>Ga0233425_10007334_pt1 | contig 15583 bp, 16 predicted proteins | sample Watercolumn_Towu_2_FD_181712 | JGI IMG/M metagenome (GOLD analysis project Ga0233425, IMG submission 181712) | Freshwater microbial communities from Lake Towuti, South Sulawesi, Indonesia - Watercolumn_Towuti2014_140_MG | ecosystem: Environmental > Aquatic > Freshwater > Lake | place...
GGTGCCGGCCCAGCGGTGGGTCGACCTGCCCGCGCGCGGCGGGGGGCTGGCCGTGCTCAACGACTCGAAATACGGCCACTCGCTCCACGGCGCGACGCTTCGCCTCGGTCTGCTGCGGGCGTTTGTGCATCCGGACGAGTTGCCCGACGTCGGGCGTCACGTCGTCCGTTGGGCGCTGCGTCCGCATGTCGGCACCTGGCTGGCGGCGGGCATCCCGCGTGAGGGGTTCGGGTTCAACGTCCCGCTGTGCGCGGTCCAGGCGCGGGTGCAGGAGGGCGATCCGGCGCCGTCGCGCTCGTTTCTGCGCGTCGGCGGCGACCCGTGGTTCGTCATGACCGGGATCAAGCGCGCGGAGGACGGCGACGGCTGGATCGTTCGGGGCTACGACGCCTCCGGCCGCGGCGCGGATGTCGCGATCGAGGCCGACCGGCCCATCGAGCGGGCCGCCGGGGTCGACCTCCTCGAGGAGCCGTGCGGCCGGCACGCCGTGCGGTGCGAGGGCGGGCGCGTGACCGCGCGCGTCGGGCCCTGGGGCATCCTGTCCGTGCGATGGGCGTGAGGGCGGCCTCGATTTGACGCGGCGCGCGGGGGCGCTTATGGTGCGACCGGCGCGCCGGGAGCGGCGCTGCCGCGCCGGAGCCGGGCATGGAACATGTCGCATTCAGCCCGCTGAACCTCGCGATCCTCTTCGTCTATCTCGGCGCGATGGTGTTCATCGGCCTGCGCATGGCCGGGCGCCAGCATACGACGGAAGACTTCTTCCTCGCCGGCCGTCGCATGCCGTGGTGGGTCGTCGGCATGAGCATGTACGCCTCGCTCACGAGCGCGGTGACCTACATGGGCCTGCCGGCCGCGGCCTACGAGGAGAACGTATCGCTGATCGTCGTGTCCATCGTCAGCCCGCTGCTCGCGCCCGTGCTGATCCTGGTCTTCTACCCCTTCTATCACCGCCTGCGCGTGACGACGTCCTACGAATACATCGCGCGGCGCTTCGGTCCGCCGGCGCGATACGCCGTGTCCGGCCTCTTCCTGCTCGCGCGCGTGGGCTGGCTGGGCACGGTCATCTACGCGCCCGCCCTCGCGCTGTCGATCGTGAGCGGCCTGCCGCCGTGGCTGTCGATCCTGCTCATGGGCGCGGTGGCGACGGGCTACACGGCGCTGGGCGGGCTCGCGGCGGACCTCTGGACGGACGTCGTGCAGTTCGTGATCATGATCGGCGGGGCCGTGTGGATCGCCGTCCACCTGTCGACGCACGTGCCCGACGGCCCCGCGGGCATCCTGCGGATCGCGTCCGACGCCGGCCGGCTGCACGTCTTCGACCTGCGCTTCAGCCTGTTCGAGATGAGCGGGCCGATCGTCGCGATCGCCTTCTTCTTCCAGCTCATGCAGGAATACGGCACCGACCAGACGACCGTCCAGCGGCTGCTCGCGACGCCCACCCGCCGCGGTATGTCGCTGGCGATCGGCATGAACGCGCTGGTCGACTTCCTCGTGATCGGCCTGCTGCTCTTCATCGGCCTCGGCCTCTTCGCCCGCGCGCAGCTCTCGCCCGGCCTGTTCCCCGACGGCCTGCGCAGCGACACGTTGCTGCCGGCCTACATCCTGCACGCCATGCCCGACGGGGTCTCCGGACTCATGGTGACCGCGATCTTCGCGGCGGCGATGTCGAGCATGGACTCGGGCATCAGCTCGCTCTCGACCGTCGTCGTCAGCGACTTCGTCCGCCCGCTCCGAAGATCCGTGCCGCCCGAGTCGTCGGACCTTCGCCTCGCGCGCGGCCTGACGCTGCTCTTCGGCGTGTTGGGCACGGGCGCCGCGTTCTACGTGGCCGGTTTCGAGCACCTCATCAAGGCCTACACCTCGATCATCAGCCTTTTCAACGGGCCCATCCTCGCGCTGTTCCTCCTCGGCATCCTCACGCGCCGCGCGCGGTTCGCGGGCTGGGTGGTTGGCGCGGTCCTCGGGATCGGCGCCACGCTCTGGCTGCAGCACGGCGTGAAGGCGCACTGGGCGTGGTACTTCCCCGCGTCGTTCGGCGTCTCATTCGCGACGGGGCTCCTCGTCAGCCTCGTGTTCCGCGGCGCGCCGCCCGCGCCGGGGTTGACGCTGTGGGACCGGAGGCGCGGGGCGTAGACGCGCAACCCGCGGACGACGCGGAAGGGAGCCCTCCAAGCGAAGCGGGGCGGGCGCCGTTGACGCCGCGCCCGGGCGTCACACCCCGTTCACGACGTTGCGCCGGCGGCCGGCGAGGAAGGCGCGGACGTTCTCGACCGACTCGTCGAGCAGACGCTGCCTCGCCGCGAGCGTGGCCCACGCGAGGTGCGGGGTGACGATCCTCACGAGCCGGCTCCGAACAGGTCGAGGGCGTTTTCGCTCAGGAGGCGGCGCGCGACGAAGCGCGCCGATTCGGCGTCGAACTCGCCGCGCTCGATCTTGCGCTCCAGCACGCGCGCGATGCCGCGCCGCGCCTGCAGGGCGTAGCCGATCTCGGACACCGGCGACTGGGTGTCCGCGCCGAAGCCGAGGATCTTGTTGCACGGCACGGCCGAGAGCCACTCGTCGAGCGTCCGCTCCGTCTGGACGGGGTTCATCGCCCACGCCCAGCAGAGGTCGAGCCACACGTTCGGGAACGCCTTGCCGACCGCCCCGAGGAACGACGTCCATGGCCAGGCCGCATGGAAGAGGTCGAAGCGGACGTCGCGGTACTGCCGGAATACGGGGACGAGCGGCCGCGGGTCGCCGTTGCGCAGGTCGCCCCACGTTCCGGCGAGATAGCCCGTGTGAATCTGCACGGGCCGCGCGAACTGCCTCGCGCGTGCGAGCAGGCGGTGGAAGAGGTAGTCCGAGAGCGGCCGCGCGTCGACCGGACCGCCGCGGAGCACGCCCTGGAACAGCGGCGCCGCCGTCGAGGCGTCGACCGGCGCGAAGGAGAGGTCTCGGCCGTAGGCGACGGCGACCTTGAACGCGGCGACGCGGCCGCCCGCGATCAGGCGGGCGGCGTAGTCGTCCAGCGCGCGGTCGAGCTCGGCGAGGGAGTGGATCGACACGTTCGCGCCCGCCTCGAAGGCTCGCACGCTGTCGCGGGACGCGCCGACGAGGGTGTGGCCGCGTTCCTCGAAGCGCGGGGCGAAGCGGACGAACGGGAGATAGCCCGCGCCGGAGAACGCGTCCGTCCGGCCCGGCGGCGCCCAGAACATGTCGTTGATGCTCCACCGGATGTTGGCGCGGGCGTAGAGGTCGGCGTGGATCTCGGCGGAGGTGCGCCCGCGGCAGAACGCGCGCAGGGCGCGGGTCAGTTCGTCCGCCGTCCCGGCGGAGAACGGCCGCCCGAAGAGGGCGCGGGCGCCGAGATCCGCGGCCTGGCCGTAGCCGGTGGTTCGCGCGTAGGGCCACACGGAGAACGTCCGGGCCGCGTCGCCCGACGTGAACGTCGCGCCGGCGACCTCGAGGTCGGCGGTGCCGTAGGCGATGAAATCTTCGAAGCTCTTCTCGTCCCACCGGTGGCCGTCGAAACCGAGCTGGTGCGTGTGGGTCTCGAAGAGCGGCTCGGCGTCCACGAATTCCGCGATCTCGCTCATGGTGGTTCCTTCCCGCGGGCGGCCGCCGCCCGCGATCAGACGGTCAGTCCGAGCAGCCGCCGCCGGAGCAGGTCCAGCGCCATGCCGGAGGCGAAGTCCTTGATCACGGAGCGCTCGCCCAGGCCGCGGATGAGTTTCGCCGCGCCGCCGGCCGCGTCGGCCACGGCCATCCAGACCGTGCCGACGGGCTTCTCCGGCGTGCCGCCGCCCGGGCCGGCGACGCCCGTGACGGCCAGGCCGCACGCCGCGCCGAACCGCGCGCGGACGCCCGCGGCCATCGCGCGCGCCACGGGCTCGCTCACGGCGCCGTGGGCGGAGATCGCGCCGGCATCGACGCCGAGGTCGCGGGTCTTCGACTCGTTCGCATACGCGACGACGCCGCCGAGGAACCAGGCCGAACTGCCGGCGACCTGCGTCACGCGGTGGCCGATCAGACCGCCCGTGCACGACTCCGCGACGGCCAGCGTCGCGCCGCGCGCGGCGAGCAGGCGCCCGACGACGTGCTCCATCTCCTCGAGGTCGTCCTCGGTGAACACGACGTCGCCCAGGAGCGCGCGGACGCGGGCCGCCGTCGCGTCGAGCGCCGCGTCGGCCGCGCCGGGCGGTCCGAGGAGGCGGACGTCGACGCGGCCCGGCGCGGCGCAGTAGGCGACATCGATCCCGCCGCCCGGCAGGCCGATGCCCTCCAGCGCCTGCGCCGCATTGGACTCCGGCAGGCCGCAGGTGCGGAAGACCCGCTGCGGCCGGCGGCGGCCGGCCCCCGCGCGTTGTCCAAGGATTGGAAGCACGTGATCCTCGAGCAGCGCGAGGAACTCGCGCGGCGGCCCGGGGAGGAGGAACAGCGCGCGGCCGCCGGTCTCCAGCCGTTGTCCGGGCGCGGCGCCGGCGGAGTTGGGGAGGACCGTGAACCCTTCGACGACGCGCGCCTGCCGACGCGAGAGTTCGCTGAGCGTGCGGCCCCATCCGGCGTAGCGGCGCTCGAGGGCCTCGAGCGCGCCGGCGTCGGTGACGATGCGGCGGCCGAAGAGGTGGGCGACGGCCTCGCGCGTGAGGTCGTCGGTGGTGGGGCCGAGGCCGCCGCTGACCACGACGGCACTGGCGCGGGCGAGGGCGGCGCGGACCGCATCTTCGATCGCGGCGGCGTCATCCGGCACGATCGTTTCGCGCGCGAGGCGGAGGCCGAGGGCCGGCAGGCGCGCGCCGAGCGTCTGGCCGTGGCGGTTGAGCGTGCGGCCGTTGAGGAGTTCGTCGCCGGTGCAGACGAGTTCGACGGCATCCGGCGGGACGGCGCCGCGCGCGGGCGGGGCGGGCTCAGGCGCCGTAGCCATGCGGGTGGGCGCGATGCCAGCGCCAGGCGTGTTCGACGATCGTGCGCAGGTCGGCGTGGCGCGGCGTCCAGCCGAGGATCGTGCGCGCCTTGTCGGCGGCGGCGACGAGGCGCGGCGGGTCGCCGGGCCGGCGCGGCTTGACCTCGGCCGGGATCGCGTGGCCGGTGACCGCGCGGCAGACGTCGAGCACCTCCTTGACGGAGCTGCCGCTGCCGTTGCCGAGGTTGAAGGGCCCCGACACGTCGCGCTCGATGGCGAGGATGTGGGCCTCGGCGAGGTCGACGATGTGGATATAGTCGCGGATGCAGGTGCCGTCGGGCGTCTCGTAGTCGTCGCCGAAGAGGCCCACGCGCGGGCGCTGGCCGAGGGCGACCTTGAGGATGTTGGGGATGAGGTGCGTCTCCGGCTCGTGATCCTCGCCGTAGCGCTCCGTGGCGCCGCAGGCGTTGAAGTAGCGCAGGAAGACGGCGCGCAGGCCGTGGATCTCCTCGTACCAGCGCAGCATCTTCTCGAAGAGCAGCTTGGATTCGCCGTAGGGGTTCGACGGCCGCTGGGGGAGGTCTTCGGTCATCGGCACGCGCTCGGGCACGCCGTAGGTGGCGCAGGTGGAGGAGAAGACGATGCGCGGGACGCCCGCCTCGCGCAGGGCCTCGGCGAGATGGAGGCCGCCGCGGACGTTGTTCTCGAAGTAGAGCTCCGGCCGTTCCATCGACTCGCCGACGAGGGCGTAGGCGGCGAAATGGAGGACGGCGTCGGGGCGGGCTTCGCGCACCGCGTCGCGGATGTCGCCGGCGTGGCGCAGGTCGCCGTGGACGAAGCGCGCGCGCGGGTCGATGGCGGCGCGGTGGCCGCGCGAGAGGTTGTCGAACACGGTGACGCGGTGACCCGCCTCGAGGAGGCGCTCCGTCGTGACGCTGCCGATGTAGCCGGCCCCGCCGGTGACCAGGACCTTCATGTCGCGCTCCCGCCTTCCTGCTCGCCGCCCTTGCCTCCGTCTTCGGCCCGCTGCTCGGCCTGCTCCAGCGCCCAGGTCATGTCCTCCGCCTTCTCCCAGACGTGGGGGGCGACGAAGATCGGGCACTTCTGCTGGATCGCGAGGGCGATCGAGTCGCTCGGCCGCGCGTCGATCTCGACCAGGTGGCGGCCGAGCTCGCCCTCCTGGATCAGGTGGAGGCGGGCGTAGAACGTGTCGTCCTTGAGGTCGTTGACGACGACCTTCTGCACGCGGACGCTCAGGCCGGTGAAGATCGACGCGATCAGGTCGTGCGTGAGCGGGCGCGGCATCTTGACGCCCTTGGCGAACATCGTGATGGCGGAGGCGACGAAGTGGTCGACGAAGATCGCGATGACCTTGTGGCCGTCGCCGAGGAACACCCCGACACCCTGCGGCGTGGGCAGCAGCGCGCGGACGGCGACCTGGATGTCCTGGCTCATGGCGTTCCGGCGTTCTCCGCGGACGCGCCTACTCTAGCCGCCCCCCGCGGCTTGTCGATAGCGGAGACCGGCGCCGACGGCGCGTTCGCCGGCCTCGCTGGCATGCGCCCGGAACACGGGCTATGTTTGGGCACGGCCCCGCGGGCGGGGCGGCGGAGAAGCGGCCATGGCGGCGAACGCGGAAGGGGCGGGCGCGATCGAGATCATCCCGGCGGATCGCCGGCACTTCTCGGACTTCGGCTGGCTGAAGACCTACTGGCTCTTCTCCTTCGCCGACTACTTCGACCCGGGCAACATCCAGTTCGGCGCGCTGCGGGTCTTCAACGACGACGTCGTCGAGCCGGGCGCGGGCTTCCCGACGCACCCGCACCGGGAGATGGAAATCGTCACCGTCGTCCTTGATGGCGAAGTGACGCACGAGGACAGCATGGGCAACCGCTCCGTCATCCGCGCGGGCGACGTCCAGCGCATGTCCGCCGGGACGGGCCTGACGCATTCTGAATTCAACCTCGCGTCGAGGCCCGTGCATTTCCACCAGATCTGGATGTTCCCCGACCGCGCCGGCCTGAAGCCCTCCTACGATCAGCGCCGGTACGATCCCGAGTCGTGGCACAACCGTCTCTTCGCCCTCGCCTCGGGGCAGGGCGTCCCGGACACCGTCACCTTCCACACGGACGCCACGATCTACCGCGCCGCGCTCGACGCCGGCCGGACCGTCGACCCCGTGCGCACGTCCGGGCGGCGGCTGTTTCTCTACGTGATCTCCGGACGGGTTCGTGCCGGCGGCCGGGAAGTGGGGGCCGGCGACCAGGCGCGCATCGACATCGACGAGCCGCTGCGCGTCCACGCCATGGCCCCATCGGACCTCATTCTGATCGACGTGCCGTCCTGCAAAGGGTGGGGCTACGACGCGCGCGCCCTCCGCGGCGCGCGGCGGTGACCCCGCGGCAACGCACTCTCACACTTTATAGAGTGTGAGAATGGGAATGACGGCGGGCGGACCGGCGTCGCGTCGCGACAGCCGGCAGGGAGACGCGGAAGAGACCGCGCCGCCGTCGTTCGACTCCCGTGTTTCGCACGGCCCGGGCCGTGTCATTCCGGGTGGAGCGCGGGAGCGGGCGCGGACGGGGCCTCGCGCGTGCCGGGAGGGAATCCGCGACGGGCGCATCGGCAATTCGTTATACCGCGCCGGCGCCACGGGCCATACGGCCGCGAGAGGGCCCCGGCTCGGTCGGAGACCTCGCCCCACCGATGGCTACCGGGCGACCGGTAGGGCGAGCTCTCCGAGCGAGCCGGCGTGCACCGCCCCTATCGCGCACGAACCGACCTCGACGGCAACAACTCGCCGATGCGCCCATCCGCGACGGTCTCTCTGAAGCGGGCTTGACCGCGCCGCGCAAGGGGCTACTATGTGAGGCCGTCATATAGAGGTCTTCCATGCCCGGATTCGACGGATGCGCGTGCACGGGGCGGACGCTGGTCAAACTGGTGCGGCCGACGCTCCTGGCCATTCTCGCCGACGGGCCGGCCCACGGCTACGCGATCCGCGAGCGGCTCGCCGCGTTCGGCAGCGAGTCCCGTGCGCCCGCCGACCATGCCGCGATCTACCGGGCCCTGCAAACCATGGAACGGGAGGGGCTCGTCGTCTCCGGCCGGGTGTCCGGCGGGACGGGGCCGGAGCGGCGTGTCTACCGCCTGACGGCGGACGGCCGGCGTTGTGCGAAGCAGTGGGCCCGCACGCTGGCGGCGTTCCGGGAGTCGGTGGATGCCCTGCTGCGGCGCCTCGCGGGCGGGACGGGCCCGCGCGGCGGGCGAAAGGCGGATCCCGAGGCATGACCACGACCGCATCCCCCCCGGCCGCGCCCGCCTGCACGGCCCTGCGGCCGTGCCTCGCCGAGGGGTGCGGCACGTTCCTCCTCGTGCTGTTCGGCATCGGTTCCGTCCATGCGGCCGTCTTCACGGGCGCCCAGTCGGGCATCTGGCAGATTGCCGTCGTCTGGGGCGCCGCCGTCGCGCTGGCCATCTACGCGTTCGGGCCGATGTCCGGCGCGCACATCAACCCCGCGGTCACGATCGCCTTCGCCCTGTTCCGGGGCTTCCCCTGGCGGCGGGTGCCCGGCTACGTCGCCGCGCAGGTCGCGGGCGCCTTCGCCGCGGCGGCCCTGCTGCACGCGCTGTTCTCCGGCGCCATCGCGCGCTATGAAACGGCCAACGGCATCGTCCGCGGTGCGCCCGGCAGCGAGCGGTCGGCCATGGCCTACGGCGAGTACTTCCCGAACCCGGGCCTGGCGCGCGGCGCGGACGCGGCGGCGGCCGTGAGCGCCGCGCAGGCGATGGCGGCCGAGGCGATCGGCACCGCGCTCCTGGCGTTCTTCGTCTTCTCGCTGACGGATTCCCGCCGCCGCCCCGTCGTGCCCGCCCCCGCCGTCCCGCTCCTCATCGGGCTCGCTCTGGCCATCATCATTTCGGTCCTCGCGCCGCTGACGCAGGCCGGCTTCAATCCGGCGCGCGATCTGGGCCCGCGGCTGTTCGCGTGGTGTGCCGGCTGGGGGCGCGTCGCCGTCCCGGGCCCGCGCGGCGGGTTCCTCACCGTCTACGTCCTGTCGCCCGTCCTCGGCGCGGCGGCGGGTGGGTGGGCGTGGGAGCGGCTGCGGCGGGCCCAGCTACGCCGGGAAGGAGCATGCGCATGACCCGCACCCGCATCGTGTTCGTCGGCGGATTCCTCGGCGCGGGCAAGACGACGCTCCTCTGGGCCGCCGCCTCGCGCCTGCGCGACCGCGGCCTGCGCGTCGGCCTCATCACCAACGACCAGGCGCCGGACCTCGTGGACACATCGCTGCTCGCCGCCGAAGGCTTCGCCGTGCGCGAGGTCGCCGGGAGCTGCTTCTGCTGCAACTTCCCGGGACTGCTCGCGGCCGCGGAAGGCTTGCGCGGAGACCTGCGGGCCGACGTGCTGATCGGCGAGCCGGTGGGGAGCTGCACGGATCTCTCCGCCACGCTCGTCCAGCCGTTGAAGGAACACTACGCGAATGACTTCGTCGTGGCTCCGCTCTCCGTCGCCGTCGATCCCGCACGCCTGTCGGAGCTGGAAGGCGGGAATTCCAGGTTCAGGCCCGGGACGGCATACATCTTCAGGATGCAGCTCGAAGAAGCCGACGCGATCGTGGTGAGCAAGATCGACCGCTGGCCGGCCGAGGAGCGCGCCGCCCTTCTCGCCCGGATGGAGGAGCGCCATCCCGGCAAGACGGTCCGCGCCGTTTCCGCCCTGACGGGGGAAGGGCTGGACGCGTGGCTGGACTTCGTCCTGAACGAGGATCGCTCGGGGAGCACGATCGCCGAGGTCGACTACGACCTCTACGCCGAGGGCGAAGCCGCGCTCGGATGGCTCAACGGCGTCGTCCGCCTGCGCCGCGCGGCGCCCGGCGGAGGGCCTGAGCGGAGCGGCCCCGCGTGGGGCGACTTCGCCCGCGCGCTGCTCGGCGACCTCGCGGCCCGCTTTCGGGAACGGCGTTGGCCGGTCGGCCACGTGAAGCTGTTGCTCGAGGCCGGGGGCGGACACCTGACGGCGAATCTGGCGGGTTCGGACGCCCGCGTGTCCGTGCGCGGCGAGGTGCCGGGCGATGCCGCCGACGCGCGCCTGACCGTCAACGCCCGCGTGCAGTGCGCGCCGGAGGAACTCGAGGCCCTCGTGCGCGAGGCCGTGGATCGCTGCGCCGCGGGGGGACTCGCGGCCGACTGGGAAACCTGCCGCGCCCTCGCCCCCGGCCGCCCGCGCCCCACCCACCGTTACGGCCGCGTGGTCGAGTGAGGGTCGGCGACGGCGCGGCTCACTCGGCCATCCTCGGCGAAGTTGAGCGCCGACTTCCGGAGAGCGCGACCACCAACGGCGGAGGCGCGCTCGGCTTTCCTGTGGCGCGGGGCGGCGCGACGTGCTGCAATGCGGGCATGGACGACGTCACGGGGCAGACCGGCGAGCGGTGGCGGTTGACGGTCGACCGCCTGGCCTTCGAGGGCCGGGGCGTGGCGCGGCGCGAGGGGCTCGTGGTCTTCGTCGACGGCGCCCTGCCGGGCGAGGAGGTCGAGGCGGAGGTCGTCGCGCGGAAGAAGAACCACGCGGTCGCGGTCGCGCGCGCGATCCTCGCGCCCTCGCCGTCGCGGCGGGAGCCGGGGTGCCCGGTCTTCGGCGCGTGCGGCGGCTGCTGTTTCCTGGACTTCGCCTACGAGGGCCAGGCCGCGGCGAAGGAGCGGTTCGTGGCCGAGGCGGTGCGCTCCCTGCCCGGCGTCGCCGACACCCTCCGCCCGATCGTCGCGGCGCCGGAGCCGTTCCGCTTCCGGAACAAGATGTCCTTCTCCGTCGGGCGCGGGCCGGAGGGCCCGGTCGTCGGTTTGCACACGCGGCACGATCCGAATCGTGTGGTCTCGGCCGCGTCGTGCCTTCTGCCCTCGGCGGCCTGTGGCGAAGTCGTGCGTCGGATCGAGGAACGCCTCCGCGCGAACCGCTCCCTCCGCCTGGCCCGCGTCGAGGTGCGCGAGGCGCGGGCGACGGGTCAGCGGATGGTCCATCTGGTGGACGCGCCCGGCGGGCGGCGCGATCCGGCGGCCGATGCGGCCTGGGCCGAGGTCCTCCGCGACGCGTGCGACACGATCCTGGCGAGCGACGAGACGCGAGGGCCGGCGACGCGGGGCCGCGGGCCGGGACGCCTCCGAACGCTCCACGGGCCGGGCTACCTGGTCGAGCGCGCGGGGCCCTACGAGTTCCGGATCGGGCCCCACACGTTCTTCCAGACGAACACCGCGCAGGCCGAGCGCCTGTTCGCACATCTCGCCGCACGAGCGAAGGCCGGGGGGGCGCGCCGGATATGGGATCTCTATGCCGGGGCGGGGGCCATTTCGCTGTTCCTCGCGGCGGCGGCCGACGAGGTCGTGGCCGTCGAAGGTCACGGGGACTCGGTCCGCGAAGGCGTCCGCAACGCGGCGGCCAACGGCGTGAAGAACGTCCGCTTCGTGGCGGCCGACGTGGCGCACTGGAGGCCGAGCGGGGAAGCGAGGCCGGACCTCGTGGCGATCGATCCGCCGCGGGCGGGCTTGCGGCCCGACGTCGCGCGCGCGATCGCCGCGGCGTCGCCGGCGCGCGTGTTCTACGTCTCCTGCCACCCCGCCGCGTTGGCGCGCGACCTCGCGATCTTCCGCGCGGAAGGCTACGAGTGCCGCGCGCTGCAGCCGTTCGATTTCTTCCCGCAGTCGTTCCACGTCGAATGCGTCGCGGAACTGGAGCGGGGGTGAGATCGGCGGTCCGACGGCCCGACGGTCTCTCAGCGCGGGGCGGGGGCGGCGCGCGCGCCCTTCGTGGGCACGCCGCGGACGTTGTAGCGCCGGTTGGGGCTGCCGGGTGGCGTGGGGATGCGGAGGGTCATGGTGCCGCCGGTGCCGGCGATGTCGCCTTGACCCGCGAGCGTCTGCCACGGCGCGTTGAGCGAGTCGCGGTAGACGACGGAATACGCATAGCCCGGCTGCGTGGGCCACGTCAGCGTCGTCTCGTTGCCGACGACGGTGATGACGACGGCTTCGCTGGAGCGGGGGACGACGATGTTCTCTTCCGGCTGGCTGGACGGCACGGTACGGCAGCCCGCGACGGCCGCCGCCAGCGCGAGGGCGCCGGCCAGGCCCGCCGTTCGACGCCCGATACGGCGTCCGCCGTCCGCGCGTCGCGTCATCGTCCCGGCGATCGCGGCGTTGTTCATCACGGGATCTCCGGCGCGAGGATTCCCTGATCGGCGTCCGGCAGGTTCTTCGGGGCGTCGGGCGCGGGCGCCGCGGGGGGCGGCGCGAGCGGCGCGTCAGGCGTCGTCGCGAGCGGCTCCGCGAGGGGTTCGATGGAGGCCGGCTCCAGCGGCGCCATCGAGGCCGGCGGCTCGACCCAGGGATGATAGTACCAACTGTCCTTGCGGCGGCTCGCGTTCGCGTCGAGGATTTCCATCTTGTAGCGCGCGGCGAGCCAGCGCCACTCCGACGCCTTGAACTTCATCGCGCGGCCCATGGCGTTGAGGATCGACGCGTTGTCCAGCGCTTCCACGACCTCCGGGGCGCCGGAGGCCGCGCCTTCCTTCAGGACGGCCGGCAGGACGTCCGGGCCGCCGAAGAGCACCATGCGGCCGGGCGCGGCGGAGAGGAAGGCGCCCGACTTGAAGTCCGCGACGGATACGTAGAGCCACTCGCGTCCGTTCCAGACGTTGAGGAAGGGATCGGCGGCGTTCGGCTCGCCCTGGTAGGATACCAGGACGGCGGGCCGTATCCGGATCACGTCGAAGAGGACCTGCAGGACGCTGTAGCGGGCCGGCGCGACGAGGACCGTCGCCCCGCTCCCGCCGCCGCCCGCGGCGGCCGGAGCGACGCCCGCCGAGAGGAGCCACGCGCCCAACACCGCTGCTACAAGCGCCTTTTTCATGTTCCGTCTCCCGTTTCGAGGCCCATCCTAGCACGCCCGGAAGGAACATCAAGAACGCACGGCGGCCGAACGCGGCGCCGGGGTTCGCCGTCTCGCCGTCACGTCCCGATGCGGAAAACGACCATGGTCATGTCGTCGTACGGCTCGCGCTCGCCGACGAAGCGCTGCAGACGCTGCCGGACGTGGTCGACGACGCCATGGGCGCCGGACGCCGCGGCCGTGCGGACGACCGTCTTGAGCGACTCGACGCCCCACTCCTCGCCGGCCGGATTCATGGCTTCGGAGATGCCGTCGGTGTAGGCGACGACGACATCGCCCGGCGCGAGCGAGGTCCGGCCGTCGGCGAGGGCGGCGTCGAACACGTCGGGCGTCGACATCCCGAGGGCGATCCCCGGCGAGTCGAGCACCTCGAACGTCCCGTCGGCGGGCCGGTAGCGGAAGGCGCGTTCGTGCCCGGCGCGGGCGTAGACGAGCTCGCGCGTGACCGTATCGAGGACGAGGTAGAGCGCCGTGACGAAGAGATCCTCCGTCAGGTCGCCGGCGAGGCCGCGGTTGACGTCGCGCAGGACGGCGGCGGGACGGAGGACTCCCGGGGCGCGCGCGCGCAGGAGGCTGCGGCAGACGGACATCAGGAGGGCGCCGCCGATACCCTTGCCGGAGACGTCGGCGACGGCGATGCCGACGTGCCGGTCGTCGATCGGCAGCACGTCGTAGTAGTCGCCGCCGATCTCCTGCGCCGGGACGTTGAATCCGGCCATCTCCACGCCGGCCACGACGGGCAGCTCCCGCGGCAGGAGCATCTCCTGGATGCGACGCGCGACGCGCAGGTCGTTGTCGATGCGCTTCTTCGCGTCGAGATCCTCGTGCAGCAGCGCGTAGTGGGCCGCGACCGAGGCCTGGTCGGCGAGCGCCTGCGCGAGGTTGAGGTCGCTCTGGACGAAGGGATGCGCGTCGATGCGGTTGACGAGGGCCATGACGCCGAGCGTGCGGCCATGGAAGCGCATGGGCACGGCGACCAGCGACGTCACCCGCAGCAGATCCTCGTCGTACCGCGGCACGCGGCTGTCGCGCTCGCCGTCGGCGACGATCGTCGCGGTGCCGTAGTCGGCCACCTGGCCGAGGAGGCCTTCGCCGACGGGAATCCGCTGCGCGCGCACCGCCCGTTCGATGTGCTGCGACTTGCTGACCGCCCGATCGAGGGCGAGGTCGGCCCCGCCCGCGAGCGGCGGGAAGAGGCCCGAGACGGTCCGCGCGCGCAGCGTCCGGCCGTCCGGATCGACGAGGTAGATCGCGCCCGCCCCGGCGTGCGTCGCCCGCAGGGCGTAGAAGAGCACCTTCTCCATCAGCGGCTCGATCTGCACGGTCTCGCTCTCGGCGAAGATCTCCCCGACGTCGTGCACGTAGTTGAAGATGACTTCCTTCTCCTTGAGGAGCGCGCGGTGTTCCTCCCGCAGGTCGCGATGGATGCGGAAGAGCAGGGCGAAGGCCGCCCCCGCGCCCGCGGCGATCAGGAGGAGGACGATGCACGCGCCCACGCTGGGTCCGAGTCCGGTCATGCGGAGTCCCGCCGCTCCTTCCGGTGCTTGTGGACGTCCTCGCGCAGGTAGTCGATCACGTCCTTGAACTTCGGCCGGTTCGCCGGCGCGGCCGCCACGAGGTCCTCGTGCGCCCGCAGCATCGTCTCCGCGGTGCGGGTGGGCGAGGCCGTGCCGCCGGGCAGCGATCCGAGGTCGGCGTCGGCCGGAAGGAGGGCCGCCAGCCGCGGCGGCGTGTCGCCGGCGTCATGCGCCTCCACGACGCGGTCGAGGCCCAGCGTCGAGAGCAGTCCGCGGTTCTTGGCCGACACGTTGAGCAGCACGACGCGTCGGCCGCGCTCGCGCTGAAGGCGCATGGAGAGCCCGGCGAGCACGCCCATGAACGTGCTGTCCATCCCGATGCAGTCGCGCGTGTCGACGGCCAGTTCCGAGGCCCCCCGGTCGATCGCGTCGGCCGCGAATTCCTTCAGCGCCGGGCCGATGTGGAACGAGCCCCGCCCGACGACGCGCACGACGGCCGCGTCGGGACCGGCGGCGACCAGCAGGCGATCGGCGGGTGCCGGGGACGCCGTCATGTCACCTCCACCCTCCGCCGGAGGCCTCGGCGACGACGCGTCCGCCCGCGACGACGCGCGCCCGCCAGGGAGGCTCCGCGTCGCCGGTGGGCCACGGGAACTCGGCCATCTGCGGGCCCCTCAGCGCCGTCCGCGACGCCTTCTGCAGCCGCCGCGTCGCGCCCGTCGCGTCGAGCGCGTCCAGCGCGAGCAGCGTGCCCGGCGGCAGGCCCGCCGGCGACGCGCGCCAGTACACGCGGACGACGGAGGGCGGCGGGGCGGAACGCCGGACCGGGAACTTGTCCATCCGGGCGTCGAAGAGCGTGGCGGGGGAGGCGGGGGCGGGTCGGGGCCAGTCCACGCGCACGATGAGGGAACCCTCCGCGGCGACGGTCGGGCCGGCCGCCATCAGCAGGCTTGCGAATACCCCCAGCCAGAAGCGATTCATCGGCAGTTCCACCCGACCCATGGCCGCCGCAACCTACCAATCCGGAATGGGTGTGTCAATCCGGCCGACACCCGGACGGCGGTCCCGCCGCTTCCGCCGCCGGCAGTCCGGCCACCTCCACACCCCTGCCGCCGCACACCCCCACACCAACGGACGCCATGGCGGGCGCATCGGCGATTCGTTATACCGCGCAGGCGCCACGGGCCATACGGCCGCGAGATGGCCCCGGCTCGGTCGGCATGCCGCGCCGGAGCCCTTCGG
>Ga0233425_10007335_pt1 | contig 15581 bp, 10 predicted proteins | sample Watercolumn_Towu_2_FD_181712 | JGI IMG/M metagenome (GOLD analysis project Ga0233425, IMG submission 181712) | Freshwater microbial communities from Lake Towuti, South Sulawesi, Indonesia - Watercolumn_Towuti2014_140_MG | ecosystem: Environmental > Aquatic > Freshwater > Lake | place...
TCGCAGGTCGGGACAAAACGGATCGCCCGCCAGGTTGAGCCTGATGGCTCTCAGCCGCTCGAGCTGGCACGGACAAAATCCTGGGGTTATTCAAATATGAACCTTGATGCCCTGATCGAGCTGGCTCGCCTCGGAGAGCGGGTCGGGATCGATCTGTGGAATTTTGAGACCCGCGACGGACGCAGCATCCGTAAGGCAGTCGATTTCCTTCTTCCGTATGCTGTCGGGAAGAAGAAGTGGACCCATCAGCAGATCGTTCCCTTCGTCCCTGAGCGGATGTACTTTGCGTTGAGTATTGCGGCCGAAAAGTATAAGGCGCCGCAGTACATCGAAGCAGCCCGGGTGGTTCAGAACGAACAGGCGCGGGCCGCTCGGTCAAATTTTTCCTTACCCCCTATGAATGAACGCGCAATCCGTTGAATGGAAATCATCCCCCGAAGCTTTGTAAAGGAAATGAACAATGAATCGTAGCAGGCGTGAATTCATCGTCAAGTCGGCACTTGGCGGATTGGGCGGAGTCGTCGCCATCTCTCATTTTGCCAAATCGCTCGCGGAACAGCTCACCGAGGTAAGTGCAATGGTTGGACGAAGAAAAAATGTTCTCTTCCTGGCAGTGGATGACCTTCGGCCTGAACTCGGATGTTACGGACATCCAATGGTCAAATCTCCCAACATCGACAAACTGGCGAAGAACGGGGTCACGTTTGATCGCACGTACTGCCAGCAGGCTGTCTGCGGACCCACGCGAGCCAGTCTCCTCACGGGCCGACGACCCGACACGACAAAAGTGTATGACCTGAAAACGCACATCAGGACGACGATGCCGGATGTGGTCACCCTGCAGCAACACTTCAAGAACAACGGATATCTTTCGTTGGGCATCGGGAAACTCTTTCACGTGAACCTGGAAGACGAGCCATCCTACAGCGAGCCGCATGTCTATCCGAAAGGGCAGAATTACGCTTTAGAGTCTAATCAGAAGCTGCTGAAGGAAGGTGGGAAGGTCACTCAGGATACCGGCACCAACGCAGAGTCAACCGGTACAACTAGAATGCGTGCAAATGCTACCGAATGTGCCGATGTACCCGATGACACATACATCGATGGTCAGACGGCTGTCCTGGGGATCGAAGCACTGAAACGCCTTGCCGTGAAAGCGATTGCGGCGAACGAGAAGGATCGGCAGCCCTTTTTCCTCGGGCTCGGCTTCCGGAAACCGCATCTTCCATTCTGCGCACCAAAGAAGTACTGGGATCTCTACGATCGTTCGAAAATTCCTCTGCCCTATCCGGACAAGCCGAAGAACGCTCCGGACATTGCGTTCACGACATGGGGGGAACTGCGGTCCTATTCCGATATCCCGGATCTCGGCCCCTGCGACGAGGCAAAAACCCGGGAGCTCATTCACGGCTACTACGCATGTGTCAGCTACACGGATGCAATGATCGGCAGAGTCATTGACGAGCTCGACCGGCTAAATCTTCGAAAGGACACGGTGATCATTCTCTGGGGTGATCACGGCTGGAAGCTTGGAGAGTATTCGCAGTGGAGCAAACACACGAACTTCGAGCTGGATACACACGTCCCGATGATCATTTCAGATCCGGATCACCGGAAGGGTGTGAAGGTTAACGCACTGACCGAATTCGTCGATATCTATCCGACACTGAGTGAACTTTGTGGACTTCCGCTGCCGAAAGGGCTGGAAGGAACAAGCATGGTTCCGTTGCTCGAGAATCCAAAACGGAAATGGAAGAGAGCGGCCTTTAGTCAGTACCCCCGCCCGAAGGATATGATGGGGTACTCGATGCGGACGGATCAGTACCGTTACACGGAGTGGCAGGATCAGAAGACGGGAGAAGTCAAGTTCAGAGAACTCTATGATCTCAAGAACGATCCTCTCTGCAAAGAGAGCATCGTCGACAAGTCTGCTAATAGAAAGCTCGTCGGGGAACTTCATGAGATGATGAAAGCCGGTTGGCAGAAAGCCAGGCCGTAGCGAACTGAAGCCAATTCTTGACGTGTCGCGCTCGATCGGGGGCTTAAGCCCCGATATTCTTCCGATGAGTTTGAGGCTGTCCCAAATGTCATTCTGAGGGAAGACGTTTCTCAGTCGACCGAAGAATCTGAATCAAATAAGCAGATTCTTCGCTTCGCTCAGAATTACTTCTCCCCTTCTGGGACGGCCCCCAGCAAGTCCCTAAACACTTATGAGAACACATCTACTCCTCCTACTCTTCTTCCAACTCGCGGCCAGCGTGCATGGTCAGCCTTCAAGTCAAAAGACCGGCGACTGGCTGGCGGAGTTTGAAAAGCCATCTGCGTCGAGTCTCAATCTTGCAGAGAATTCGATTGAAATTCGGGTTGCTGCGGGGGCAACAGTGTGGTACACGAAGAAACTCTCCGGGAACATCAAAATCGAGTACACGCTTACCGTTATCGACTCCGGCGGTGTGAATGATCGCGTATCTGACATGAATGCATTCTGGATGGCGAGCGATCCGAAGAAGGAGACCCCGTTCGGCCGAGATGGGAAGTTTTCTTCGTACGATGATCTTCTGCTCTACTATGCTGGTGTGGGTGGACATGACAACACCACCACGCGGTTCAGAAAGTACGAGCCAGGCAAAGGAAAGGATGTTCTTCAGGAGTTCCTGGACAAGAAGCACTTGCTTGCAGGGAACACTCCCTACCGGATCGTGATCACAGTGAAGGATGGCCGGACGTTGTTCTCTGTCAATGGCACGCTCTTCTTCGACTATGCAGATGCGCAGCCTTTGAGGGAGGGCTATTTTGCGTTCAGAACTACGAAAAGCCGCCAGCGTATCAAAGACTTCGTTGTGCAGCAACTACCGGACTGAAGCACCTGAAAGCACACCCATGGAAAAGCAACGCAACAGCCGCCGGGATTTTCTGATCAAAGTTCTTGCCGGAACCACTTCTGCTCTGGGTACGGGATTCCGCTCTGGTTTCGACGACAAGTCCGAGCCGGAGATTCCTTCTTTCATGTCGTCCGACCGCCCGAACGTCGTGCTCGTCGTCAGCGATGATCACGGCAGAGATGCTCTGGCATGCTACGGTAATCCGGTTGTCAAGACGCCGGCTCTGGATCGACTTGCGTCCGAAGGGGTGCGGTTCGAGAACGCTTTCTGCACAACTGCGAGCTGCAGCCCGAGCCGCTCCGTGATCCTGACCGGTCTGCACAATCACGCAACCGGGCAGTACGGATTGCAGCACGATTTTCACCATTTCTCGACGTTTGACTCTGTCAAGAGTCTCCCATTCTTTCTTTCGAAAGCAGGATACAAAACTGCACGAGCCGGAAAATTTCACATTGCTCCGGCAAGTGTCTATCCTTTCGACGAAGTGATTTACGATGGGGCAGCAAATGATATGGAATCAATTGCGCGGAGTCCGGTCGAGCTGGCTGAGATGTGCAGGGAATTCCTCCGGAATACCAGAGACCCGTTCTTTCTCTACTTCTGTCTGGACGATCCACATCGGGGCTTGCCGTACGACACCTGGCCTGGACCTAATCGCTTCGGAAACAGAGAGAAACCATATCCGGGAGTCAACGAAGTCCGTTACGATCCGGCAAAGGTCATCGTTCCTCCATTCCTACCAGACACCGAGGGTACAAGAAAAGAGCTTGCCGAGTACTATCAGGCGGTGAGCCGGGCAGATCAGGGTGTCGGCAGATTGATGGAGATCCTTCGTTCAACAGGGAAGTATGAGAACACCCTCATCATCTACATCTCCGACAACGGTCTCGCGTTTCCCGGGGCGAAAACGACATTGTATGAGCCTGGGATTCAGCTGCCGTGTATCGTTCGGCTTCCACGCGGTGAGAGAAAAGGGACGGTCTCAAACTCTATGATCTCCTGGTGTGATATCACACCGACGATCCTAGATTTCGCAGGTGTCTCGGAGCCGAAGGTGCCTTTTCACGGCCGGTCCTTCAAGAAGATCTTGCTCTCAGGCGATGAGCCCGGATGGGATGAGGTGTATGCGTCACATACATTCCATGGCGTCACGCAATTCTATCCGATGAGAATGGTGCGCGGCAGAAAGTTCAAACTCATTCATAATCTCGCCTCCGCACTCACATTTCCGCTGGCGAGAGATCTCGTGGCGGCGTCCACGTGGCAGAGCATCGTACGGGCGAGGGAAGAGTACTTTGGAAAGCGCCAACTGACATCGTTCCTGCGGCGGCCGGAGTATGAACTCTATGATCTCGAACGCGACCCGCTGGAGACAAATAACCTTGCTTCGGATTCTGCGTACAGTCAGATCCTGAACGAGTATCGCGGAAAACTTTCAGCTTTTCAAAAATCAACAAACGACCCCTGGACGGATTCCTCCTTATGAAAAGACGTGAATTCATCAAGACTGCTGGAGTACTCGGCGGAAGTGTGGTGGCTGGTCATCGTGCCCTTGCAACGGAGTTGCCTCTCCGCAAGTTGTTTGCTGACGGACGGCCAAACGTCCTGTTCATCATGACAGACCAGCAATCAGCGGATGCGATGAGCTGCCGCATGGGGAAACGCTATATCAATACTCCCGCGATGGATAGCCTTGCAGCGCGTGGCGTTTCGTTCACACAAGCATACACTCCGAACCCGCTCTGTGTTCCCGCCCGGACATCGATATTCAGCGGCCAGTATCCCCATGTCACAGGTGTGCAGACCAATAGCGACATTTCAAAGCCGGTTGACCCGGCTTATCGGTGCCTTGGGACGTATTTCCGGGATGCTGGCTACGATACGGGATTCATCGGCAAGTGGCATATGGCATTTCCGGCAAAAGAGACCTCGGTTCATGGGTTTGAGTACATGGATGCCAATAAAAACAACGGCATCGACTCAACAATCGCGCCGTTCGCTTCTGCGTTCATTCAGAAGAAAAGGGAGAAGCCGTTCTTTCTTGTCACTTCCTTCGTGAATCCGCACAACATCTGTGAATGGGCGAGGAGCGAAGAACTTCCGGATGGGGCAGTGGGACAGCCTCCTCCGCCGAACGAATGTCCGCCTGCGGTTGAAAACTCAGCGCCGATGGCTGATGAAGCCGACACGATGATCCTGATGCGCAGGTCGATGCAGTCAAACCGGCTCTTCCCGGTTGGTGGATTCGACGAGGCAAAGTGGCAACAATACCGCTGGGCGTATTTCAGGATGATTGAAAGAGTCGACCAGTACATTGCGACAATTCTGGATGCGCTGAAATCATCCGGCCAGCTGGAAAACACAATTGTCGTCTTTACATCCGATCATGGTGATATGCAGGGCGCCCATGGCTGGAATCAGAAGACGGTCTTGTATGAAGAGTCCACGAACGTGCCGCTTATCATTTGCGCACCAGGAAAAAAGGGATCCCGCACATCGGATCGCCTCGTGAACACAGGCGTTGACCTCCTGCCCACCCTCTGCACCCTTGCGGGCGTGGCAGTTCCGTCCGGATTGCCGGGACTGAGTCTGAAGCCTTCGGTTGAGCAAGACAACGTGTCTGATCCGCGCTCGTATGTTGTCGTCCAGAACAAGATGACCCAGGGTTCACCCGTCGATGGGCAAAAACCTGAGCCGGCCGGACGAATGGTTCGGAGCAAACGCTTCAAATACTGCGTGTATGATCTCGGAAACCGGCGAGAATCTCTCGTCGATCTCGAAAATGATCCGGGGGAGACTGTCAACCTGATCCACATGAAGGACTATGCGGAGGAGGCAGAACGGCACCGACAGTACTTGAAAGAGTTCTGTCAGAGCACGAACGATCCATTCGTTGTCCCAGGATAAGACTGCCGATGAAGAACAGGCTCATGATCTGTCTTGTGCTTTGGTTTTGCGCGACCGCTGTTGCCCAGAATCCGGACCGCATCGTCGTCTACAAGACTATTGACACGATTCAGCTGAAACTTCACATCTTCAATCCGCCCGACCATCGGGTCACCGAGAAGCGTCCCGCCATTGTGTTCTTCCACGGTGGCGGGTGGATGAATGGCTCACCGACGCAATTCTACAAGCAATGTGCTTACCTTGCGTCACGCGGAATGGTTGCCATCACGGCATCCTATCGTCTCATCGCGACGCATCGCACAACGCCCAGAGAGTGCGTGAAGGACGGCAAATCGGCGATTCGCTGGATCAGGCAACATGCGGCTGAGCTGGGGATTGATGTCACGCGGCTTGCAGCAGGCGGCGGCTCAGCGGGCGGGCATGTTGCTGCCGCAGCGGGGACGGTGAAAGGCTTCGAGGAGGATGGTGAAGACATGGCCATCAGTTCGAAACCGAACGCTCTTGTGCTTTTCAATCCCGTTGCAGACAACGGCCCAGACGGCTACGGCTACGAGAAGGTGAAGGAGTACTGGCAGGACTTTTCCCCGATGCACAATATCGACAAGAAATCACCGCCGACCGTGTTTTTCCTTGGAACAAAGGATCGGTTGATTCCTGTTGCGACGGGGGAGAAGTTCAGGGATCTTATGCAGCAAGAAGGGGTACGGTGTGATTTACATTTGTATGAGGACCAAGCACACGGGTTCTTCAACTCAAAACGTTTCACTGAAACACTCATCGAAACAGACAGGTTTCTTTCCTCTCTCGGTTACCTCAAGGGAGAACCGACGCTGCAGAACAAATAGATCGTGAAATGAAATCAGCCAATTGCAGTCAAGAGTCCGGCGTGACAGACCCAGAGAATGACAGCCACAAAGAAGATCCTCGGTCCACTCAGAAGCCGTCGAGGGCAACATTCTTGGCACAATGGACCATTGTGCTGGCTGGATTGGTCTCCACGATCTGGTTTCTCATCAGGGTCATTCCCAAGCCGAGTCGTGCTTCCTACCCCTGCATGCGGGCAGCTGCCCCGCTCATGTCGGGCTTTGTGTTGTATATCCTTAGTATCACGGGGACAATCTTTGCTCTGAAGGCAGCCCGGCGCAAACTCAAGGAATCGAAGCCTGTCGCCGCTCTGATCTTGATCACCCTTGTTGTCGCCGGATCGTTTCTCGCGCTGACAGGAGACGAACAGCCGGTCTTTGCTGATTCAAGACTCCTCCTGGGGCCGAATCAACCCGTGGGAATTCCGAAAGGTATCTTTCCCGGAAGAGTTGTCTGGGTGTGGGATCCTCAGTCGACGAATGAAAACTGCACGAACACATTCGGCGATGGCTGGTTCATGGAGAAGAATACGAACTTCTCTGTCGTCAACACCATGGTTGCAGATGCTGTGACTCGTCTTGCTGGGAAGGCGACGGTGCGGGAAGCATGGGATGCCCTGTTCAGACATTTCAACGAGTCCCGCGGCAAAGGGAGTGTCGGTTATGCCGATGGAGAAAAGATCTTCATCCGCACAAACCAGGTCAGTGCAAGTTCCGGCACATATGATGCAACGACATTTCAGATCAAGAATCAGAGCCGGTATGGGATGGCAGAAACATCGCCACAGATAGTTCTGGCGATCCTGAGACAGCTGGTGAACGAGTGCGGTGTCAAACAGGAGAACATTTCCGTCGGCGATCCGATGAAGCACATGTACAAACACATGTACGATATGTGGCATAATGAATTCCCGAATGTCGTGTATATCGATTCCGATGCGAAGCTTGGACGGACTGCGCCGGTTTCGAGCGCGCGGCCGGTGATTTACTATTCGGACCGGGGTCAGATCCTGAAATCCAGCGGATCAACGGGCACTCCGATTTTGTCCGATTACTACCCGACCGTGATCACCGAAGCGAGCTATCTCATTACAATCCCCGCACTAAAGGCGCACGCCCGGGCCGGTGTCACGTTGTGTGGCAAGATCCACTTTGGATCCAACTTGCGCGGGAGTGCGACACACCTTCACGGTGGACTCATTGCTCCCGAGAAGGTGACGACGACGTCAACAATGCGGACCGGGTACAAACTTTATCGCGTCCAGGTGGATCTGATGGGGCACAAAGATCTTGGCGGCAAGTCAGTTCTCTTTCTTGTCGACGGATTGTGGGGAGGATCAGAAGCGAATGATCCGCCGAGGAAATTCAACATCGCTCCGTTTAACGGGGATTGGACATCGTCGATCTTTGCATCTCAAGACCAGGTCGCGGTCGAGTCAGTATGCTTCGACTTCTTGAAAGCAGAATTCACTTCTGCGAATCCTTATGGCTCATATCCGCAGGTCGAAGGAGCCGACGATCACATCCTGCAAGCGGCGGATTCAACCTACTGGCCCACAGGATTTACGTATGATCCTGAGAGCGACGGATCAGCTCTTCGGAGTCTTGGTGTCTGTGAGCACTGGAACAATGCAATCGACAAGCAGTACTCAAGAAATCTTGGGACAGGGCAGGGGATAGAGCTTGTTGCCCTCAACAAGACGCTTACGGCGGTGCGCGCGCTTGATGTTGCTGTGCCCCGTACGTTTGTGCTTCATCAGAATTATCCCAACCCATTCAATCCGTCGACAGCAATCAGCTATGAGCTACCGGCCGCAAGCCCAGTGACGCTAACGGTGCACGATAATCTTGGAAAAGAAATTATCACACTGGCAACCGGCACGAAGTCAGCCGGGAAACATACTGTGACGTGGAATGGTCGGGATGCTCATGGAATCCCCATGCCCTCTGGCGTTTACTACTACCGCCTGAGGTCTCCCGTGACGACGCTCTCCCAAAGGATGATCTTCCAAAAATAGTACAGGTGGTGTATGCGCACGTTTCTTGCACTGCAGGGAGTCATTGCTGTCCTTACAGTGTTTGTTGCATGTCTGGTTGCGGCAGGAGGCGCGTGCAGCGGTCCGCACGCCGCCATGAAGCAGTCGGATTCTCAGACGTTCGTCTACGTTTCTCTCGACAGTTCTGAGAGTATCGCCATCTATCGGATGAATCCCTCCACGGGAAGCCTGGATTTTCTGAAGAAGGCTGATCTTGGCGGAGTCGCTGGATCGCTCGCAGTCGATCCGACGAGATCCTATCTGTACGCCACTGTTCGTTCGAAAAACAGCATTGCATCGTTTCGCATCGATCCTGCGAGCGGCGACCTGCAGCATCTCGGAATCATTCGCGCTGCGGGGAATCCGGTCTTCCTCATGACGGACAAGACCGGAAGATTCCTTTTCTCAGCCTACTTCGCCGACAGCAAAGCTGCTGTGTACCGGATCGGTCCGAACGGCGCTTTGCAGGACAGCGCAGTTCAGATTCTGAATACTGAAAAGAATGCACACGCGATGCGGAGTGATCCGTCGAACCGTTTTGCGTATGTTCCGTGCAGGACGGGAGAAACTATCCATCAGTTCCGGTTCGATGAGACATCGGGGAGGTTCAGTCCCAATGAACCCGATCGCATCACTACTCCGGCATCAACAGGTCCGCGGCACTTGGCGTTTCATCCAAGGCTGGCTGTCGCATACGTCGTGAATGAGTTCGGGAATTCGGTGACCGCGTGTCATCTCGACGGAACGCGAGGAACTCTGACACCGTTCCAGACCCTCTCTACTCTTCCTCCCAATTTCACCGCCCGAAGCAGCGGTGCGGATGTCCATCTGACGCCTGACGGTAGGTTCCTTTACGCATCGAACCGTGGGCACGAAAGCATCGCAGGGTACTCGGTTGATCAGAAGAGCGGTGAGCTCACGGGGATCGGGCATTTCCCGACAGAGAAGACTCCGCGCTCGTTTGCCATTGATAAGGACGGCCGGTTTCTTTTTGCAGGAGGCCAGGGATCGGGGAACATCGCCGCCTACCGCATCAATCCGGCTGATGGGACGTTGACACAGTTTGCAGTGTACAAGGCGGGACGAAGTCCCGCGTGGATTCTCATGGTGACCAACAAACAAAACGACTGAACATCTGTGAAAGGTGAATGGCAATGCTCCGAACCATGATCATATCCTTGTTGTTGCTGAGTGCGTCTGCCCTCCTTGCGCAGGATACGAAGTGGTACACGGAAGGCGACTTTGCACCGTCAAAGCGTCTTGTCGTAACGATTACAAACACACTTGATATCGAACGTGTAAGCTGCCCGGTTGTGATTACGCGGGAGCAATTCCCAGTCAAGAAACTGCACGAAATGTGGGTCACGGTGGTCGATCCGTCGCTCCCGCCGAAGTCGGAACCGACCAAAGAGGAGCTGGCCTTCGCCGGAGGGCATGGCATGCGCCGGGAGACGAACGGACACCAGATCTTCTACCAGTTGGATGACCTCGACAAGGACGGCATCTGGGATGAGCTTTTCTTCCAGACAGATCTGCGCCCGCGTGAGAAAAAGACCATGTATATCTACTTCGGATTTTCCGGACGAGGGTGGAATCCTCATGGCACTCATGCGACCATCGGCAGTTATTGCCGACACATCATTCCGTGGTGGGAATCGGCAAATATCGGATGGAAGCTCTGGTTCCCGACGAGCGTTGACATGTATGGCAAGCGCAAACCTGTTCTGATGTCGGAAGAAATGTGCATTCACAACTACTGTGGGTACTATGGTGTTCCGAAGGTGAACTTCGACTATGGCTCCGATATCATGACGGTGAGCAGCTCGTTCGGAGCCGGCGGCATCGGCCTCTTTGAGCTGACGTCAAAGCCGGATTCGATTTCCATACCTCGGTTCACTCCCGTGCCCGGACCAAAGATCTCAGAGCGCAACTTCAACGAAGATCAATTGACGGATACGCGATACGCCTTTGACGTTGTTGTGAACGGGCCGGTGCGCAGCATGATCCGTGTGAAAACGATGAACTGGAATTCCGGCAACGGATCGTATGAACTCGAACAGTACTATACCGCGTACACCAACCAGAGTTATTCCACATGCAAGGTAGTTTTCACCAAGTTTAATCCATATGTCCAGGGTATCCAGTTCGGATGCGGGATCAGGGCTGACGCGTCTGAGAAGGAGAATTTGGTAGAGAAGGGAATTGCTCTCAGAACCGGGCCGGAAAATGTTGCCGATCCCGATGACGATACCGGGCAAAAGTCTCACAAAGTCGACTTCATCGGTTCTGCGCTAGTCGTGAAAGACGTCTACAAGTCCGAATACGTGCGAGTTCGCTCTAATGGCGGCAATCACACGTTCAAGATTCCGGTGAATCCTGATCGGACATATGAATACATGATCGCCGGTGCATGGAGTGAAGGGGCGGTCTATAACACGCCTGAGTTGTTCAAGGACTACGTCCGGAAAACTGCGCTTGAGTACAACAATCCTGTCGTGCTGAAATTCGGAGAGCTCGAGCAGAAATGACTACCGAGTTGCTGTTGCAGCGAGGGCGGGCAACAGTCGGTTTGATACGGGAGTGAGTGTTGTCGCGTATTGTTGTCATATTTCTTGTCCTATTTTTGTACAGTCTTGGAGTCCGGCTCTCTGCTGGGTCAACAAAGGCTTGAGCCGGGCATGCCTTCTCGCCGTCCGCGTCTATCAAAATGAAGAGGATTGCACCATGACGACGTACTCTGCCCGTCCCACCAACAATGCGCTCTTCGGCTTGAAAGCCCTCCTTCTGCTTTCTTTGATGTTCACCCTTTCTGTTCCTCGCTCAGCGGCACAGAATCCGGAGCAGGATGCGAAGATGAAGTGGTTCCGGGAAGGAAAATTTGGATTGTTCATACACTGGGGCCTCTATGCAATTCCCGCAGGCGAGTGGAAGGGACAACGTATTGCTGGCATTGGGGAGTGGATCATGAACCGGGCGAAAATCCCCGTGAAAGAGTACGAGCAACTTGCCACACAATTCAATCCCACCAAATTCAGCGCTGAAGAGATCGTGAATCTGGCTGAGGATGCGGGGATGAAGTACATCGTCATCACAAGCAAACACCACGATGGCTTTGCGATGTACCGTTCGAAAGCGAGCAAGTACAACATCGTTGACGCCACGCCGTTCAAGAGAGACATCCTGAAAGAACTTGCTGACGCATGCGCCAAACGTGGAATGCGACTCGGATTTTACTACTCCCAGGCGCAGGACTGGCATGAGCCAAACGGGGCAGGAAACACGTGGGATTTCGGGCCGGATTCGTTGAAGAATTTCGATCAGTATCTCAGGGATAAGGCCGAGCCGCAGGTGAAGGAAATCCTTACGGAGTATGGACCTGTGTGCCTGATTTGGTTCGACACCCCTCGCATGATGACGAAAGAGCGAGCCCAACGGTTCGTTGACCTCGTCCGTACACTGCAGCCCGCGTGTCTGATTGACGGACGGTTGGGAATGGCGGGTGACTATCGCTCCATGGGCGACAACCGGATTCCGAATGAAGTCGTCCGGGAGGACTGGGAAGTACCTGCCACCATCAATGACACCTGGGGCTACAAACATTACGATCAAAACTGGAAAACACCGGAGGATATTACGTTCAAGCTCGTTGATATTGTCAGCAAAGGAGGGAACTACTTGCTGAACATCGGCCCAACAGCAGAAGGCACGGTTCCTCAGCCCAGCAAGGACAATCTTCGGGCGGTCGGGCGATGGCTCAAGATCAATGGCGAGTCGGTCTACGGAGCTGGTCCCACTCCGTTCGGTGCGGAGTTTGGATCGCCTCACCCTGACACGACAAAGAAAGACTCACGCGGCAATCGGCTTTTCGATGCGAAAATGGAATGGCGATGCACAACGAAGCCGGGGAAATTGTTCATTCATCTCTTCAAATGGCCGGGCGGCTCATTTACTCTGCCGGGTGTCGTGAATAAAGTTGCGAAGGCATATTTCCTTGTCGACCCATCGCGCCGCTCTCTCCCGTTGAAGAAAGACAGAGACCAGGTAACAGTCACGCTCCCGCCCGAGGCTCCCGACAAGATGGACACAGTCATGGTGTTCGAATTGGCATCAAACTGAACATCTGCGCCGACGAGCCAGTCGTGAGTGAGGTGTGTTGCAGTTAGAACGATGTCAGAACTCAAGATTCATGAACGCTGAGGACGATCTATGATACCACGAAAGCGATACTGGAGTGGAACCAACTCACTTTGGATGGTGATCATGCTGGCCGGCATTGTTCCAACGGCCGTTCAGGCCCAGTTGTCAACGACTGAGCTTTCAAAGACACTGAAGGTCGAGACACTGCAACATCCGTATCTCTATTTCACTGAAGCGGAAAAGCCTGCGATTCTTCGTCGCATTCAGACCGATCCCGAAAGCAGGACAATCATGAAAGGCCTCCTGGCGGAAGGGCATCGTCTTCTCTACGTTCCCGTTCAGAACCCGCCTCCGGCCCGTGTCAAACATCCCCGCTATGCCGAAGCCGGCGATCCGCTGAATCAATACTCTGGCACGCTCATTGAAGACGCGATGAAGCTTGCGTTCCTCTATCAGATGACCGGTGACGTCAGATATGCAAAAAAGGCGATCGAATTCGCGGTCGCACTCTGCGATCTGGATGGATGGGAGCAACAGGCACACCGGTTCGATATCATCTATCCTCGCGTCTGGCCATGGAACGTTCCTGATGATCAAGTCGTGTTTTCGTACGACATCACGTCTTCCGACAGAGCGATTGCCGTTTCAACGGTCTACGATTGGGTCTATCCTGTTCTCTCGAAATGGGAGCGCGATAAGATCCGTAGCGGGCTTCTCGAGAAAGCTATCACCAGAGTACGGGGGAACTATGAGTTCTTCTGGTGGTCGACGGCCTATCGGTGCAATTGGTCTGCGATTTGTTTCTCCGGACTCGGCATCACCGCCCTTGCGTTGATGAAAGAGAATCCGCACATCCTCGATGTCGCCGCAGAAACGTACAATCGAATCGGATTGACCTTTGACCAGATTGGAGACGATGGAGCATGGCAGGAGGGCCGTGGCTACTATGGCTATATGCTCCGTGTAGCTGTGCAGTTCATGGATGTGATGAAACGCCTCTCGGGGGGAAAATACAATCTGTTTAAGCACAAGAAACTTGTTGACCATCCTGTCGATTTCTTCCTCTATGGCTTGACAGCGAACATGGAAGACGGTGGCGGAGATCCCGTCGGGCCGACCCATCTTCTCAACAAGCTCGCGCAGGAAACCGGTGATCTGAAAACCGCATGGTATCGGGAGAAGTTTTTCGGAGAAGGATCAACAATGTTCGACATTCTTTGGGCCAGGCCCGATGTGAAACCTGCAGGACCTCCGGAGAAGTCGAAATTCTTCAAGAGCATCAATTGGGCATTCATGCGAAGCGATTTCTTTGACCCTTCATCTGTCACCATCGCCTGCAAGGCCGGATACAATGACGATCCCCATCACGGTCATCTGGATTGCGGCCAGTTCATTTTGACGTGGCAGGGCATACCATTCATCAGGGATCTCGGAAGGGCGAGGTACGATGAGATTTACTTCAATGAGGACCGCTGGCTGTACCCGTTTGCTTCCAGCGAAGGACATAATCTGATTTTCGTGAATGGTGAGCAGCAGATACCGGCAAAACTCAAAGACCAGCCCTGGAAGCAGGGAATAGGGGGCGACATTCTGGAGTTCAGGACGACGGCAGCACGGGACTACGTGTTGATGGATCCGACCCATGCGTATCCCGGAAAGGAGCTCAAGAAGTGGAGGCGAAACATCGTCCTTGACAAACCCACTACGACCCTTGTGCTCGATGAGGTCGAAGCTGCGCCGGGAGCTACAATAGAAGCCAGGTTCTTTTCGGCTGCTCCGCCCTCCCCGGCTGGCCGGGGTCGCGATTCCCACGCTTCTTCACGTATCGGTGTGGGCTATGAACTATTTCGCGGCTATGCACTCCTCAGGTCAGAGCGGCATACGATGGCACTGATCCCACTTGTCCTCGACAACAGCGTCGAAGTCAGCGAAGGGAAAATCCCCTCCGTCCCGGTGACAGAAGATGCCGAATTGACGTGGATTCCTTTTCTTCATGCGACGACAAAGGCGAAATCGAAAACCACGCTCATCGCAACAATCTTCCTTCCGGTGAACGACCAGAAGGAGGCCGAAAGCATTGTGCGATCGATGGCGATGGCACAGCCGAACACGAATCAAATCGAAGTCACAGCGGTCCGACATGGTCAGAGTTTCAAGTGGACGTTTGAGAAGCAAAGAGATGGATTCGTACTAAAGGATTGAGAGCCGGGCAATGATCCCTCTCCGTCTGCCTGACGGAGTGCCTCGGCTGGCTACTTCGTGCGGGCGGAATCCTTGGAGAAGGTCTTCTGAGCGGTGGATGGAACACCTACACCGGCGAGATATTTGATATCAGTATCGAACAAGGCCTGTGTCATACCCTCTGCCGCAATGACGAGGGTGAACGCGGCAGGAGTGAAGTTTGTGGCTGCGGGAAATCTCTCCGCAATTCTGTCCAGGAATTTTGGGTCACTTGCTGTTGTGGCCGCTTGAATGACACCGCTCTCCGAGAATCCGAGAAGCATCACAATGTAGCTGCCGTCTGGGCCCTGACCTTTGGCTACGACACCGTAATCTTTTTCCAGATTTCCTGCAGAAAGCCTCTCTGGCTTGAAGACGTGCAGCGAGTCACCGACGCCGTCCCGGATCGTGAAGCTTGATGGGGGAACCGTTGAGTAGTCTAGATGGAATACGTTCAGGAAGTTCTTGAGGATGTAGAGGGTTTTGAAGGAGCCAATAAAGATCACGTTGTTGGCTTTGAAGTCGTCTGACGTGAA
>Ga0233425_10007336_pt1 | contig 15579 bp, 11 predicted proteins | sample Watercolumn_Towu_2_FD_181712 | JGI IMG/M metagenome (GOLD analysis project Ga0233425, IMG submission 181712) | Freshwater microbial communities from Lake Towuti, South Sulawesi, Indonesia - Watercolumn_Towuti2014_140_MG | ecosystem: Environmental > Aquatic > Freshwater > Lake | place...
TATCTTGGCGGAAGGATACTGAAGCCGCCAAATTTGCTGACTGTTGTTGCCTAAAATTTAGAAAGTGGTGAGCGAAAAGTTCTTAATTTTGGTGAGAAGAATGGGGTTCAACTGCAGAATTTAGGATGAACCTCCCCGCGGCAAGCCGCGGGGTATCAGATGACGCAAATTATGCTGAAGTTGTCGAATCCGCCTTCGCACAGAATGGTATTTAAAGATTTAAATTGTCTTAAAAAACATGGGTTGGTTGATACGAAAGGACGAACAACCAATGCAGTTTGGACGCCGAAAGACAACTAATGCTATCTTGTGAACTCTTGTGAACTTTGGTGTCATGCGGATCTAAGTTAAGGCATTAGGACATAATTTTTTTAGACAAGCTTATTTTATGGTTACTATTTTAAACGAAAGAAGATTGGTATTATGTGTAATCTTAAAAAAACAGTTATTTTTGTAGATACATCTTTCTTAAAGAGCGTGTCATGGATGCAAGATAGTGATTGGCAAAGATTATTGAAAATAGCGCAAGAGCGAAAAATTGCTATTCATATTTCTAAAGTTGCTTTTGGAGAATACTGTTCTTATAAACAGGATGTTATAATAGATGAAATATCAAGAGTTAAAAGTACTATTAATGATTTTATTAACAAATGGAAGAAATCAATTATTACTCAAGGGATTGATTTGCCTCCATTAGCAGTAGATAATTTGCCAGAGGATAAATTGATTCAGGAGAATGCTGATAAGATAGTAAAAGAACAATTATCACAATTTATTATTGAACCGATTAGCAAAGATGACGCAGATAATGTTTTTGATAAATATTTTGCTTGGAAAGCGCCCTTCCATAATGGTATTGGAAACCGGTTAGACGGTAATAGTAGAAAAAACAGGAAAGAACAAATACCTGATGCATTTATCATTGAAGTTGCATTGAATTTGAAAAAACAGAGCCATGCAGTTTTATGTTTAACTAAAGATGGTAATATGCAGGAAACTCTTAGGAGACATGATTTAAAATTTTTTGAATCAGCAGCAGACATTATAAATATTTTAGAATCTTCTGCAGCGAGTAAAGCGCCTGTTCTACTTAATCTTGATAATACATTAAAACAGAAGAATGAAGACCAAGATGAACTCAAAATTAAAATTTTGGGTTATGTAAAATCTTTTGATTCTATAAGTAAGGAAGATTTATCGAATCTTTTGACTCAGAAAGGGTATCCCATTGATCGTATCGAAAATATCACCCAATCTTTAGTATTAGACGGCTTCTTAAAGGATACGGGTCATCATTTGCTACCAGTACAAGATGAAATCTGCAATGAAGCTAAGAATCGTATAATACCGGAAATATTAGAACTAATTGATGAATAACCATGAATAAAAAATTAAAACTCAGAGCACTGAAACAATTAGCTAAAACAGAAGGGGATAATATACAAGCAGCGCTTAACAAAGAAGTTGAAAAAATAGCTGTTTTACTTCGGCAGCAAACTCAATATGATTTGATAGAAGAACAACTTGAATTTCTTGATGCTATTTCATATCGTGTTCCTACAGAAACTGTCGAAATTATCAAAGAGTTTTTAGAATATATAGGAAAAATCGAATTAACTTACCAATCTATGGCTGAAGTATTCGAAGCTAGTTTTAAGAAATTTTATAACAAAGATTCACTAGTATTAAAAGCATTGGCAGTACTTGCTCGTGTATATTGTTATCAGATTGATCAGATTCTTGATATATTTTTAGAGTATTCACTGGATACTAATGATACAGTTAGAAAACAAATAGAAAAATATCTAAAAATTTGTGCAAGTTACCATATTTCTGTCGTTGAGAAAACAGGTTATGCGCTACAACAACGAATAGTTAAAAAAATAGAATCACTATCTGGAAATGATCGATTTAGGTATTTACAAGCTGTTATTATTTTATTAGGCAATATTTTTTCGCTCGAAATGGAGGATGAATCATGGACATGGAATGCCTTAACAATAAGACATGGAGCTATCCCAGTTACTAATGATTTACAAAGGATTCGTGATAAGGCTATCGGTTTTTTACAAGAACTTTATACTACTGATAGTATTTCAGAAATGGACAAAGTTCAAATACTCAATGCTTTGGAACAGGCAACAAAGACACCTTCTAATGTGCATTATGAAGATGATTTGTTTGCTATGGTTATAAAAAATAGTCGAAATATTGTGAATTTTTTTGGAAAACTTATTTCGCAAGAACAATATGAGATTTTGCGAATTATAGAAAATCGAATATCTTTTCTTTACCATAGGGCAATAAATGTTGTTGATTGTAATGAGCAGACTAAAAAAGAGAACGAGAATTTGATTGTTAGTATAGAAGAAGTTCATAAACAGCTAAAGCAAAATGAAGAGTTTGTTATTTATGAAACATTTTTTGCATCAGAAAGGGGGATTTCTAAATTACCATTACCAAATGAAGATGAAATAAGTATAGAGCAAGAAGAACAAAGACGATGGGATAGAATCCGTCAATATTTGGATGCTATCAAGGAAACAAGTTTTACAATATGGGAAGCAAGAATTCTGCGTTATGTACAAATAAGACCAAAAAATCTTTTTGTTGGTTTTGATTTTGCTTCCCAGTATTTTGGTAAATTTTTAAATACCCTAGCTCAAGAGCAACCCAGTTTTGTTTTTGAGTTAATAACAAAATATGAAGACAAGATCGAGCCATTTCTATGGATCACACTTGCTGGATTGTTAAAAAGCAATGCCAGAGATCGTGTAATTTCGTTATTTAAACAATGGATACAGGAAGGGAAATATCTAAGTAATTGTGCAGAATTATTTGTACGTAATGTTACTTGCAATTTAGATCTTGGCTTAGATTTAACATTGTTACGAGAGATTGCTGATAAAGCTAGAATATTACGAGATACAAAAACGTTAAACGAGATTATAATGGCTACAGTGCTAAATTATAATCAATCTCCTGATTTACTAATTAATAACTGTTTTTTACCAACTATCGCTGAATTAACTAAATTAAAAAATCCAGATTGGGTTAATTACTTATGGTTTGAAAAAGAGTTTACAGAATTTGCAAGAAAACTCAACATAGAAAGTATACGCGTAATTCTAGAAAATTTATTATTTTTAAATTCTATTGATTTTCATGCTGAAGCAATTCTAATCCCTATTGCACAAATTTTTCCTAAAGAGGTACTGGAATTTTTCGGGAAACGGCTTAAATTTAGTAATACAGTTAATATTAACGGTCTTGGTAATTATGACGCGATTCCTTATGAATTTAGTGAGCTTAAAAAACCATTGGCATTAATTTCAGAAAGGGCAGTTGATATTATAAGTGGTTGGTATGATGGTAACTACGAGCTTTTTGTTTATAAAGGAGCCAAGCTATTACATATTATTTTCCCCAATTTCCCAAGTGATTTTGAAAATAAATTACTGGAATTAGTGCAAAGTGGAGAAAATAGGAATTTGGAAGTTGTTATTGCTATCTTAAGGGCATATAAAGGCGAGGTGTTTCTACATAAAATTTGCAGGAAAGTAATTCAGACGTTACCTGTAGGCAGTAAATGGTTAGCGAGTATGCAGATAGTTTTGCAAAATACAAGTGCAGTCTGGGGAGACTTTGGTTTAGTTGAGGCATGGGAACAAAAAAAACGGGAACTAGAAAAATGGTTGCAAGATCCTGACATAAAAATACGGAATTTTGCACAGGAGTATATTTCAAATTTAAATGAGATGATTATCGCCGAAAGACGTCGTGTTGAGGAAGATATTGAACTTCGTAAATATAAAGATGGAGAGTGAAATATTCGTGCCTGAGTGACGTCCTGTACCAAATACCCGATAATATCCATTAGCGTTTTTTTAACGTTCAAATTTTGAATAAAAATATTTTGAAACTTGGGATCCGAATTTCAGATTAAAGTTTTTGAAGATAACAAAAGTCACCGAGAGCCTTTTACTGAATGGATTTTATCGTTTGATTCCGCGATACAAAAAGAATATTTACACGTATAGCAGGGTTGTAAGTTGGGTTAGCGGGGACGAGTTAATAGAAAGTTAAAGTTTTGAGACCATATCATGTGGTGATACTATTTTAAAACCGTTAATTATAAAAATGCAGGTATTTACAAATTCATAATTCTCCAATAGTATTAAAAATTAAGAATAATTATATTACAAATCTTTAGTCTTTTGTTTGCAATTATTTAACCAGCGTTTCTTTAGAAGAGTTTATTTTAATGTTAATTTTTTTCGCAGTATACGAGGAGTTTGTATAAATGCCACCAAGATTTCTGCTTTTGTATAATCAATTTCCCTATGATTATCGTAATATAGAAGAAATTACAGGGGATCTGCAAAGGGTATCTGGTATGGGTTTTAATGCTGTTTGGATTAACCCAATTCAAAAAACAGAGATTGACATGCATCCTGTTAGCTGGCTGAAAGGGGAATATACCGAAACCGCTCGCAAACATCATTTAACTCCGATATTTGATTTGGTTTTAAATCAGGTTGCCAGTGATTCTGTTTTATGTAAAGCTCATCCAGCATGGTTTAAACCCTCGATACATTTTGGGAAAGGTTGTTTAGATTTTAATTATGATAATGGAGCAATTGAGGCTGAGATAATAACATTTTGGAGAAGATACATAGAGAAATATATATTTGTATATGGTTTTATGGGAATACGTGTAGACGCGGTCAAACACGTTCCTCCACGAGTACAACATATTCTATATGAATATATACGAGAGAGGTGTAGGGTAAGACATGATACTGATCCGATTATTTTTGCAGAATTACTATTATCTCCATCAGAAGCTAGAAAAGGTAGATTACCCAAATTTATTAGGGAACTATTAGATTTGGGAGTGACACATATTACGCATGTGATTAATACTGCATATTGGAATATTGCTGTTGATAGTAAAGTAATAGAATTTTTTCATGACATGGGGACTAGATCAAATTTAGCACCCACGATCGGTTTTGCTGGTTCTCATGACGAGAAGACTCTCTATGGGCACGTTTTGCAAGGATATGCTAATCATTTAGTGTCAAGTGGTTCTGCAGAAGTTGGTATATCTAATGAAGACCGAGTGCACGATATAATGCGGAGCTATTTATACGAAAATTACGGACCAGTAAGGGAAATACTAGAGATGATGATGAAAAAAAGTTTGGCTAAAGTAGCTTTTGGTTCTAATGGTGGTTGGTATTTACAAAGTGGTGATGAATTTGGTGCTCCAGGAGTTTGTGATGAACATTCGTTTGTACGTGGTGCTAGCGGATTACCGGACCACGGTTGTCGTAAACTTGTTTTCAGAATTGATGATAGATTTCGTGTGCGGGGATTATCGCAAAGACATTGGGATGGTATATATGATCTAACAATTTTCGTAAAATTAATTAATAAAGTATACCGGGATTATTTAAGCGAAGTTTCACATTGGGTGGAATTATTGGAAGTTGCTTCTATTCCTAGTATAATAGGATTTGTTCGTCATCCTAGAGAAGGGTTTGAAGGAGGAGCCAAATTAATACTAGTTAATATTATGGAAAGGAGGGAAGAACTTGATTTGGGGATGACAAAAAGATTAATAGGTGAGTCTGGATTACAAGCGCCTACTAAATCATTTTTATTAGGGCGTTTAACTGATGGCGACCCTTTGGTATTTTTAGTAGGAAATTTTTCAAAACGAGATGACATAAATGCGGTAGTAGTTTCTTTGGGTGATGGACCATCTACTAGTGCCCTTGATGCAGGGAGCAGGATGACGATGGATCGTACTTAGAATGTGCTATGTAAAATGAAATGAGGTGTAAAATGAACAAAATATTTGAAGCGATAGCTAAAAATGACAGAAGGTTATTAGAACAAGCATTACTTGAAGGAACTGATGTTAATACTGTTAATGAATGCGGAGAAACCGCTTTAATTGTCGCAGCAAGAAAAAAAGATCTTGACCCGACTGTTTTGCAGTTGTTATTAGATGCTCCTGAACTTGATGTAAATAAAGTTGATCGAGTTAATGCTTCAGCTCTTATTGTTGGATTAATAGCAGGTAATAAAGCATTTGTTAATTTATTATTAAAAATAAAATATAGGGAAATAGATTTTCATATTCAAGGTTATTTTAGTGGGACTGCTTTAACTTATGCAATTTTTTCCAATCAAATTGACATTGCGATGCGTTTATTAAGTTATGAAACTCGTGTTGAAACCAGTCATCCTACGGCTATGAATTGGGCTATTGTGCGAGAGCATAAAGAATTGATTGATGAGCTAGTTCGTCATGGTGCAGATGTAAATCAGCATGGATTCGAAGGACACAATAGTGATAGTATTCCTGAGTGGGTGAATCATGAGTTACTGGATAACGAGGGAGAGTCCCCTATGTCTTGTTCCATGGTATTTACCACACCTGTATGTTGTGCAGTTTTATCGGAACAAGTTGAAATGTTAGAGCATCTAGTAATAGTTTTGCATGCAGATGTTAATCAAGCTACAGCCGAGCGAGAAAATGCTTTAATTTTAGCCGCAAGACATTCTGCAGCAGTATTATTGGTTCCATGCTTATTGAAATTAGGAGCTAGTTTATTGTATCAAATTGATGGGCATAGTGTTTTGTCTTGTATTAAGAGTGATGTCATGGTAGCCGATAGCATTAAGGCGCAGTTAGAAATTATAGCTAGTTTACAGGGGCAAGAAGTAAATGTTGCCGCTATGTTACAACGATCTTCTGAAGCGCAAAATGTATTAAGAGCATTGGCATTTGGTTTTGGTTTAGATGCTGATAGTTTAACGGTAAACTCTTTGCCTGGGGCACCTTCTCGTCATACGCAAGTACCGTCGTAAATTTAGGAGGACTCTTGGTTAAGGAAGACTCTTTTAACCTACTAGTGAAGTTTTTTCTGTCGGGTTTCTATAAATAAATCACGCAACGATCGCCTAAAAAAACGAGGAGTAAAGAGCAATTAATCACGAACTCTTATTCAATTTCATATCCAATGGCTTGATATTTTTTAAGACGTTTATTAAACATCCGTTCAATCATTGGAATTTTTTTATTGACATAATCATATACTATAACATCGTGTTTGTTGTCATATTCGCGATGTAATCTGCCAATGTATTGCTGCAAAGTCCCGTGCCACGAAATGGAGGTGGTTAAAAATAACGTATCTAGTCTAGCGTCATCAAAGCCTTCGCCAACATAACGACCAGTAGCAATTATTAGACGTTCCTCGTCTGCTGGAATAGAAGCAATTTTTTGATAAATATTATAGCGCTGTTTTTTGCTTATACCGCCTTTTAGAACCAAAATATTTTTAACATGGTTTTTTAATTTATTTTCCCAATATTCCAAATAATGTTTCCAAAATATCGTTAAAAATAAATTCATTTTAGAAAAAAATGCAAGGAAAAAGATGTTGATCGTGCATCATACTCGTTGCAATAGGTCTCGATAAAAACAAAAGAATGGTTGCGCTTATTTGTTGAATCCGCCCTTAGCGCAGTAAGTAAGATACCCGCTAATATCCATTAACGGGTTTTTGATGCTATGCATTGACAAAAATTTCTCTGCTCTTCCAAGTTATCCTGCTACAAACGACTGCCTTCATCGTGGTAGAATGGCTTTTTTTATTCTTTAAAAATCATCTAATGTTACTACACCAGATACTATTTTTTTAGAATATAACGTGGGCTTTATTCCGTTAGAAGTTACCATGTTAATAAAAAGATCTTTAGTTGTCCTTGTTTGCTGTTTAAAAACTTTAATTTTATTTGACAAATTTTCTGCATATTGCTTATCTATAATCCACGAGACAGACGAACCGCAGATAATTAATTTTATGCGCTTATCGCTTATCCAATATCTATTCCAATAATAATCTAGAGCATCTAATAAACCAGAACTTCGAGTAGCCATCCATGGAAATTCATCCATAAACAACACGATCTTCTTATTCTTAGGCATATGGTTAAAAGCAGTGGTTAATAACTCAAATGTTTCCAACCAGTCTATTTTTTGTCTCAATTCAGCTCCAGCATAAAAAACATCACCGATAATTTTTGTGAATTGCCTAATTTGTTTTTTACGCGGAGCATTTTTTATACCCGTAGTATAGAAAAAAATACAATCTTGTTTTGAAAAATACTCGGTAACTAAGAACGTTTTGCCGATTCTGCGGCGACCGTACAAAGCAAGCAGCTCTGCTTTGGCTGAAGTAAAAAATTTACTTAAAATATTTTGCTCTTCTTCCCTGCCAATTAATGTTATTGCCATAAATTCACTCCTGTATTATTCTTCAAAATATCACTATACGACAAATTGAAGAATAAGCTGTTAGATTACCAGACTTATATAACGCATGAATTTATCGGTTATTTAAACCCTGAATTTTGCTATTTATTTAACTTCGTACTTCTCAACTTCAAAACATTTTGTTAATCTCTCGTAGTAAGGAGGGCGATGGCCGATAGTGCAAATCCGCGATCAGCAGCGCTATAAAATAAACACGAATATTGCGTTTAGGCCACAACCATGCAAATAAAAAATGTAGTAAAATCAATGAGTTAGAAAATTAACCGGAGGAAATACTTATGCCTTTTACTTTACCGCCTTTGCCGTATGCACAAAACGCCCTAGAACCGCATATCTCTCGAGAAACCATAGAATACCACTATGGCAAACATCACCAAACGTATGTCAATAACCTAAATAACCTCATCGCCAATACCCCATGGGAACAAAAAACTTTACAAGAAATTATTATTGCTTCTTCTGGTACGATTTTTAATAATGCGGCACAGGTTTGGAATCATACATTTTATTGGCAATGTTTAGATCCCAAAACCAACTTAATTGCGCCAATCACTCAGCAATTAATTGCCACTTTCGGTTCATTAGAAAATTTCAAAAATGAATTCACGAAAGCTGCAATGACACTTTTTGGCTCGGGATGGATATGGTTAGTAAAAAACCCTGATAATACACTTGCCATCGTAAGCACGAGCAATGCCGGCAATCCTTTGACCAATAAGCAAACTCCCCTTTTGGTATGTGATGTTTGGGAACACGCTTATTACATAGATTATCGTAACGCTCGCGCTAAGTATTTAGACGCTTATTGGCAATTAGTTAATGGAGATAAAAAATGAAATCCCTAGCCCCGCGTGGCGCAAAATTTAAAACACTTTTTGAAACCGCAGCTAAATTCCCGCCGATTAAAATGGCAGTTATCTGCCCTGATTCCAAAGAATCGTTGGAAGGCATGATTCAGGCAGTACACGAAAAAAGCATCACGCCAATTGTACTGGGAAATTTATCCAACATTCAAAAAATGGCAAGAACCATTAATTGCGACATTTCCAATTACCAATGCCTGGATATGCCACCATTGGAAGCAATTGGACATGCGATGACCATGGCGCGCAACGGCGAAATTCAAGCGATAATCAAAGGTAGCATGCATACGGATGAGCTTATGGCGGCGTTAGTTAAAACTGAAAATGGCTTGAGAACTGGCCGCAGAATGAGCCACTGCATGGTATTAGATATTCCTACTCACGATAAATTGTTAATTTTGACCGATGCAGCGCTAAATGTTAATCCTTCACTTAAAGATAAAAAAGACATTGTACAAAACGCGATTGATCTGGCGCTCGCTTTAGGCATCACCAAACCTAAAGTAGCCTTACTTTCTGCAATTGAAACCATTACCGATAATATTCCCAACACCATCGAATGCGCAGCACTATGCAAAATGGCAGAACGCGATCAAATTACCGGCGGTATTTTAGATGGACCGCTGGCCTTTGACCTTGCCATATCAATGCAAGCAAAAATCACCAAAAAACTTCAATCTGAGGTTGCCGGACAACCAGACATTTTAGTCGTGCCCTCACTCGAAGTCGGCAATATCTTATTTAAAGCTTTAGATTATTTTGCTAAGAGCTTGAGTTTAGGAATTATTTTGGGGGCAAAAATACCAGTCATAGTAACTAGTCGCTCAGCTGATGCCGCTTCACGAGCGGGATCTTGCATGCTGACAAAATTTTACGTAAATCTTTAAACTTAGAAAAAGCAGTTGCGATCTATTACGAATACCTAATATGCTAAAGCTGATGATTTTGACTAGAGAACATAGAAACATTGTTATTTAAACCCGTTGGCGGAGCTTCGACCGTCGCTGCTGCATTAGTTAAGGTCACTTCTTGCTTGAACCATTGCACAAACATCGTAACTATTCCACTCATTAAAATAGCGGTCAAAACAGACGTTATTAATGATAAATAACCGGCGAGCGCTATTACGTCAGAATTAACTTGCAATAATTTAGATAAAAATTGCAAGCTTAAATTAGCACCCAACATATAACTTTTCGCGCATACCGAACAGATGTAATTAACCATAACATATAAAGGCGGCCATAATTGCAACCACAGCAGTAATAAAACATATTGCTTTAAAATTGCAGTTCCTTGTGGAAATAACGCCAATAAAACCACAAACATAAAACTTGCATAAACAATAATTTCAATAAAATTCTTCGCTAATGGTAACCACCAAACTATTTTGTAACCAAAAGATGCAAGGGGTTTAAGTAAAGGTAAATTTACAATTTCAGTTTGAATAATATTCAACAAAAGAGTTTGTTGCATAACCATGCGCGTTATTTGTTCCATTTGCCCTAAATCACTTGCCACATCAAATAAATAAGTATAGCTAGAAAAAAGCGCATGTTTAAATGCTGCCTGAGGATCAGATGCCCAGGGAAATAAAAATTTACTGTACTTTTCTTGAGCTTGATCTACCGCAGCTTTTAAATCGACGTTTAATTGCCCTCCTTTATCCCCAACCTCATTTACACAAGCAGTTATCATGCCATTATAAGTAAAAGTTCCTGCACGTGAAACTTTGGACATAATTGTATGCCAAAGATCAGCGCTATTTAATATTTCATCGGGAGCGGCCTGGCTGCAATTCTTAATAAAACTCTGCAAATTAGCGCCGAATTGTAATGGCGCTTGCCATTGGCTCATACTCAGCAACATACGCGACGCTAACATCATTCCTCCACGACTATAATTTAACTCCGAAAAGCGTTCGGCAAAATTTAAGTTTTTTTCCACTAAACGAGTAAGCGCATCGCCAATAGTTGTTGCATAACTCGTAAAAATCGCTAACCCCAAAGGAAAGCCATCAACATTAAATTTTTGTTCCGCAAAACGATCATCAATATAAACATTTAATTTAGGAGAAAATAACACGCAATATACCAGATAATAACGCCCAAACCACTTTACACACTGCATAAAATCACGTTGCGTAATCGCGCTAAAAATCGCCGCAACTCCACCCAACAAGATCGCCATACGAAAAATAGTCGTAAACACACTATCACCAAAAACATGCGTCAACGAAACAAAACAATGCTGAAAAATAACCCCATTACCATAAACCACAATTGGAAGCTCTAAACTCATTTTTATCACCATAATCTACAATTCATCGATGGACTTTGCTCTTCAAGTGTATCATTGGCGCATGTCAATCATCCCCCATCATAATGATTGCGCATGCGGCGCGCTTGTTCGCTCTCTAATGCCTGTTTGTCCGCTTGCGATCGCGTTGTCATCTGCACTGCTAATTCAAATCGGCTATAAGTATTACTTTGATATTCGTGCAATAAATCAAGACTAACCGCAATATTCTTGTGTAATTTTTCCATCACCGCATCTGGTAGTTGCAAAACATTACTGCCCGCCTGCAAAGCACTAAGTATCCCCCGTAAATATTGAAACAAAACATCACTCGCAATGATATCGGCATAATTGGTAAAATTTAACGCGGAACTATCTTGCGTAAGGTGAATTTTGGCTTTAATCATCGCCAATACCGGCAATGAAGTCACCTGCAATAACCCTTTAGCGGCAACGCTCGGCTCAGTATCCTTAACCATGCTATCTTTTAAATTATTCAACAAATCGGTAACTTTCACTGCTAAGCCATTAGCAACATGTAGGTCTTTTATTTCCGGATCAAGACAAGTATCATCATTACAACGATAAACCTTGATTGCTCCGCCATATAACAATGCATGAACTGCCTCATCAACGCTCGCCAAAGGAGATAAAAAAATATAAGCCTCTTTCCCTTCGCCTTTAAAAATCGTTGCCCCCACCAATGCCATGGCTAATTCCGCCAAATTTTGATTATCGTGCAATAATTTACTTTGTTGTGCAGCGCTCCACGTAATATTCATCTTGTACGCTGTAAAATTTTTATACACCGAATTGCGCGAATTCTGCAAAGTTTCATTTAATTGCCCGCCTACACCACATGCTTGCCGTGCTGATGCATAATCAGCCGCTCCACCTATATTCTTAAGTGCGGCACAAATATGGCGATCTGCACTATAAACCTGATCCCATAGCGAACCCACTAAACCTTCAGCCATTTCGCACGAATTAAAATTAGTTTGATTGATTTTATCTGCCATATCTTTTAAATACTTCATTACATTTGCAATCTCTGGCGTTGCTGATTCCATTGCCAGCGTAAAAGAATAACCCAGAGCATTGCTTAAAGTTGCTTTAAAAAATTCGATCAAATCCTGGGAATTAATCATAGAAAAACCACCTTTAAATAAATCAATGCCTCCACAACCTGCGGTAAAATTCGGCAGATCAATATGCATGATTTGCAAATCACGAATGTCGTTTTTCATCACGATCTCACCGCCGCCGTAATAACCTGCAGCTTGCGCTTTATAAGCATCTTCGGCTTTCGGGTTATTAACCAGATGATCAAAGTAGTTATTCAAATCATCATCCAATGCGGCATGAGCTATACCACAAGCAGCTAAATATACGCCCAAAACTTTTATTATTTTATTCATTAGCGCTCCTTAAAATTATGCACAATATTTAAAATCCGTCCGCGCAGCTCTTGCTCGCTCACTAAACCATAACTAATTGGATACGCTTTCCCCGTATAAGGATTAACTGCAAATAACGCCGGTTCATAATTAACGACAAAACGCGCCGCTTGTCCCCGATCAATTTTAGAATTAGGAAATTCAGGTAAAGTAATTCCATCGGTAGTAATAGGAATAACTTTAAAAGCGTATTTATTAGCAAAACTTTTTACGATTGGCGCGAAACGCCGACAATAAGGACAACTGCTGCGATAAAAGAAAAACAATCCGCTTTCTTGCGCAAGCTTGGCCAGCGCCGCCCTTTCTTCTTGCTCCTTAAGATTAATATCAACTGCCCTACCTAGGCTATTTACGGGATGTATCAGCGTATAATCAAGCTCAGGAGACTGCCACAACACCTTCTGCCACGTTTGCGAAAAGGCACTCGCCTGATTACTAACTAAGGTCTGCAATTGAATATATGCCTTAACATTCTCTTCTGTCGGATCAAGAATTGCTTTATCCAAAACGTAAGTTATCGCTTTTTTTAAAGCATTCATGCGCGTTATGGGATCTTGAGCTTTAAGATTTTCTGTTAAATTCTTTTCATGGTACCAATGCCAACCCGTTGCATGTTCATCGTAATAAGCGCTATCGGCATAACTACAAATATTGATAAAACATATCAAATAACCCATGATATTAGATCGGCTAAAAACATAACTCATTGATTTTATTATATTTTTTATTTGCATGGTCAGCGCTAAACGTTTAAGGTTATTGCATAACTATACCCAAGGCACCTTGAGACACCGCATTTACCTCATTTATTTAATTTGCATTCATTAGGATGATTAAAACACCATTCAGCCCGGTCTTTTAGTCGATCCTCGGTCTGTTTGCGATCCGGCTCCTTTGCCCTTTCTTTCAAATCTTCCGTAAAATCACTAAAATCAATTTTAGAAAAATCTATTCTCTGTAGTTCGGCAGGAGTTAAACCACGGCAATCGGGATCCTCAGGATCACCAAAACCAATACCTAATTGATCGCGTCGGCCAAATTGCTGAATAATACGGGCCAACTTGGAATGGAAAAGGCAATAAGATTTTTTATATAACCAACACGTATGAGTACCAAAAACATATTGGCTGCAATATTCGCCAACCTCTACTGTAAGCTTCCTGGCTTTATGTTCTGCCAGGTCTTTTTCAGCCTGCGCACATCGCGCTAAACCCGCATCTTTCCCCCAACCGCTATCGCTGCAACAATCAATAAAACTCACGGGATCTTTCTCGGCGCATTTTTCAATTTGACCGCTAAAAACTGTAAAATTTGTCCCCGTTCCCTGGCGATCTTTCTGCGCGGCAGCTAATGCCGCAAGAGCCGAAAGATTTTTCGCGAAATCAGCGCTGGACTTGTAACTGTGATCAGTGCAATTGCCACTTAAACAGAAGGTATCGCCTCCACAAACAATGCCTAAATCTTCACAATGCGTAACGGGACAGCGATAGGTCTGCTCATAAACCAAACAAATATCACCCAAAAATTTACTACAACGCGAATCAATTTGATCACATTTCCTGGCGCGTAAGGATTCACAGTTATTGTCCGTTGTTCCTTGACTACAAGTATATGCATCCGTTTTTTGCCAACAATCGCGCGTTACAGGAACATGATTAATTAACCGAGTTTGCTTACCCTGTGAACAATCTTCACTCTTAAACACACACATCTTGTGCTGCATCTTATCCCGCAAAACGCTGCAATTATCGCTCCACGAATCAGAAAAAGAATAATCATTTGCAGTAAAACGAAATTTAAGCTTGGTTGTCGCTATCAGCCAGGCATCATTTTTAATGCCTTGCCACTTCCAACGCGCTGCAGTATTAAAGCGCACATGAAAACCATTGGCATAATTCGGCATTTCCACAACATCAACCAAAACTTGATCTGTTCCTGGAACAATTTGCCAGCTCGGCTGAATAACATATTCATACCCTAAATACTCCACTTGCAGATCATTACGCAATAGATCCTGTAAATTACCGGAAATCTCTGCACGACAAGGAAATTCATGGCTATAATCAAATTTACAAGTCGGCTGAGAACCCGTACTCAAATCCACAAAATAAATAAGTCCATTCATATAGCGCACCGGTTTTTCAACCGCATCAGTAAAACCTTCGCGAAAAGAAATAGTAATATCTCTACTAACCGTTTTAACGGCAACATTTACGGTTAAATCTTTAGTACAATTTACATCTTCCATGCGCGTACTTTCACTACAAATCTCATTAGTATACTTAACCTCACATTTCTTCGCTTTACCGTCTTCACATTTAACTTGCGAGCTATCAATACCCTGCGCGATATTCCCCGAGTTATCAATAATAAATTTCGCACGCTGCATTTCAGGAAGGTTTTTATTAATAGTATATTGCTTTCTCGATTGCGAACTTTTCTCTATCAGGCTGCCAGTAGCAGACTTTTCTTTTTCTGTCGCTGCATCTTTCAATAAATCATCAGTTACTTGCGTTTCCCCTTTATAATATTTTTCTTGTTCTGTATGACTATGATACGCAGGTAATTTATCTACATCCAAATTACGCACGACTTCTGCAGTTTT
>Ga0233425_10007337_pt1 | contig 15579 bp, 15 predicted proteins | sample Watercolumn_Towu_2_FD_181712 | JGI IMG/M metagenome (GOLD analysis project Ga0233425, IMG submission 181712) | Freshwater microbial communities from Lake Towuti, South Sulawesi, Indonesia - Watercolumn_Towuti2014_140_MG | ecosystem: Environmental > Aquatic > Freshwater > Lake | place...
ACTTGGGCTCTGGACATGTCGATTCGGTTTTCGCCTTCACTTTTTCTCGCTATTTTACCCCCCAGATATGGGGGCTATCACGCTGATTCCCAATGAACCAGAACATTTCCATTCTGCTGTTCGTGGCGATCTTCATTGGCTTCAGCCTGTTCAGTGAACGGTTTTCCTCTCTTCGTAACTTCGAAAACATCATCCTCTCCGGCACGGACGTGGGCATCATCGCCATCGGCATGACCCTCGTGCTGTTGACCGGCGGCATCGACCTCTCCGTCGGCGCGACCATGTACATCACAGGCGCGGTGTTGGCGCTTATGCTCGAAAGCGGATGGGGCATGTTCCTTTCGATCACAGCGGGCATTCTGGCTGGGACATTGTGGGGCTGTTTCAACGCATTCCTCATCAGCAAGGTCAAGATCATTCCCTTCATGGTGACACTGGGCACGCTCACCGCAGGGCGTGGACTCGGGCTGCTGATTACCCAATCGCGTCACATTGCCGTCCCCGATGAAATGCGTTTTGGCGCGACCCGTGTCTTTGGGTTGGTTCCCATCCCCATTTTGATTTTCGCGCTGATGATCGCGCTGGCTGTGATTGTCTTGCAGTACACCCCCTTCGGACGGCAGATTTATGCCATGGGCAATGACCCCGAAGCAGCCAAGAAGGCGGGGCTCAACACAACACGTCTCACCGCGTTGGTCTACATCCTCAGCGGATTTTGCGCCGCTGTTGCTTCGGTGATTTCGATCAGTCAGGTTGGGAGTGTTTCTTCCTCCTTTGGCGATGGCACCGAGTTCCAGGCGATTGCCGCATCCGTCCTCGGTGGGACCAGCCTCTTCGGTGGGGTCGGCAACGTCTTCCCCGGTACGGTGGTCGGTATCCTGCTCATCCAAATGATTCAAAACGGATTGATCTTCCTGCAAGTTGACCTTTACCTTCAAGAGATGGTCAAGGCAATGGTCATCCTCTTTGCCGTCTTCATCGACGCCCAGCGCATGGGACTGATCAAACGTCTCGAACGCCGCAACATCCGTGTCGAAAAACTTCCTGCGCGGATGGCGGCAGATAAAAAGATTGGGATTCCCACCTGATATGAACCTCCTCGGACTCGACATTGGCACAACAGGCTGCAAAGCCATCCTCTTCGACTCGGATGGAACACTGCTTGCCAAAGCATCGCGTGAATATGCGGTGGACTTTCCCCATCCACAATGGGCGGAGCAGGATTTGGAAAACGTCTGGCGGCTGGCGCAGGAATCCATCCGCGAAGCAATCGCCGTTGCCAAAGTCACTGAGATTGCCGCCATTGGCCTCTCGGTACACGGTGAAGCGGTGACTCCAGTTGATAAAAATGGTCACCCCCTGCGCCCCACCATCCTCGGCATGGACTCGCGCACCGCTCCGCAAAACGACTGGCTGCGCGAACGTTTCGGCGGCGAAGCGCTGTTCCAGCGCACGGGCATGGTCATCCATACCGTCAACACCCTGCCCAAACTGCTTTGGCTCAAGGAAAACGAACCAGACATCTGGAAAGCCGCCGACAAATTCTTGCTGGTCGAAGACTTCCTTATCCAGAAGATGACCGGGCAGGCGGTTGTCAGTCAGTGCCTTGCTTCCCGCACACAAATGTTCAATTTGAATCAGGGGAAATGGGACGACGGGATTCTTGAATCTCTCGGATTGGATTCTGCTCGATTGAGTCTGGTCCAACCTTCGGGGACTGTGGTCGGATCGCTCACCCCGGAATTGGTCTCCGGCTTCGGGTTGAATCCTCCTCCGCTTGTGGTCACCGGTGGACACGACCAGGCTTGCGGCGCGCTCGGCGTCGGGTTGACCACGCCCGGGCTTGCCTCTGTTTCCACCGGCACCGCCGAGGTTGTGGAAGTGGCTTTGCCCTCGCCTGTCGTCAGCCAGCCGCTTTACGAGGGGAACATCTCTGTTTACAACCATGTAGTTCCCGGCTTGTTTCTGGCAATGACCCTCAATCACAGCGGCGGCATGTCCCTGCGCTGGTTCCGCGATGGTTTCTGCGAGCCGCAGATGATTCAATCTGCGCAGGCAAACGCCGACGCCTATGACCTGATGTTGATTGGCGCGTCTGCCGACCCGACTTCCCTGCTCGTCCTGCCGCATTTCTCGGGCAGCGGCACGCCGACCTTCGACACGGAATCCAAAGCCGCCATCCTCGGCTTGACCTTCGCCACGACCCGCGCCGACATTGCCAAAGCCATCCTCGAAGGCTTGACCTACGAACTGCGACTAAACCTGGATTTGCTCAAGGCGGGCGGAGTCAAAATCGATGTTTTGCGCGCCATTGGTGGCGGAGCCAAATCGAAGTTGTGGTTGCAACTCAAGGCGGATATCACCGGTATCCCGGTGGTGACTCCGAAAATTACCGAAGCCGCCGGGTTTGGCGCGGCGCTTCTGGCTGGAGTCGGCGCTGGAGTCTTTCCTTCGGTTGCCGAAGCCGCGTCCCGCTTCCTCCAACTCACCGACGAATACCGCCCCGACCCGGCGCGACATGCAGCCTATACCCGCCAGTTTGAACTTTATCGGCAGGTGTACCCCGCTGTCAGGCAAATTTCGCATCAACTGTAATTGGACTCCAACGTCTCCTGACGTTGGAGCATTTTTTTCTCTCGAAAGTCCAGAGATTTTCGACTCCATGAGGACTCCCATGCAAACCACTTTTCACCTCACACCTGAACAATTTACTTCTCACGAAACATTACTGGCAAATCGCGGCGAACTATCTGCCAGTGCCTTTCGTTACCCGAGTGGAGTCTGCGCCCTGCGCCTGAAAAACTCCCTCGGAGAGTTGGTCATGCTCCCGTATCAAGGTCAGCAGATTTGGGATGCGACCCTGCGCGGGCGGCGGCTGACGATGAAATCCATGTTCGACCAGCCGTATCCCACCCGTGATTTTCTTTCCACATATGGAGGTTTCCTACTGCACTGTGGCGCAACCGCAATGGGGGTCCCTGGCTCAGAAGATAATCATCCTTTGCACGGTGAACTTCACAATGCGCCATATCAATCTGCCACGTTGGTTTTTGGCACGGATGAAAAGGGTGAGTACATCGGGTTGACAGGCGTTTATCGCCACACGGTTGCCTTCAACTACAACTATACCGCCACGCCGCTGGTGAAACTTTACGAGGATTCCTCCATCTTCACGGTTTCGATGACCATTCACAACCTGAAAGCCAGCCCCATGCCGCTGATGTTTTTGGAGCATGTCAACTTCCTCCCGGTGGATGGCGGTCGGCTGGCGCAGACTGTGATTTGCGACCCGCAAAATATGAAAGTCCGCGCGAACATCCCGTCGTTTATGGAAGTCGCGCCCGGCTATCGTGAGTTTGTGAAAGCCTTGCAGGAAGACCCCGCCCGGCATTTGGTTTTCGATCCTGCCCTGATCTACGACCCCGAAATGGTACTTTACATGAATTACCTCGCCGATAAAAACGGCTGGGCGCACACCATGCTGATTCACCCCGATGACAGTGCTGACATTTTACGTCATCGCCCCGAACAACTGAATCATGGTGTACGCTGGATCTGCCGTACTGCTGACCAGGACGCGCTCGGCATGGAGCCGTGTACTGCCGAGGTCGAAGGTTTCAGCGCAGAAAAGAAAAAGGGGAACGTTCGTTCCTTGCCGGGCAACCTAACCTTCACAACCGAACTTGAGGTTGGCGTGTTGACTCCCGAAGAAACGCGGCGCGAGGAAGCGCTCATCAAGCAAGTTTTGGATGGCGTCACCAAATGAGTATCATCCTTGCGCCATCCATCCTTTCTGCCGATTTTTCATGCCTCGGCGAACAAATCGAAGCCCTGGAACAGGGCGGCGCGGATTGGATTCATGTTGACGTGATGGACGGTCACTTCGTCCCGAATTTGAGTTTTGGACCTTTTATCGTGCCTGTCGTCAAAAAGCATACCCGTCTGCCGGTTGACGTGCATTTGATGGTTGCCAACCCTGATGATTTGATCCCTGCCTTTGTGGCTGGCGGCGCAGATTGGGTCACTGTCCATGTGGAAACTTGTCCACACCTATACCGCACTCTACAAAACATTCGTACCGCTGGTTGCAAGGTGGGTGTGGCGCTCAACCCGGCGACCCCGGTTGAGAGTCTGCGCGAGGTGATTCATCTGCTGGATTTGATATTGGTTTTGGGAAATAACCCCGGCTTTTCAGGGCAGGGCTGGATTCCAGAAATGGGGGCAAAAATCAGCCGTGTGGCAGACTTCCTAAAGCGGGCTGGTTCATCCGCCATGATTCAAGTCGACGGTGGCATGACCGCTCAAACACTGCCTGAAGCATATCAGGCTGGGTCACAGGTTTTTGTCAGCGGCAGTGCGATTTTTGGTCACCCCAATGGAATCGCCGCCGGAGTGAAAGCCTTGCGAAAAACTCTAAATTAATCCCTCGCCAGTGCTTCCGCCGTTGCCTGGTCGGTGATCAACACATCGATCAGTTTTCCTCGCAGTGCGGCGCGGATCGGGGCAATCTTGTTCGATCCGCCCGCCACGCCCACTACACGCGGGATTTTACCCAACTGGTCCAGATCGATGCCGATGATCCGTTCGTTCAATTCCACCTGCACCGGTTGCCCGTCAGCATCGATGAAACGGTTCGCGATGTCACCAACTGCGCCATTCGCAATCGCCTCATCGAGGTCGGATTGGGTCAGGATGGTTTCATCGCGCACGGAAATGGAATAGGAAGTAAGCGAGCCAATTCCAACAAATGCCAGTGTAATTCCGGGTAATAAATTCATGGCGGTACGGACGTGCTCATCCATCAGATAAACCTCGCGGGTCTGTTTGCTGTGGACAACTCCAGGGGCAGGCAACAGGGCAAGTTTGCAGGAGAGCGTGCGCGCCATCTGACGGCATAATTCAGTGGCATGAGACTCGGATTCCGGCTTTCCGATTCCGCCCATCATTTGGACAATGCACAGATTGGGATATTTTTTAGGTTCGAGTGCAGCGACCATGCCGCGGAGGGTATATCCCCATGAAACGCCCACGATATCGTTGGGATCGGCGACCCGAAACAGATAAGCGGCAGCTGCGGCACCAAGTTCACGGGCGATTATCTGAGGGGAATCCTGGATTGGTATATCCAAGACAATCACTTCCTTAACCCCGTACTTCTCCTCGATTTTGGATTCCAGCGAGGCGTAAATACCAGTTGGCGGTACGACCACGATTTTGACAACCCCCTCTTCCCGTGCCTGGGCCAGAAGGCGTGATATCGTCGAGCGCGAGATATGCAAGCGTGCGACAATTTCATCCTGATTGAGATTGTCTTCGTAATAGAGTTTACTGACCTTGGTGAGCAGGCGGAAGTCTATTTTATTCTTGGTGCGTGGCATAGTGGATTCCTTTGGGGCATTTCCAGATATTATACAGTCAGACAAAAGATGAAGCGAATCCCTGATTTAATTTATCTGTTTACTTCCAGTAGGGCAATGAATCCCTGCCTATGCAGCTATTATGGCGACTCGCTCAAACCCCGCACCTATGCGCCCGCTGTGGTTACAAAATATCAAAAGCAAATTTCGGGTCTCTCCTTGACCGCATTGACATTCACATCGAAGTGCCGCGCGTGGACTACGAAAAACTCAGCAGCCAGCGGGTGAGCGAGTCGAGCGAATCGATCCGCGCAAGGGCGCAGGCGGCAATGAGTCAACTCAACCTGTTGACGCGGACTTATCACCGCACGCGAAGCGTGAAACTGGCGCGCACGATTGCCGATTTGGCGGGGAGCGAGGAAATTCAATCTGCGCATCTGGCGGAGGCGTTGCAATACCGCCCCAGGTTGATGATGGGGAATTGGAAAAACGCCCCCGCTTATCGGCGATGTGGACATCCGCCTGTTTTTCAAGTCGAACATTGAACTCATCCGCGCCGATGTGAAGCGCAGTTAGAAACAAGGCGGCAAGCGGAAAATTATCCGATATATTCCAGCACTGTAGCTTCGCCCTGTCCCACACCTACACAGAGAGTTGCCACGCCGTATTTGACATTTCCTCTAATCCGAATCTCGTGGACGAGCGTCGTCACCAGGCGGGCGCCCGAACAACCCAGAGGGTGTCCGATGGCAATCGCGCCGCCGTTGACGTTGACCAGTTCGGGGTCGATTGCCAAATCTTCCAGCACCGCTAGAGACTGCACTGCAAAGGCTTCGTTCAATTCCAGCAAGCCAATATCCCCGACCTGCAAACCGGCACGCTGCAAAGCTTTCCTCGTTGCTGGCACGGGACCAACCCCCATGATGCGCGGCGGAACCCCGGCAGCGGCAGACGACACGATGCGCGCAAGCGGTTTGAGATTCAACGCTTTTGCCTTTTCCTCGCTCATGACCAATACCGCCGCCGCGCCGTCGTTCAAGCCGGATGAATTGCCGGCAGTCACCGTCCCGCCTTCTTTTGCAAAGGCGGGCTTCAACTTCGCCAGCGATTCCATCGTCGTGTCGCGGCGTGGACGTTCGTCCGTGTCCACCAGTTTGGGATCACCTTTTTTCTGCGGGATTGCAACGGGTACGATTTCCTGTTTGAACCTGCCGGAGTCGATGGCAGCAACAGCAAGTTTATGCGAGCGCATGGCAAAGGCATCCTGCTTTTCGCGGGTCAGGTGGGGACGTTCTTTTGCGATATTTTCAGCCGTCTCGCCCATCGCGTCTGTGCCATACATTTCCTTCATTTTGGGATTTGGATAACGCCAGCCGAGGGCGGTGTCGTAGGCGGTAAGGTTGCCAAAGGGGAAGCCTGATTCGGCCTTCGGCAGGGAGTACGGGGCGCGGCTCATGGATTCGACGCCGCCCGCGATGTACACCTCCCCTTCACCCGCTTTGATCGCGCGCGCCGCCATGTTGATTGCGTTCAAGCCCGAAGCGCAGAGCCGGTTCACGGTCACGCCGCCAACTTCCAACGGCAGACCGGAGAGCAAAGCCGCCATCCGCGCCACGTTGCGGTTATCCTCCCCCGCCTGGTTCGCGCATCCCATGTAGACTTCCTCGACCAGCGCGGGATCGAATTGGTTGCGTTCGAGAATGGCTTTGATAACGTGCGCCGCCATATCGTCCGGGCGAATGGAAGATAAACTTCCGCCCAATGCGCCAACCGGCGTGCGAATTGCGTCGATGATTACGGGTGTGGACATCATAATTTTCTCCTTGAAAGGTTATCTTATCCTGCTCACGTTTTTCAGGACACTAATATTCTTATCTTAACCAGTTCATTCAACCCAACACGATTTTACCAGACCCCCGCGCCCCAACGGACTGGGAACACTACGCCTTGCACGAACGCCGCCAGAAAGCCAAACAGCATTCGTGAACTTCGCACAATTCGCGGCTAAGGGTTTTTGAACTCGAAACTCAAATATTAACCACAACCAAGATTTTTTACGTTCCACCAACCGTCAGCGTATTTTTTACACAGAAAACAGCGGGCGGGTTTACCTCGGGACAACGCCCCCTCATCCCGCAGGGAAATGGCATTTTTAAGATGGGGAAAGGCAAAATATGACTTTTGCAGAGCCTTTCCCCTGATATTTTACATTGTGGAATTGGCGGCAAAAGGTATAATCACATGAAATATTTTGAATCCTTGAAAGTTACGGAGGAAGTTACAGTGTTTCATGCGCTAGTCAGTATCAAGCAGGTGCCTGATACGACGAACATTCGTATCGACCCGGAGACGAACAATCTCATCCGGCAAGGCGTTCCCACCATCCTCAACCCGTACGACGCTCATGCAGTCGCGGCGGCAGTGGAGTGGAAGCGTAAACTCGGCGGCAAGGTCACCATCATCACCATGGGACCGCCTGCGGCGACCACATCCCTGCGTGAATGCATCGAAATGGGTGCAGATCGCGCAATTTTGATTTCAGCGCGCCAGTTCGCGGGGGCTGACACGCTTGCCACATCCTATGTGCTGGCGGAAGTCATCAAAGAAATCCACTCCAAAGACCCGATTGACCTGGTCTTCTTCGGCAAGCAAGCCATTGACGGTGACACCGCACAGGTGGGACCCGGCGTAGCCGTCCGCATGGATTTGCCGGTGGTCAGTTACGCCATCAAAATCCATGAAGTAAATTTGGAACAGCGCTACGTCATCATGGAGCGCAAAACCGAAAGCCGCAACGAAATCATCAAGGCTGCGCTTCCTGCGGCAATGACCTGTGAGAAGGAAATTGCCGAAATCCCCTACGCCTCCCTCCCCGACCTCGTTAACGCCCTGCGCTACGAGCCCGAAGTCTGGACAGCCGAAAGCCCCATCGTTTTCGACGTGCCGCAACTCGGCTTGAAGGGGTCGCCCACCACCGTGTTCAAGACCGGCACCCCTGAAAGGCACACCGCCGGCGAAATCTTCAAAGTGGCGGAAGTTGACTTGGACAGCGTTGTCAAAACCGCGCTCGATAGAATCCTCGCGGTTGAAGGCATGGCTGCCATGGTAGGAGTGAAGAAATGAGCAGGCGTTTTTGGGTTTATATCGAACAGGAAGACGGAAAAGTCCACCCCGTAGCATGGGAATTGCTCGGCGTGGCTCGCAAACTGGCTGACCAGGTCGGCGAAGACGCGGTGGTCGAAGGCATCCTCGTCGGGCATAACATGGACGAAGCCGCGCAGGAAGCCCTGCACTACGGCGCCGAAACCGTCTATGTATTGGATCATCCCACCTTCAAGAATTATCTCAACAAGCCGTACACCTCTGCGCTGAGATTCCTCGTGCAGAAACACAACCCCGAAGTCTTTTTGGTCGGCGCGACCACCCTCGGGCGCGACCTGGCCGGGGCGGTTGCAACCAGCCTCAAGACCGGTCTAACGGCAGACACCACCCACCTGGCAATGGGCGAAATCAAGGAAGACACCAAGAAACTGCTTCTCGCCACCCGTCCCGCCTTCGGCGGCAATGTGATCGCGACCATCGTCTGCCGCAACCACAGCCCGCAGATGGCAACCGTGCGCCCGCGCGTGTTCAATCCCGCGCCCAGAACGGATGAGGCAAAGGGGCAGATTGTCCATGAGACCATGGAAATCACCCCCGACATGATCAACGCCGAAATCGTCGAATTCATCACCAACGCGGCGGCAACGGTCAAACTCGAATACGCCGACATCATCGTCTCCGGCGGACGCGGACTTGGCGGACCCAAGGGCTTCGAACTCATCAAGGAACTGGCAGACGCCCTCGGCGGCGTGGTTGGCTCCAGCCGCGCCTGCGTGGACGCGGGCTGGATCAAGTACGACCATCAGGTTGGGCAGACGGGCAAGACCGTGCGCCCCAAACTGTACGTTGCCGCCGGCATCTCCGGCGCCATTCAGCACAAGGTCGGGATGCAGGAATCCGATTTCATCCTCGCCATCAACCGCGACCCGCACGCCCCCATTTTCGATGTCGCCACGATGGGCATTGTCGGCGACTTGTACGAGGTTATCCCCGCGTTGATCAAGGAAATTAAGGCGCGCAAAGAGGCATAGCATGGACAAGAACGAAAAACTCTCATTTGATGTCATTGTGGTCGGCGCGGGCTTGTCGGGCTCTGCGGCGGCGGCGATTGCGGCGCGCGGCGGCTTGAAGGTCGCCATGGTCGAACGCGGACAGGCTCCCGGCAACAAGAACTACTTCGGCGGCGCGCTCTACACCCACTCGCTGGTGGAAATCTACCCCGACCTTTTCGACCGCAAACCCCCGCTCGAACGTCCCGTGACCGAAACCGGCTTCTGGTTCCTCTCGGAAGACGGCATGGTCAAAGCCACCGTTCAGGGCGGCAAGGTCAACAGCAACCCCATCGACGCCTACGTCGCCCAGCGCGCCAAATTCGACCCCTGGTGGGCGGAACAGGCGCAGAAGGAAGGCGCGTTCATCATCCCCAAGACCGTCGTTGTGGATTTCATCCGCCAGAACGGCAAGGTGATCGGCGTCAAGACCGACCGTCCCGATGGCGACATCTACGCCCCCGTGGTCATCATCACCGAAGGCGTGAACAACCTGCTGACCCAGAAACTCGGACTCATCAAACACGACATTCAGGGTCAATCCGCCGCACTGGCAGTCAAGCAGTTGATTTCGATGCCCGCCGAAACCATCAACGCACGCTTTGGCCTGGTTGACAACAACCACGGCGTGGCGATGTCGGTGATGGGCGACGTTTCGCTGGGACTGCCCGGCCTGGGCTTCGTCTACACCGGTGTGGACAGCATTTCAGTGGGCGTGGGCGTCACCCTCGAATCCCTGCGCGAAGCGGGGATCAAGCCCTACGAACTGCTCCAGCGTTACATGAACCACCCGATGATCGCCCCGTTGATCGCGGGCGGACGCCTGATGGAATACGGCGCGCATATCATCCCCGAAGGCGGCTGGAAGGATATGCCGCAACTCTACACCGACGGCGTGATGGTGGCTGGCGATGCGGCTTCGATGGTCAATGCCCTGCATTGGGAAGGCACCAACATGGCGATTGTGGCGGGCAAATGCGCCGCCGAGACCGCCATCGAGGCGCACAAGATCAAGGACTTCTCGGCGACAACGCTTTCCAGTTACCGCACCCGCCTCGAGAAGCGCTTCATCATGACCGACCTGCACCAGTACCGCAACCTGTCGAAATTCCTCCACTCGCATCCCGATTTCATGGCGATTTATCCGTACTTCCTCAACGATGCGCTGGGAATGTTCTTCACCGGCTTCGGCAAGCCCAAGAAAGAGTTATACAAGGATATTTTGAAGTCGCTGACCGACCGCCGCCCGTTGTTGAAAGCCGTGGGCGATATTGTCGCCTTTGGCAGAACCATTATGGGTATTTAGTGAAAGGTGAATCTTATGAGTGAAACCAAGAAATACGAACTGCCCGAAGTATACATCGACGACATCTTGATGTCGCTGAAGTACTTCCCCGACGAGCATGAAGCGCACCTGAAGATTATCGACCCTCAGGTCTGCGTCAATTGCAAGGAAAAACCCTGCGTTCAGTTTTGCCCCGTGGGCGCCTACCGCACCCAGGACGGCGGAACCGTGCAGATCGCCTTCCAGAGTTGCATCGAGTGCGGAACCTGCCGCGTGATGTGTCCGCCCAACAACGTCTCGTGGAAACTTCCGCGCGGCGGATTTGGCGTCTCGTACAAGTTCGGATAAGCGTAATTCTCCCTTCGACTACGCTCAGGACGAAACATTGAATCGCAACGCGCCGCGTGTCTTTGGGATACGCGGCGCGTTGTGCCATCTAAATCATCCCCTGACAAAATATACAACCGAAACCATCACGCCAATTGTCACCACCGTCCACCGCAAGGTGGATGGTTTGATTCTGCCCGCGAGTTTGCCGCCCAGCGTGCCGCCGATGAGCGCACCCACCGCCATCACCAGCGCCACAGACCAGACGACTTGTCCCGAAAAGAGGAAGAAGATCGCCGCCGTGACGTTTGTCGCCAGCGAGATGGATTGCTTGAGCGCGTTCAACCGCGTGAGCGAATCTTCGAGGGTCAGCCCCAGCGCCGCCATCAGGATGACTCCCAGTCCCGCGCCGAAATATCCGCCATAGATCGATCCAAGCCCGGTCACGAGCCAGGTCCAGCGTTCCAGATGTCCCTTGTGATGTTCGCTCAGGCGTTTCGTCAGCCATGCGCGGACGATGTCTTGCATGGCGAGCAAGCCCGAAGCAAGCAGGATCAGATAGGGGACGAGGTCTCTGAACAGTTTTTCGCCCGTTTGCAGCAGGAGGAATCCGCCGATCAGCCCGCCGACGATCCCCGCCGGGATGACCGTCCACAGGCGGGAGGATTGTCCGCGCAGGTCGTTGCGCTGGGCAAAGGTCCCACCAAAGTAGCCGGGACAAAGCGCGACGGTGTTGGTCACGTTGGCGGCGACGGCTGGCACGCCGAGAAAGGTCAACGCGGGGAAGGTGATGAGCGTCCCGCCGCCGGCGAGGGCATTGACTACGCCAGCCGCCAGCGCGGCAAGCCCGGCAAGGAGAAGTTCGAGTCCGTTGGGCATGTGATGTCCTTTTGAATTGGGATGGCGGCAAGTATAGCATTTAAAACAAACTGCCCGCCAGTTCAGGCGGACAGCGGGAAAGAGGAGAAGAATCGACGCTGCTTATTTTTCCACTGCGACAACAGAAGGAACAAGCAACGGAAATTCAAAGGCTGGAGATTGCCAGTCCCAGGTGTTTAGATCGGAAATGGCGCGGTAGGCGGTCAGGTCGAGTTGCAACGGGGTAACGGAGACATATCCATCCGCCAGCGCGCCGACATCGGTACCAGATTCGGGGACGCCGGTTGGAGCGTCGCCGCCGATCCAGTAATAGGGGCGACCACGCGGGTCGGTGCGTTCGTCGAGACGGCTGTGGTACACGCGCAGTCCCTGACGGGTGACGCGGAACCCGCGAATTTCCTCTTTTTTGAGAAAGGGCACATTGACGTTGAGCAGGGTTTCAGGGGGCAACCCGTTGGCGATTGCGTTTTGAACGACAATACGCGCGGCATACGCCGCAGGTTGAAAATCAACCGCCCCGACATGCCCTTCGGGGATTTCCAGCGAGACCGCAACGCCGGGGACGCCCGCAATCACGGCTTCCATGGCGGCGGTGACGGTTCCCGAATAAGTCACGTCATGTCCGAGGTTGGCGCCGGTATTGATGCCTGAAACAACCAGGTCGATTTTTTCCTTGAAATAGCCGAGGGTGCCGAGCGCCACACAATCGGAGGGAGCGCCGTCACTGCCAAAGGCTTGAGAGCCGTCTTCGAGGCGAAATTCCCGCAGGCGCAGGGCGCGGTCCAGTGTTTTGACATGCCCGCCATTCGACCAGTTACGGTCAGGGGCGAGGATGGATACGTTTCCGAGGTGGCGCATTTCCTGCGCCAGAGCCAGGAGTCCCGGCGCAAGTACGCCGTCGTCATTGGTGACTAGAATGTTTTTCATGTTCTAAAGTTTTCCTATAAAGTTATCCCGCACAGGACGAAGTCGAAGCGTCTTTCACATCCTCGTCCTTCGACTACGTTCAGGACGAGGCGAAAGATTATGCCCACGCCAGCCCTGTCATACGGCTGAATGCGCTGCCCACATAGCGGATTCCCCAACTGCCGAGGATCCGCAGCGCGCTCCATTCCTTGCGCCTGCGGGCTTTGGTGGTTTTGTTTTTCAATGCCGACAGCAAGTCTGCGGCGGTGTGCCCCTCGAACTCGGTCACGCCGAACCCCATGGTATCGACGGTGTGCGCGTCGCTGCTGCCTGTCTTCGCAATCTTCAATCGGCTGGCAAGGATTGCGGCATAGTGGTTGCTGATGCGGTCGATGGCGGTGCCGTTGTAGGTTTCGATTCCAAGCAGCGTATCTGCCACCTGGGGAATTCGCAGGGCTTTCAAGATGACGCGTCCGCTCAGGCTTTTCATACCCATGCCGCCCGCCATCGGGTGCGGGGCGATGCAAATCCCGCCCAGTTCGCGCACCCGCAAAACGGTCTCGACCAGCGAAAGCCCAGCCTGCACTTTTTCCTGGATGAATAACGCGAGCAGGTCGCCATCTGCGGTGGTGATTTCGCTGCCGGGGATGACTTCCACGCCGTAGTTTGGCGCAAGTTCGAGCGCCTTGACCGCCCCTTTGATTTCGTCGTGGTCGGTGATGGCGATCACGTCCAGCCCGATTTGTTTTGCGCGGCTCAAAACGGCTGCCAGCGAGGCGGTGCCGTCGTAACTGTAAATCGTGTGCAAGTGTAAATCTGCAAGTCCCATTGTGTTCTCCGTTGATGAAAGAGACCCGAAAAGTCTCGATTGATGCTCCGATATTATGTTAGTTGTAGGAAACTGTCTGAAAACCAACCACGAAGGCTCAAAGACACCAAGCCACAAAGTATTTTCCTCTTTGAGTCTTTGCGCCTTGGCGTCTTTGTGGTCAAGAAACCAGACTTTTCAAACACGCTCCAAGACCTTTAGAGATTGTCTGAAAACCAACCACAAAGCCTCAAAGCCACGAAAACACAAAGTTATTTCCTCTTCGAGTCTTGGCGACTTGGTGTCTTTGTGGTCACGAAATCAGACTTTTCAGACACTTTCTTAGGATCTCTCAAGTCAAAGTCTATCGCCCGCTTGTTAAGGACTTGTGAAGATTGGTTTAAGGAATTGTATGGATTTGCTTAAACAAAAACTGCCCGCGTTGGCTGCGGGCAGCGCCCCAGGGGGCGAAAGAAAGGAGGAAGAAGATGAGAAGAACTAGGCGCGCTTTTGTTTCCTGAGGAATTCGCGGCGCTTGCGGGTTGCATCCACGCCAAAGACGATGACCATGGATACGAAAACGACGGATTGTAGAATTGTTTCCATATTTATCTCCAGTGGATATATACGCATAATACCTTGATTGGTTTAATTGCGACCTAAGAGATGGTTAACAATTGGTAAACAAAAAAGAAAGGACGCCTCGGCCCTGCCAATGATGATATGATTGTGAAGGAAAATATGAATGCTCAGCCCCTTTTGCTTGATTCCCTGAACGCCCGCTGGGAAAGATACAACCTCGAATTGAAGAATTGTCGCGAGGAGTTTTCCGAGGAGGCGGTTCACGATTTCCGCGTGTCGGCGCGGCGCCTGCTGGCTTCGTTCGACCTGTTGCGGACCATGATCCGCGGGGCCAAAATCAAGAGGATGCGTCGCCTCTTGAAAGACCAGTTGGATAATCTCGATGAATTGCGAGACACGCAGGTGATGCTCGCGGGCATTTCCGAGAACGTCCATGACTTCCCCCCGCTCCAGCCGTTCGAGGAATACTTGCAGCGCAGGGAGAGGAAGTTGATGCGCGCTGCCCGCAGGGAAATCAAATCGCTCAAAATCGGGGAACTGGCAAGGCGGATGCGGAAACTGGCGGAAGCCATTGCCGAATCCCAACCCGATGGGCTGGACCCGCTCCCCGCCGTCGATGAAGCCTACGCGCGGGTCATCCAGCGCTACGAGAGGGTCGATCCCGCCCAGCCCGCCACCATCCACCGTTTGAGGATCGCATTCAAGCGATTCCGCTACATGGTCGAATCCATTCATCCCGCCCTCGAAGATTTCCCCAATGGCCAGATGAAACGAATGCACGAGTACCAGACTTTGATGGGCGAGATACAGGATATGGAGGCGGCTTTACAGAAACTCGCTGAATTCGAAAAGACCGCGCCTGAGGGGTACGACCCCGTGCCCGTCCGCGTCTATTACATGAAACAACACGCTCTTGCCCTCTCGCATTATCTCGAAGATAAAGGCGAAGTAACGACCTTTTGGCGCGCCGCGCCAGACCAACCGCTTCCGAAGGAGAACCCGTCATGAATTTATATCTCATCCGACATGCCATCGCCGTCGAGGAATACGAAGACGACAGCCAGCGCCCGCTGACCGACAAGGGCAGGAAGAAAATGCGCCAAATTGCAAAGGGCTTGCGCGCCCTCGGCGTGGAGTTCGACCTGATCCTTTCCAGTCCCTATGTCCGCGCCGCGGAAACTGCCGAAATTCTGGCGGATGTCCTCAAGGTAAAGACGGAAGTACAATTTAGCGAAAATCTCACTCCAGCAGGCAGCCCTGAAGTCTTGATCGCCGAGTTGAATG
>Ga0233425_10007338_pt1 | contig 15578 bp, 10 predicted proteins | sample Watercolumn_Towu_2_FD_181712 | JGI IMG/M metagenome (GOLD analysis project Ga0233425, IMG submission 181712) | Freshwater microbial communities from Lake Towuti, South Sulawesi, Indonesia - Watercolumn_Towuti2014_140_MG | ecosystem: Environmental > Aquatic > Freshwater > Lake | place...
GCTTTGATGGCCGAGTTGTTCAATGACGGCTGGAGCGGCAATTGGGGGTTCGTGCCTTTCACCAAGGAAGAATTCGATTCCGACGCCGACGCGCTGCAATTTCTCGTCACGGAGGATTTCGGCATTGTCGTCGAGCTTGACGGCGCGCCGCAGTCTTTCGCGATCGCGCTTCCCAATCTCAACGAGATTCTCGCCGATCTCAACGGCCGCCTGTTCCCCTTCGGCTGGCTGCGCGCGCTTATGCGATACCGCTCGCATCAGTTCAAATCGGCGCGGCTGCTGTTGCTCGGCACGCGAAAGACGCTGCAGAAAAGCGCGACCGGCGGCGCGATCTTTCTCGCGCTGATCGAGGAGATGCGGCGGCGCTATGCGAAATTCGCCGTTCCGCATCTTGAAGCCGGCTGGGTCTTGGAGAGCAACGCCGACATGCGCCGGCCGATCGAAATGTTCGGCGGCAAGGTCGACAAAATTCATCGCATCTATGAAAAGCGCCTCACGGTCGGCGGCGGCGGCGAGGCGATGCGTATGCGCGACGGCGTCAGGGCAACTCAGCTACAGGATGCAACGTCATGAACGGCATATCCGTCACCGCCAATGGCGCCGACCGCACGCATGTCGAGCGGCGCAAGCTGATCCTCGAGAAATATCCGCAGGTGCACGAGCTTTTCGGCAAGGATCCCGTGACCTTCAAGATCACGGCGGCGATCTTCGTCGGTCAGCTCGCCATCGCCGCGATATTGGGCTCGCTCGGCCTGTCCTATTGGTGGCTGTCGCTACTCATGGCGATCTGCGTCGGCGCCTTCGCCAATCACGCCAATTTCGTCATCATCCACGACGCGATTCACAATTGCGTCTTCGATAGTCCGCTCGCCAATAAATGGACGGCGATCCTCGCTGATCTTCCCAACGCCTTTCCGACGGCGATGGGTTTCCGTTGCTATCACATCAAGCATCATTCGCATCTGTCGGCTTATGATTATGATGCCGACATCCCAAGCCGCTGGGAGGTCGAATGGGTCGGCAATAGCGCCTGGCGCAAAGCCGTCTGGCTCTTCTTCTTCCCGGCCATTCAGCTTGCGCGCCTGTCGCGCTTGAAGGGCACCGTGCCGATCTGGGGAACCTGGACTTACGTCAATATCGGCGTCATCGCCCTTTTCGATCTTTTCGTGCTCTGGGCTTTCGGGCCAAACGCCCTGCTCTATCTCTTCTTCTCCTTCTGGTTCTCTGTCGGAGGATTGCATCCCTTAAGCGCGCGCTGGCTGCAGGAGCATTTCGCCTTCGGCCCCGACCAGGGAACCTTCGATTACTATGGCCCGCTCAACACGCTTGCGCTCAACATCGGCTATCACAACGAGCATCACGATTTTCACGAGATCCCGTGGAATCGCTTGCCGGAGCTGAAGGCGATGGCGCCGGAGTTCTATGACGATTTGCGTTGCCATCGCTCCTGGTTCGCTCTGCTCGTCACATTCATCTTCGATCCGACCTATTCGCTCGGAACGCGGTCGGAAAATGTGACGCAAGCGGCCGGGCGCGAGGCCCACATTGTCGCGCCGGCGGAGTAGGCCATGACGCAGGACGCAAAAGCCCAAGCGCTCGACGCTTCGCCCCGCCTCTTTGAGAGCAGTTTCCTCGACAGACTGTCGCGCGTGCATCACCTGACGCCGGTGATCCTCTATTGCCCGATCATTCTCGGCCTGTTGATCTATTCACTCACGCTCGACGGCCTGACGATCGTCTTAATCGGCCTCGTCATCGGTTATCTCGGCTGGACGCTCACCGAATATTTCGGCCACCGCTATCTCTTTCACACCGTGTTTGCGCTGCCTTTCGGGCTCGGACCGCGCTTCCAGTTCCTCATCCACGGCGTGCATCACATCTATCCCAACGACCCGCTGCGGCTCGTGATGCCGCCGCTGCTCTCGGGTCCGATCATGCTGATTGCGCTCGTCTGCGCCCGCCTGATCTTCGGCGCGAGCTTCGCCTGGCCGGTGCTCGCCGGCTTCATCGCCGGCTATGTGATCTATGATTGCGTGCATTACTGGACGCATCACGGGCAGCCGAAAACGGACTTTGGCCGCATGGTGAAGCGCCTGCACATGCTGCATCATTTCCGCGACGCCGAGAAAGGCTTCGGCGTGCACGCGATCTGGTGGGATTATGTGTTCGGCACGGCCTATCAGAAGGGCGACACGCCCGGCACGCGCGCGGTGTGAGGCGCGCACACCCTCTCCAATAGGAGAGGGTGGCTGCGAAGCAGCCGGGTGAGGGGTTACAATTTGTAGGTCGAATAAGAGCGAAAAACGAGGAAGAGCTTTCCCCTCACCCCGGTCCTTCAGACCGACCCTCTCCCTCTGGGAGAGGGTGAGCGCCCTACCCCTGCCCCGTCCGTGCAAACCACTCGTCTTCGCTAATCACTTCGATCCCCAGCTCCGCCGCCTTCTTGAGCTTCGAGCCTGCCCCGGGACCGGCGACCACGAGGTCAGTCTTCTTCGATACTGACGCCGCCACATGCGCGCCGAAACGCTCGGCCTGCGCCTTGGCTTCATCGCGCGTGAGCCGCTCCAGCGCGCCCGTGAACACCACGGTCTTCCCCGCGACGGGCGAGGCGGACGCCACAGCCGGCATCGGCTCCAAGGTGATCTGCTTTAAGAGCGCGTCGATTTCGCGTTCATTGTGCGGTTCGGCGAAAAAGTCGTGCAGCGCCTCGGCGACCACGGGACCGACGCCATCGATGGTATCGATGCGGGCGCGCGCCTCGCTGTCGGGCGCCGCCCCGCGCGCCGTCTCGCGCAGCGACTCAAAGTCGCCGAAATGGCGCGCGAGCCGACGCGCATTGGTCTCGCCGACATGGCGCACGCCAAGCGCATAGATGAAGCGATTGATCGGAACTTTTCGGCGCGCCTCGATCGCCGCGAACAGATTGCGGACCGAGGTTTCGCCGTAGCCCTCGCGTTCGGCGAGCCGCGGCGACATATGCGCCTCGCGCTCAGGCAATGTGAAAATGTCGGAAGCGGTCTTGATCATTCCTTCATCGTAAAAAAATTCGATCTGCTTGTCGCCAAGCCCTTCAATGTCCATGGCGTTGCGCGAAGCGAAATGTTTCAGGCGCTCGATCGCCTGCGCCGGACAGACGAGCGATCCGGTACAGCGGCGCACGACATCAGCTTCGCCGGTCTTTGCGTCGATTTCGCGCAGCGCCGCCGAACCGCACCGCGGGCAGACATGCGGAAATTTGTAAGGCTTGGCGCCGTGCGGCCGCTTCTCCGTCACCACCTCGACGATTTGCGGGATGACGTCGCCCGCGCGCTGCACGACCACCGAGTCGCCGATGCGAATGTCCTTGCGCGCGATCTCATCTTCATTGTGGAGAGTGGCGTTCTGCACCACGACGCCGCCGACCGTGACGGGTTCGAGCCTTGCCACTGGCGTCAGCGCGCCCGTGCGTCCGACCTGAATCTCGATGTCGCGCAAAACTGTGATCGCGCGCTCGGCCGGGAATTTGCGCGCGACGGCCCAGCGCGGCGCGCGCGAGACGAATCCGAGCCGCTCCTGCAGCGCGATGTCGTTCACCTTGTAGACGACGCCATCGATGTCGTAGCCGAGCGTCGCGCGCTGCGCTTCGATCGCGCGGTAATGCGCCAGCATCTCTTCCGCGCTGTCGCAAAGCGTCGTCAATGAATTGACGGGCAGTCCATAATGGCGCAGCGCCTCAAGCACGCCCATTTGCGTCTTCGCCGGCAGCGCCGAGGTTTCGCCCCAGCCATAGGCGAAGAAGTGCAGCGGCCGCGATGCGGTGACCTTCGGATCAAGCTGTCGCAGGGAGCCGGCGGCGGCGTTGCGCGGATTGGCGAAGAGAGTCTTGCCCGACTCCTTTTGTCGCGCATTGAGCGCAGCGAAGTCCTTGTGCGTCATGTAGACTTCGCCGCGCACTTCAAGGACGCTCGAATGATCCCCGTGGAGCCTTTGCGGGATTTCGTCGACGGTTCGAACATTGGCGGTGATGTCTTCGCCCTCATAGCCGTCGCCGCGGGTCGCCGCCTGCACGAGTTCGCCCTGTTCGTAGCGCAGCGAACAGGAAAGTCCGTCGATCTTTGGCTCAAAGGTGAAGCGCAGCGCGCCGTCGCGCAGACCGAGAAAACGGCGCACGCGCGCGACGAAATCTTCCAATTCTTCGTCCGAAAACACGTTGCCGAGCGAAAGCATCGGCACGGCGTGCCTCACTTTGGCGAATTTTTCAGATGGCTTGGCGCCGACTTGCTTCGTCAGCGACTGCGCCGTGGCGAGTTCCGGAAAAGCCCTTTCCAACTCCTCGTAACGAAGACGCAGCGCGTCATATTCGGCGTCGGAGATTGTCGGCGCGTCTTCCTGATAATAGCGGCGATCATGCGCCGCGATCTCCTTATGCAGCCGCGCATGTTCGGCGCGCGCTTCTTCGGGCGTCACGCTTCCGAACGCAGAGGGAGAGGAAAGTGAAGACTTCTTGCTCATAAAGTGGTGCGGCCTGACACGTCACTGCGAGAGCGTCGCTTCTGTGCTCCTGGATTGCCTCGCTTCGCTCGCAATGACGGCCGAAGACGAAGCGCGCTCGGTCAGACCCTAATCGTTTCGGGTCGACGCGGGGAGAGGAAACTAGGCCGCTTCCGGCGCGGCCCCGACCAGCCGGCGCGCGTCCCGCGCGCTGATCGGGCGCCCAAAAGCGTAGCCCTGCGCGTAGCCGCAGCCGAGTTGATAAAGTTCGATCGCGTCCGCCTCCGTCTCTGCGCCCTCAGCGACGACGTCCAGGCCGAGGTCCTGCGCCAGCGCGATGATCGAGCGCAAAATGATGGGGCGCGCGCCCTTGCCGGACTGCTTGATGAATGAGCGGTCGATCTTGATCGTGTCGAAAGGCAACCGCTGCAAATAGGCGAGCGAAGAATAGCCGGCGCCGAAATCGTCGAGGCAAAGGCCCGCGCCGATCTCCTTGATGCGCATCAGCATCTGTGCGGCATATTCGGGATTTTCCATCACGAGGCTCTCACTCAATTCGAGCTTCAAGCTGCCCTTGGTGATGTGGTTGCGCATCAACACGCTTTTGACGTCGCGCAGAAGGTCATGGCGCAACAGCTGGCGCGACGAAACGTTGACGGAGGCGAAAATCGGCGGGTCGACGGCGAGCGCGCGCTGCCAGGCTGCGAGTTCGCGCGCCGTGCGCTCGAGCGCCATAAGTCCGAGGTCGACGATCAGCCCGGTCTGCTCGGCGACGGGCGTGAATTCGGACGGTTCGAGCCGGCCCAGACGCAGATGATCCCACCGCAGCAGCGCCTCGAAGCCGGCGATGGTGCGATCCTCGAGCCGGACGATCGGCTGGAAGAATACCTTAATCTCTCCTCGCTCCAGCGCCCGGCGCATATCGGCTTCGAGAGTGACGCGGTCGGAGCGCTGCGCGCGCATCGCCGGACGAAAGACTTCGATCCGGTTGCCGCCAGAGCGCTTGGCGTAGCGCATGGCGATTTCGGCGTCCTCCAGCATATCGCGGGCGCCGGGATGGGCCTGCTGATCATAAAGCGCGATGCCGATCGAGGCGAACAGCGCGGTCTCGCAGTCGGTGAAGCGCACCGGGGTCGACAGCGACCGGCGCACCGAGTCAGCGACCGAGATGACGTGATCGGCGTGGGTCTCCGAAACCAGGATGATCGCGAATGTGTCGCCGGAAAGCCGCGCGAGCGTGTCTTGAGGCTGCAGCAGCCTCGTGAGGCGATGCGCGACGGTGAGCAAAATGCTGTCGCCCATGGCCATGCCGACCTGCTCATTGATCTGTTTGAAGCGATCGATGTCGATGACGAGGACCGTGGGGCGCAGATCCTTTTCCGTGCGCGCGAGAACCAGGGCAGCCTCCAACCGGTCGAAGAACAATTCACGATTTGGCAGACCCGTAAGATTGTCGTGCACGGCGTCATGCAGCAGACGCTCCTGGGCGTTGCGTTCGTCCGTCACGTCGTTGAGGGTGCCGACGACGCGGATCACCTCTCCGTCTGGCCCGACGACCGGCCGCGCCCGCAGCCTGTAGCAGAGATAGTGCCCGTCCGCCGCGCGCAGACGGAATTCCTGGTTGATGCGGCCCCGCCGCTGCTCGAGGATGGCGTCGAGGCAAGCGCGATAGCGGTCCTGTTCGAAGGGATGCAGCAGATCAAGCCAAGAAGAGGCGGCGCCCTCAAGTCCGCCTCGGTCAAGCCCGAGCGCGGCTTCCGCTTCCGGGCTGACATAGATGTGGTCCGACGGAACGTCCCAATCGAACACGATCTCATTGGCGCCGGTGAGCGCGAGGGCCTTGCGCTCGACGTCGCTGAGGGCGCCGTGCGAGAGCCCGCCGGAGGCAAAGGCGTTCTGCATCACCGTGAAGCCGATCAGCATGACGATGAGCACGAGGCCGCCGACTAGCGCGGGGGATACAAGGTCGTTGGTGATCCAGCCGGCGACCGCGAATCCCGCCGTCGCCACCCAGACGGCCAGCAGGAACCACGTCGGGATTAGCATGATGGCCCGGTCGAATCCGTGCGTCGCGAGATAGAGGATCAGCACGAAGCCGACGACCGCGACGGTCGCGAGCGAGATGCGGGCGACGCCGGCGGCGACCGGCGCGTCGAACACCGCCAAGCCGACGAGATCCAACAGGATTAAGAGCCACAGCGCCGCGACATGCCAGGCGCGCACATGCCAACGGTTGAGGTTCAGATAGGCGAAGAGAAAGACGACGAGCGTCGCCGAGAGAACCGTTTCAGCGCCGGCGCGCCAGATCCGGTTGGCGTTGACGTCGAAGCCGAAGATTTTGTCCCAGAAGCCGAAATCGATGCACACATAGGCGAGCACCGCCCAAGCGAGCGCCGCCGCCGCTGGAAAGATGACGGCGCCCTTCACCACGAAGACGATCGTCAGAAACAGCGCAAGCAGGCCGGCGATGCCGATGACGATGCCCTTGTACAGCGTCAGGCTCGTCACCTTGTCCTTATAAGCGGAAGGCTCCCACAGATAGAGCTGCGGCAGGTTGGGCGTGCGCAGTTCGGCGACATAGGTGACCGTCGTTCCAGGATCGAGCGTCAGTCGGAAAACGTCGGCATCGGACGCGTCTTCAACTTCCGGCGGAAAGCCCTGGCTCGCCGTGATCGCCGTGATGCGCGCGGAACCGAGATCGGGCCAGATGACGCCCGAGCCCTGCAGCCGGTAGTGCGGCGCGACGATCAAGCGTTCGATCTGCTCGTCCGTGTCGTTGGTGAGCGCGAAAACGATCCAGTTGGGCTGGCTGCCGGCTTCCTTCGCGCCGACCTCGATACGGCGGACGATCCCGTCCGAGCCCGGCGCGGTCGAAACCTGCAGTCGGTCGCCCTGCGAGGAATGCTTCTCCACCACATTGGTGAGATCGATCGCCCGAGCGCCTTGCGGCACCCGTACCGACTCCATGGCGACGGCCTGAGCGGATGCGATGATCAAAAAGAGAGCGATCAGATATTTTTTCAGACGCACGAATTCTCTTCTCGATGCCGCAGGCTCGGAGAACGCGTCTTACGCGGCCAATGCCGGACGCCAAGCGCGTGGACTGTCGTCGCCAGTCTCCGATGGCCAACTGGTAGAGGCTTCGACCCTTGCCCGCAAGCCGATTCGCCAAGCTTTACAATAACGGTATGTTCCTTGCGTCGCTGCGTTTCTTGGCCGCGCTTGCGGAGTGCGGACGGCGCCAATATACGCTGCTTGAGGGCCACTGTCGCAATCTACAGGCGCATGGCGGTTTTTTTGCGGTAGGCCACCCGCGAAATTCTGGGAAAACGGGAACCGATTGGATGCGAAGCGCTCTCGGCGGACCGCGCCTTCTGTTGCGCCGACTCCGCGAAATCAGCGCGGAGCCGATCAGCGCGCAGGCGCGCCTCGACAAGATCGTGGTCCAGATCGCCGCGAACATGGTCGCGGAAGTTTGTTCCGTTTATGTGCTGCGCGCCGACCAGCGCTTGGAGCTTTACGCGACTGAGGGGCTTAACCGCGAAGCCGTCCATTTAACCACGATGCATGCGGGCGAAGGTCTGGTCGGCCTCATCGCCAAAAGCGCCGAGCCCGTCGCCCTTTCCGAGGCCCAAGATCATCCCGCCTTCTCCTATAAGCCGGAGACGGGCGAAGAGGCCTATCACTCATTCCTCGGCGTGCCGATTCTGCGCGGCGGCAATACGCTCGGCGTGCTCGTCGTCCAAAACAAGGTGCGTCGCGTCTATTCGGAAGAAGAAATCGAAGCGCTGCAGACGACGGCGATGCTGCTCGCCGAGCTTATCGCTTCGGGCGAATTGCAGGCGATCGAAGATCCACGCGACCTTGCCCTATATCGCCCGGCGTCGCTCAAGGGCGCGCCGATGGCCGAAGGCGTCGGCCTCGGTCATGTGTTGCTGCACGAACCGCGCGTCGTCATCAAGCAGCTCGTCGCCGAGGACATGCCCACCGAACTGGCAAGGCTCGAACATGCGATCGACGCGATGCGCCAGTCGATTGACGAGCTCGTCGCGCATAGCGACCGAATCGCCGCCGGCGAGCCGCGAGAAGTGCTCGAAACCGTGCGCATGGTCGCCTATGACCGCGGCTGGGTGCGCCGTCTGCGCGAAGCGGTGATGACCGGTCTGACGGCGGAGGCGGCGGTCGAGCGCGTTCAGAACGACGCCCGCGCGCGCATGCAGCGTCAGACCGATCCATATCTTCGCGACCGCCTCCACGACCTCGACGACATCGCCAACCGGCTGCTGCATCAGTTGACGGGTCAAAGCTATGTCGCCGATCGCGACAGCGTGCCGGAAAACGCCATCATCGTCGCGCGCACGATGGGGCCGGCGGCGTTGCTCGACTATGACCGCAAGCGGCTGCGCGGCCTGGTGCTGGAGGAAGGCGGACCAACGAGCCATGTCGCGATCGTCGCGCGAGCGCTCGGCATCGCGACCGTGGGGCTTGTTCCCGGCCTCATCGACATCGTCGAGACCGGCGATCCGATCATCGTCGACGCGACGACCGGCGAAGTGCATGTTCGGCCGCAGCCCGACGTGCAGAGCGCCTATGCCGAAAAGGCGCGGCTGCGCGCGCGTCGCCAGGAGCAATACGCCAAGCTCCGGGACGTGCCGGCGGTCACCAAGGACGGCGTCGAGATCGCGCTGCACATGAACGCCGGCCTCGCGATCGACATGCCGCATCTGCATGATACCGGCGCGCAGTCGATCGGACTTTTTCGCACGGAGCTGCAGTTCATGCTCGCGCCGCGCTTTCCGCGCATGGACGAGCAATATCGTTTTTACAAAGCCGTGCTTGACGCGGCGCCGAATAAGCCGATCACCTTCCGCACGCTCGACATCGGCTCCGACAAGATCCTTCCCTATATGGCGAAGATCGAAGAGGAGAACCCGGCGCTCGGGTGGCGCGCGATCCGCATCGGTCTCGACCGGCCGGGACTGTTGCGCATGCAACTGCGCGCGATGCTGAAAGCAGGCGCCAATCGCGATCTGCGGATCATGTTTCCGATGATCGCCAATGTCGCCGAATTCGACGCAGCCAAGGCGATCGCGCTACGCGAACTCGAACATATCAAACGTCACCGGCATCAGCCGCCCACGCGCCTGGAGCTCGGCGCCATGGTTGAAGTGCCGTCGCTCCTTTGGGAAATCGATCTTATCGCCAAGCGCGCGGATTTCCTGTCGGTCGGCTCCAACGACCTCGTTCAATACATGTACGCGGCCGATCGCGACAACACGCGCGTTTCTAAGCGCTACGACAATCTTTCGCCGCCCGTGCTGCGCGCGCTCGAGCGCATCGTCGCGGCCGGCGCGCGGCACAACGCGCCGGTGACGCTCTGCGGCGAGATGGGCGGGCGTCCGCTTGAGGCCCTGGCGCTGCTCGCCATCGGCTACCGATCGCTGTCCATGGCCGCTTCCGCCATCGGGCCGGTGAAGACGATGATCCTCAATCTCAATCTCGAAGAGGCGCAGGTTTATCTGGCCTCGCTGCTCGCATCCGATGACGGCAGCGCTTCAGTGCGAGAGCAATTGCGCGATTATGCGATCGCGCGCGGCGTGCCCTTGTAGCGGGCCTCTCTTCCTTCGCGCCGCCGTCGTCCCCATTTCTCAAGAAACTTCCATGTTCGCTCAAGACAAACTCGACCTCATCCTGCGCCGTTATGACGAAATCGGCGACAAGCTTGCCGTCGGCGCCGACGGGCAGGCGTTCGTCGCTCTTTCGCGCGAGCGCGCGGCGCTCGACGAGGTCGTCGACAGGATTCGCGCCTATCGCGCGGCGCAGAAAGAAGCCGACGACCTTTCCGCTATGCTCGCCGACGCCGCGCTCGACGCCGAAATGCGCGCGCTCGCCGAAAGTGAGACGGAGGCCGCGCGCGAACGCCTCGAGGCGGCGGAAGGCGCGCTGCGACTGGCGCTGCTCCCGAAGGACGAAGCGGACGAAAAGGGCGTCATTCTCGAAGTGCGCGCCGGCACGGGCGGCGACGAGGCGGCGCTTTTCGCGGGCGATCTCTTCCGCGCCTATCAGAAATATGCGGCGCTCAAGGGCTGGCGCGTCGAGATCGTATCCGAAAGCTCCGGAGCCCTCGGCGGGTTCAAGGAAATCGTCGCCGAGATCATCGGTCGCGGAGTCTATGGGCGGCTGAAATTCGAGTCGGGCGTGCACCGCGTCCAGCGCGTGCCGGAAACCGAGACGCAAGGACGCATCCATACGTCGGCTGCAACCGTGGCCGTGCTTCCACAGGCCGAAGAGGTCGACGTCGCCATCGACGACAAGGACTTGCAGATCGATACGATGCGCGCGCAAGGCGCCGGCGGCCAGCACGTCAATAAGACGGAGTCCGCGATCCGCATCACCCACATCCCGTCGGGCATCGTGGTGATGATGCAGGAAGAGCGCTCCCAGCATCGCAACAAGGCCAAGGCGCTGAGCGTTCTTCGGTCGCGTCTTTACGACGCCGAGCGCCAGCGACTCGACCGGGAGCGTTCGGAGGATCGCAAGCAGCAGGTCGGCTCAGGCGACCGCTCGGAGCGTATCCGCACCTATAATTTCCCGCAGGGGCGCGTCACCGACCATCGCATCAATCTCACGCTCTATAAGCTCGACCGGGTCATGGAAGGCGAGTTCGACGAGATTGTCGACGCGCTGACGACCGACCATCAGCAAAAGTTGCTCGCGCAAAGCGAGGCGTAAATGCGTTGCGAATGTCATTCCCGATGCGCGCGAAGCGCGTGATCGGGAATTCCAGAAATAGCCAACCATTCGTAAATGTTGCTCTGGACGCCCGATCAGGCCTTACGGGCATGACTTCACAATCGCGCGCCCTGTGCGCCGACGCACGAACGCCACGAACGTCTCTCCCTAGAGTGCAGCTGCTCGCAAGGTGAATATCTGCAAGATCGAGGAGAGAGTTATGTCCACGTTGAAAAAGATCGTTTCTATGAGCCTCGCCGCCGCCATGATGGTCGGAGCGACGGCAAGCGCCACGCCGGCGTTCGCCTGGTCCAAGTGGCATCATCACGGCTATGGCTGGGGCCCTTACGCCGTCGGCGGTGCGCTCGCTTTGGGCGCCATGGCGGCGGCGGCCGCGAGCGGCCCGGACTGCTATTACGAGCGCCGTCCGATCTTCAATCGCTGGGGCGACGTGATCGGCTATCGCAGCGTTCCGGTTTGCTAAAGCGGCTAATTCCAATCGGCAGAAAAGGCCGGCGCGCGCCGGCCTTTTTCATTCACAAACGAGCGCGGCTCACCAGTCGTAATCAAAAAACTGGCCGATCTCATTGTAGCGCTGCGGATCTTGCAGCGTGAAATCCTGTTGCTCAAGAAAGTAATTATCGTTGGCGTAACGGTTTGGCCCCAGATTTCTCTGCGCCGCAGAAGCCGCGCCGTCGTCGAGCCAGTCTTTGCCGGTCGTGAGGTTATGCGGCAGAGGGATCGGAAAATCGTATTCATGCGTCGCCGTAACCTGCCCGGTCGCAGCGGGCTTGCGCTGTTTCGCGAGAGCTTGGTTCGAGACAAGCGCGCAAATCAAGGCGAGGCCCAACGTCAGCTTCAAAGAATTACGCATTTTTGAACTCCCTTTCCGCATCAGCGCGTCAGTTTAGCCGGAGCGCCTCGAGCATTGCTAGTGTCGGAAGTGGCGCACGCCGGTGAAAACCATTGCGAGGCCCTGCTTATCCGCTGCGGCGATGACATCCTTATCGTTGATCGAGCCGCCGGGCTGAATGACGGCGGTGGCCCCTGCTTCCGCAGCCGCCAGCAGTCCGTCGGCGAAAGGAAAAAAGGCGTCGGAGGCGACGACGGCGCCTTTCGCGAGACTTTCCGTTAACCCTGCCGCGCGCGCGGCTTCCTGCGCCTTATGCGCGGCGATGCGCGAAGAATCGACGCGCGACATCTGCCCGGCGCCGATTCCCACCGTCGCGGCGTCCTTCGCATAAACGATCGCGTTCGACTTGACGTGTTTTACGACTCGGAAGGCGAATTTGAGATCGGCGAGTTCCTGAGCCGTGGGCTGTCGCTTCGTCACGACCTGCAAATTCATGTCCTCGATGACGGCGTTGTCGCGCGATTGCGCGAGAAAACCGCCGGAGACAGATCGATGGGCCAAGCCCGGCGCGCGAGGATCGGGCAAACCGCCCGTCAACAGTAGACGCAAGTTCTTCTTCGCGCCGATGATCTCGACCGACTCCTCGTCGGCGTCAGGGGCGATGATCACCTCAGTGAAAATCTTGACGATCTCTCGGGCGGCGTCTGCGTCGAGCTTGCGATTGAGCGCGACAATGCCGCCGAAGGCGGAAACGGGGTCGCAGCGCAGCGCCTTTTCGTAGGCTTGCGCGAGCGTCACGCCTTCGGCGACGCCGCAAGGATTGGCGTGTTTGACGATGACGACCGCGGCCGTTCGCGCAGGATCGAATTCCGCCACGCATTCGAAGGCGGCGTCCGTATCGTTGATGTTGTTATAGGAAAGCTGCTTGCCCTGGAGCTGGCGCGCCGTTGCGACGCCGGGCCGCTTTTCGCCGGTGAGATAGAAGCCTGCCGATTGATGCGGATTTTCGCCATAGCGCATGGGCTCCGCAAGCCGCCCGCCGAAGGCGCGCAACGGCGGCGAGGCCTCGCCGAGCTCCTGCGCGAGCCAATTGGAGATCGCAGCGTCATAGGCGGCCGTGCGGGCGAAGGCCTTCTGAGCGAGCCGCCGACGCGTCGCGAGCCGCGTTGCGCCCTTTGTCGAGGCGAGCTCTTCGATCAAGGCGCCGTAATCGTTGGGATCGACAACGACGGCGACGTCATCGTGATTTTTGGACGCGGCGCGGATCATCGCCGGCCCGCCGATATCGATGTTTTCGATGCATTCTTCGAAGGGCGCCCCTTTCGCGAGCGTCGATTCAAAAGGGTAGAGATTCACAACCAGCAGATCGATCGGCCGGATATCATGGGCGAGCATCGCCGCTTCATGTTCGGGATTCTCGCGGATCGCCAGAAGCCCGCCGTGCACCTTGGGATGCAGCGTCTTCAGCCTTCCGTCCATCATTTCCGGAAAGTGGGTGAGATCGGCGACGTCGCGAACTGCGAGCCCCGCTTCAGCGAGCGCTTTGCGCGTGCCGCCGGTGGAGACGAGCTCCACGCCATGCGTCGCTAAAGCGTGCGCGAATTCGACAAGGCCCGTCTTATCGGAAACGGAGATCAGCGCGCGCGCCGCGCGGCGCAAGTCGACCGGCATTGCATTCTCCTAAAATCGCGCCGCTCGTATCATGCCTTGCGGCCTGAAGGAACCTGCTCGCCCGCGCGTCGCCGGAAGCTCCAAGCGATCTCTGCGCCAGGGGCCGCCGCTCCTCGCAAAACGATTTGTGCGCATTTTCGCGCGCCGCCGGGCGCGGCGAAAAAAATACTCTCTTCGATTTCGGGGCTAGCGCCCTGCGCCTCAAAGACGAGAGTTCCGCCATTAGCGAGAGCGAGTTCGACCGAGCCGTTGGCCCCCGACGCAACGCGCACGCGCGGATGAATGTGGAAGCGCAGGGCGTAATCGCTCGTCTGCGCATGTCTTCCGCCGCCTTCCGCGGCAACGAGCCGATCGACGCCAAAGAGCGCGGCGCCATCGGTTGGAAGCGTCAGCTCGCGCTCGTGGAGGAGTCCGAAATCGCGCGCATAGCCGTCATGCGACAGGATGAGCGTCGTCTCGCCATCCGGGCGGCGGCGCTCGACCTCAATGTCGTGAGGCCCGGCGAGAATGCGGCCGGCGCGCCAGCGCGGCGCGCTTTGTGGCGCAATGCGCGCGCTGGAGCGATCGCCGATGACGAGCGTCGAATGCGCGGCCGTGGCGCGCGCGAGTTCGCGCGCGTCCTGATGCGGCGGCGAGGGCGCGCCGCAATTGACGACAACCCGTTCGATTCCAATCGAAAATTCGAAAGACAAACAGCCGGCGTGCGCAGAGAGTGAGAATTCGAAAGGCGGCGGTCGGCCGGCGTCGACGATGACGAGCGCGTCTCGCGCCTCCATGCGCTGATAGCCGGCGTAAGGCGCATTGACGGGCGGCGCGCCGCGCGTGTCTTCGTGGGCGAGCACATTCGCCAGTCGATCCAGCGCTGTCGCGCCCATGCCGTTGAACAGCGCCAGCGAGCCATCGCCATGCTGCAACATCCGCAGCATGGGCATCATCCGGTCGATGGCGCGCAAGACCGCTGGCGGGGTTTGCAAGCCGCGCGCGGCGATCACCTGCCGAAGCGGCAATAGATCGAGCAGCAGATCGACTGCGATCTGCGGATTGCGGCTCACATGGCCGCCGTCGATGAGAATTTCGCGGTCAAGCTCCGAGCTGAGCGCGCGCGACACATGCGGCGCGATTTTGCGGCCAGTGTCGGCGCAAACGGCGAATTCAGCGAGCGCGATGGCGCAGAAGGCGCGATCGGCGCCGCGTGCGCCGTCGCTGGCGAGCGCCCGCCACAGCAGCCGCGCGCTGCGCGCGAGCGCCAGCATGAATGAATCGTAAAAATCCGCCTCGGCGCCGTCGAGCAGCATCGGCGATTGAGACAGGAAGGAGAGGAGGCGCCGGGCGACGACTGCGGGCTCCATCGCCGGATCGTCGGCCGAAAGTTTCGGAAGCGAAAGAAAATCAGCGATAAGCGCCTGCGCAGTCGCCAGCGCCACACGCTTGTCCGAGGCCTGCAAATGCCTCAGCCAGGAGAAGCCAGCGAGGGAGCGACGCCATCCCTCGGAAGGCGGCGCTGCGAGAAAAGGCGAGACGCCCCGCGCCTGCACGGTCTTCCCTTCAAAGGAGAAATAGCCGGCGTAAATCTGGTCGGCGACGGTCGAGTCGGTCGTTCTTATGTCGGGAGGCGCGATGCGCAGCCGCTCTGGCGGCGCGATCGCCATCGATTTCACGAGGTGATAGGGCGCGGCCACTCCTCGCGCGAGGGCCCCCGCCGCCCGCGCCGCCGAGACGCCGGCGAGCCGCACCCGATCCCCCAACATTCTGGCGCTCAGTGGGCGTCCTCCGATAGCGGCTTTTCGCGCGACAGAGCCCCGCCGGCGGCGCGCCAGCCGGCATTACCAAACCCCGCCGCCCGCTTATAGTC
>Ga0233425_10007339_pt1 | contig 15576 bp, 15 predicted proteins | sample Watercolumn_Towu_2_FD_181712 | JGI IMG/M metagenome (GOLD analysis project Ga0233425, IMG submission 181712) | Freshwater microbial communities from Lake Towuti, South Sulawesi, Indonesia - Watercolumn_Towuti2014_140_MG | ecosystem: Environmental > Aquatic > Freshwater > Lake | place...
GGCCGATCAGGCCGCGTGCGCCCCGCGCTTCGGGGGCAGCAGGGTGACCGTCTCGATCCGGTTTCGCCCGTTGTGCTTGGCGCGATACAGGGCGCCGTCCGCCCCGATCAACAGGCCGTCCGGCATGGCGATGGTCTGGCCGACCATGCCCGTCGCCGTGGCGGCGCCGAGGCTGACGGTCAGGACGCCGCAGGCGCTGTCGGCGTGGATGAGCTTCAGGTCCTGGACGGCGGTGCGGAGGGCCTCGGCCACCCTGGCCGCGCCGGCGGGCGGAGTGCGCGGCAGGATGACGGCGATCTCCTCGCCGCCGTAGCGCGCGGCCATGTCGCCGGGGCGTTTCACGACCTCCCGGATCGCATGCGCCACGTCGCGCAGGCAGGCGTCGCCCGCATGATGGCCGTAGCGGTCGTTGAACCCCTTGAAATGATCGACGTCCAGCAGGATCAGCGACAGCTCCGTGTCGGCCCGGACGGCGCGGGCCCATTCCCGCTGCAGCGCCTCGTCGAAGGCCCGGCGGTTGGCCAGACCGGTCAGGCTGTCCGTGGTCGCCTCGCGTTCCAGCCGGTGTTGCAGCGCCTGCCGCTCGGAGACGTCGCGCATCACCAGAACGATCTCCTCCAGAGCGCCCGTTTCCGGATCGCGCAGGGCCCGCGAGCTGGTTTCGACCCAGGCCATGACCCCGTCCGGCCTGATCGTCCGCAGGATCAGATCGTCGACGTCCTCGCCCCGGGCGACGCGCTCGGCCTCGGCGAGAATGATGGGCCGGTCCTCCTCAAGGACGATGGACGAGGGCCGTCGGCCGACCAACTCCTCCGGCGGCCGGCCCAGCACGGCCGTCGACGACGGCGAGCAGTAGCGGATGACGAAATCGGGTCCGAGCCGGCAAAGGACGTCGCGGCTGTTCTCGACCAGCAGTTTCAGATCGGCGTCGGACGCCGGATCGGGGCGCGCGGGGCCGCCGAACAGGCGGGCGAACAGTCGACGGACGTACGACGGAGCCATTCCCGTCTCCCTGCCATCCCCCGAATCCCGAAGGTGCGCCCGTCTGCTTAAGGGGCGCCTTACGGCTATGGTGAACGGAGGTTGGCCAAGACCGCGCGGCGGTCATCGGTCCAGGCGGACCTACCCTTGGGGGCGGATGACCATGCAGGTGACGCGGCGCTCGGCGAGGGCGGCGCAGGCGGCCTGGGCGGCCTGTTCGGTCATGCCGGTGAAGCGCGAGCGGTACCAGCCTTCGGCGTTCTGGACCGAGCGTTCGGCGGCGGTGAACTGGGTCCGGAAGCGGCGGTTGACCTCGGTCAGCCAGTTGCTGGCCACCGTTTCGTCGCGGAAGGCCCCGACCTGGACGGACCAGGCGCCGGCGGGCGTCCGGGCGGGCGGGCGGGCGGCGGGACGGGCAGGGGGCGGCGCGGCGCGCGCGGGAGCGGCGCCGCCGTTCAGGGCAGCGGTCAGGTCGGCGGTGGTGCGGACCTCGGCGCGCTGGACCGTCGCGGGCGCGCGCGCCTCGGACGGCGCCGGCGTGACCCGCAGCGGCCGGGGCTGGGACGCCACGACGGCGGTATAGGCAACGCCCTCGTCGCCGACGTCGGTCCCGCTGTCCTCTGTGACGGCCGAGGCGTATTCGACGCCGCTGGGAAGCTCCTGGCCGATGCCGAAGCCGCGCTGTTCGAAGAAGGCCTGGGCGATCTGGATGGTCTCGCCCCGCGCGCGGGCGCGTTCGACATCGAAGCCGGTGTCCATCAGGGCGGCGACATGGGCGTTGCGGCTGGCGGTCGAACGGCCGCCCAGCACGATGGTGATCAGCCGCTTGCCGTCGCGCACCGACGAGGCCGCCAGATTGTAGCCCGAGGCGTTGGTGTAGCCGGTCTTCAGGCCGTCATAGCCGGCGCCGCCGCGCAGCAGGCCGTTGGTGTTGCGATAGTCGCGGCCGTTGTAGGCCCAGTCGTGCAGGCCGAAATACCGGTAGTACTGCGGATAGTCGCGCATCACGGCGCGGGCCAGGACGGCCAGGTCGCGGGCCGAGGTGATCTGGCGGCTGTCGGGCAGGCCGTTGGCGTTGACGTACTGGGTCTGGGTCATGCCCAGCTCGCGGGCCTTGGCCGTCATGCGGGCGGCGAAGCGGGATTCCGAGCCGCCGACGTGTTCGGCGATGGCCACGGCCATGTCGTTGGCGCTGCGCACGGCGGTGGCGCGCATGGCGTCGTCCAGGGTGATGGTCTGGCCGGCGCCGAGGCCCAGTTTGGACGGCGGCTGGCCGGCCGCGTGGGACGACACGGTCAGGACGTCGTCCAGCTTGACCTTGCCCTCGCTGAGCGCCTCGAAGGTCAGGTACAGCGTCATCACCTTGGTGATGGAGGCCGGGTAGCGGCGGTTGTCCGCAAAGCGCTGGAACAGCACCTCGCCCGACTCGGCGTCGACGACGATGGCGGCGTAGCGGGCGTTGTCCGAGGACTGGGCGACCAGGGGGGCGGTCGTCGGGGCCAGGGCCATGGCGGCCGCCAGCATCAACGACAGCCATCCGCGGCGGATCAGGACGGAGATCGACAAAGGCAGGCCTCACAAGACATTAGCGCGACGGCGGCCCCACCACGCGACGCTGACGAAAGGCTAACATGCGTCATCGGGGTTTAGTGAGGGTAAACAAGCCGTCAACGGTTTTGTGAAGCGGCTTCGCCTGTCAGGCGGTGCGGCAATATGAACTTATTGTGCAGCGCACAATAATCCTTGACTTCCCTTCGCACTTGCACCATATAACCCATGTCGCGAGGGACCCGTTCCTCGCAGAAACAATCGCGCGGTCCCCCGGCCGCGAAAACGTTCAGGAGACCATCATGGCTGACAACACCGCCGAGACCGTCAAGAAGACCGTCGACACCGCCGCCAGCACCGTCAAGGCTTCGGCCGACAAGGCCCAGGCCACCTTCCAGGCCAACGCCGAGCAGGCCCAGGCCGCCGGCGCCAAGGTCTTCCGCGACGTCGCCGACAAGTCGGCCGCCGGCATCAGCGAGCTGAGCGCCCAGAGCAAGCAGAACCTCGAAGCGCTGGTGGCCTCGGCCGCCGCCGCCCAGAAGGGCGTCGAGACCCTGTCGGCCCAGTCGGCCGCCTTCACCAAGAAGTCCTGGGAAGACGGCGTCGCCGCCGCCCAGTCGATGTCGCAGGCCCGTTCGATCCAGGAGCTGATCGAGCTGCAGACGAGCTGGGCCAAGTCGGCGAGCGAAGCCTGGCTGGCGGAAGTCACCAAGGCGACGGACGTCCTGACCGCCTCGGTCAAGGACAGCTTCAAGCCGATCAACGAGCGCGTCACCGCCTCGGTCGAAAAGTTCCAGGCCGCCCGCTAAGCCTGAGAGTTCAGTAAGCGTATCGAAGGGCCCCCGGCGGAAACGCCGGGGGCTTTTTGCTGTGCGCGACCCGTCTGCTGTCTCCTCCCTGTCGCCGCAGGCGATGGGGCGACGGCCTCCCATCCGTGCATCTCCGCGAAGGCGGGGATGCACGGTGAGGGGTCCGACCGTGACGCTCCTCCGGGAATATAGTCGCATTGGCGAAATAATTGTCCGCCCGTTCAATGCTCTACGCTTTTCCCAAACTGAATCATCAGCATCCCCTCCAGCCCCCTTATCATTCCCCCTGTCCCGTCGCGGGGGAGGGCGTCTGGCGCCAGGGCCATCGCGTGCGGCGGGGTGTGATCGTTGCGGGACGCCGCGGCTCGCCTTCGGGCGGCCTGCGGCGGAACCGGACCGCGCCGGGGGACGGGTTGCGCCCCCTCCCGGCGCGCGAAGGGACTGTCCTCCGGGTTGAAACGGAGGAGCCCGGGAGCCTGGCCGCTCCCGCCCGTCCGGGCTTAGTTTCGAAAGGGCCTAAATGGCGAGAGACCGGGGGCCGAGAACTGGCAAACCCCGGTTGGCCATCCGATGCCCGCCCCGAAGCGCTCGGAGCCGCGATCACGCGGAGCGAAGGCGGCGACGCCGAAAACAAAGTCCGGTCCCCGCAAAGCGAAAGCAGGGGGCCACATCACGGTTCCGGGCTAGCCGCCCGCGCTCCGCGACCTCCCCGCACTTTCCGGCCCCCGGGCCGGAGAGGGATGACGCACGTCCGGTCTTTGACAATCGCACTTTATCTCCGCTCATCCCGGCGAAAGCCGGGACCCAGTTCTTTGGGTGATGCAGCGGCCTCGGTGATCTTCGTTCGCGTGTTCTGGAACGCCGGCGTCACGCTGGACAGCACTGGGTCCCGGCTTTCGCCGGGATGAGCGGAATGGAAATATCTCCCATGAAGGGGAGGGAGAGCACACCCGACGCCAAAACATAAAGCTGTGACTGGACGCGCCTTCAATTCAGGCCATCATTCCCTATCTGATCGTCTTCTCCCCAAACTGGACCACGAATGCCGCCGTCACGCAGGCCAGGTGAACAAAACGATGGAGGCCTCGGCGCCGCCACCGTCACCGAGACCAAGCCGAAACTTCAGAAGCCCTCGCTGTACCGGGTGCTGATCCTGAACGACGACTACACGCCGATGGAATTCGTCGTCTATGTGCTGGAGCGGTTCTTTCAGAAGGACCGCGAGGCCGCGACTCGCATCATGCTGCATGTGCATCAGCATGGGGTCGGGGTCTGCGGCGTCTTCACCTACGAGGTGGCCGAAACAAAGGTCGCACAGGTGATCGAGACCGCCCGCCGCCACCAGCACCCCCTGCAATGCACGATGGAAAAAGACTGAGAGGATCTGTCCATGCCCTCGTTTTCTCGTCCTCTCGAAGAGACCCTGCACCGCGCGGTGCACTACGCCAACGAGCGCCGGCATGAATACGCCACGCTCGAGCACCTGCTGCTGGCCCTTATCGACGATCCCGACGCGGCCAATGTGATGACCGCCTGCAATGTCGACCTGACCAATCTGAAGGCGGCGCTGACCCTGTACGTCGACACCGACCTGGCGGCGCTGGCCACCAGCGACGGCGAGGACGCCAAGCCCACGGCCGGCTTCCAGCGCGTGATCCAGCGCGCCGTGATCCACGTCCAGAGCTCGGGCCGCGAGGAGGTCACCGGCGCGAACGTGCTGGTCGCCATCTTCAGCGAGCGCGAAAGCCACGCCGCCTACTTCCTGCAGGAGCAGGACATGACCCGCTACGACGCGGTCAACTACATCGCCCACGGCATCGCCAAGAAGGCCGGCGGCTCGGGCGAGACGCGTCCGGCCAAGACCGGCTCAAGCCCCGAGGACGCCGACGACGCCGCCGCCGCCAAGACCGGCGGGGAGGCGCTGGAGGCCTATTGCGTCGACCTCAATGAGAAGTCGCGCAACGGCAAGATCGATCCCCTGATCGGCCGCCTCGGCGAGGTGGAGCGGGCGATCCAGATCCTGTGCCGCCGGACCAAGAACAACCCCCTGCTGGTCGGCGACCCCGGCGTCGGCAAGACCGCCATCGCGGAAGGGCTGGCCCGCAAGATCGTCAACCACGAGGTTCCGGAGGTGCTGGAAGGCGCCACCATCTACAGCCTCGACATGGGCGCTCTGCTGGCCGGCACCCGCTACCGCGGCGACTTCGAGGAGCGGCTGAAACAGGTCGTCAAGGAGCTGGAGACGCACGACAACGCCATCCTGTTCATCGACGAGATCCACACGGTGATCGGCGCCGGCGCGACCTCGGGCGGGGCCATGGACGCCTCCAACCTGCTGAAGCCGGCCCTGGCCTCCGGCAGCCTGCGCTGCATGGGCTCCACCACCTACAAGGAGTACCGCCAGCATTTCGAGAAGGACCGGGCCCTGGCCCGCCGTTTCCAGAAGATCGACGTCAACGAGCCGACGGTCGAGGACACGATCAAGATCCTCAAGGGTCTGAAGACCTCCTACGAAGGCCATCACAAGGTCCGCTACACCGACGCGGCCCTGCGCACGGCGGTCGAGCTGTCGGCCCGCTACATGACCGACCGCAAACTGCCGGACAAGGCTATCGACGTCATCGACGAGGCGGGCGCATCGCAGATGCTGCTGTCTGAATCGAAGCGGAAGAAGGTCATCGGCCAGAAGGAGGTCGAGGCCGTCATCGCCCGCATGGCCCGCATCCCGGCCAAGTCGGTCTCCAAGTCCGACACCGAGGGCCTGCGCCAGCTCGAGACCGATCTGAACCGCGTGGTCTTCGGCCAGCAGTCGGCCATCGAACAGGTCTCCGCGGCCATGAAGCTGGCCCGCGCCGGCCTGCGCGATCCGAGCAAGCCGATCGGCGCCTTCCTGTTCAGCGGCCCGACGGGCGTGGGCAAGACCGAGGTCGCCAAACAGCTGGCCTCGACCCTGGGCATCGAGATGCTGCGCTTCGACATGTCGGAATACATGGAGCGGCACACCGTCAGCCGTCTGATCGGCGCGCCTCCGGGCTATGTCGGCCATGACCAGGGCGGACTGCTGACCGACGCCGTCGACCAGCATCCGCACGCCGTGGTCCTGCTCGACGAGATCGAGAAGGCCCACCCGGACGTCTACAACATCCTGCTGCAGGTGATGGACAACGGCATGCTGACCGACGCGGTCGGCAAGAAGGTCGACTTCAGGAACACCATCCTGATCATGACCACCAACGCCGGAGCCGCCGACAACGCCCGCGCCTCCATCGGCTTCGGCCGGGGCAAGGTCGAGGGCGAGGACGAAAAGGCCATCCAGCGCCTGTTCGCGCCCGAGTTCCGCAACCGTCTGGACGCCATCGTCGCCTTCAAGGCGCTGGACGCCGAGACGATCAAGTCGGTGGTCACCAAGTTCATCATCCAGCTGGAAGCCCAGCTGGCGGACCGGAACATCACCATCGAACTGACCGACGAGGCGGCCGACTGGCTGGCCAAGAACGGCTTCGACGAACTGTATGGCGCGCGGCCTCTGGCCCGGGTCATCCAGGAGCACATCAAGAAGCCGCTGGCGGACGACATCCTGTTCGGACGCCTGACCCGCGGCGGCCATGTGAAGGTGACTCTGAAGGACGGCAAGATCGCCTTCGACGTCGCCGGCCCCAACGCCGCCCAGATCAAGGCGGTCGAGGCCCAGGCCGCCGACTGACGCGAAGAAGGCCCGGGCGTCGCCGCCCGGGCCTTCTGTTCCTTGACGCCTGCTCGGCCTAGCGGCGGCGCCCGACGCCGCCCAGCAGGATGGCCAGGCCCGCGACGATGCCGGTGGTCAGCAGCGGCTTGCGGCGGGCGAAGTCCAGCCCCTTGCGGGCGTGGTCCTGGTACTGGACCGGGGCCTTCTCGACCAGGCCGTCCAGCCCGTCGATGACGCGGCCATAGGCGTCCCGGGCCTTGCCCTTGTATTCGTTGAACTTGCCCTCGAACTGAAGCTTGCTGTCGCCGGTCATCCGGCCGAGGCCGGACTGGGCCTGGCCGGTCACGGTGTCTGCGGCGCCTTCGATGCGTTGGTCGGTCATGGGATATCCTTGCTGCAAATGGGCGGGGAGGCCTGCACCGGTAGTGCATGTCGGGACCGGCGGTTCCTGCGGCAAGGCGTCCCGGCGGCAATCTTTTGCGGACTTGACCCGGCAGTCGGACGGGAGACGATAGGCCACTGTCAGGAGACCAGTCATGACGAAGATCCTGCTCCAGACCACCATCCTGTCCGTCGAGGACGATTGGCATATCGGCCGGTTCAGCCGGCTGGCCGACCACCTCGGCTCCCTGCCGGGCGTCGAGGTCACGGCCCGGGATCGCGCCGTCCCGGGCGGCCGGACCGATCCCGTGCTCGGCGGGCTGGCCGACAGCGACTTCGACCAGCTGTGGCTCTTCGCGGTCGATGTCGGGGACGGGCTGAACCAGGAGGAATGCGCCGCCATCGGGGCCTTCCGGGCGCGGGGCGGAGGGCTGATGATCACCCGCGACCACATGGATCTCGGCTCGTCGGTCTGCACCCTGGGCGGCGTGGGAGACGCCCACTTCTTCCATAGCCGGAACCCCGATCCGGACCCGCATCGCAACGCCCGCGACGACACCGGCACGCCCGACATCGACTTCCCCAACTATCATTCGGGCGCCAACGGCGACTGGCAGACGATCCGGCCCGAGGGCGAGGTCCATCCGCTTCTCAGGGATGCGGACGGCGGGGTGCTGGATCGCTTGCCGGCCCATCCGCACGAGGGCGGCGTCGGGGCGCCGGCGTCCGAGCCTGACGCCCGGGTGGTCGCCACGGGAACCAGCAAGGCCACGGGCCGGCCCTTCAACATCGCCGTGGCCTTCGCGGGCCAGCCGGACAAGCCGGGCCGGGGCGTCGCCCAGAGCACCTTCCACCATTTCGCCGACTACAACTGGGACCCGCGCGACGGCTGCCCCGGTTTCGTGACCGAGGCGCCGGGAGACGGCGTTCTCCGGGACCCCGAGGCGATGCGGCAGACCCGGCAGTATGTCGCCAATCTGGCGGCCTGGCTGAGCGGAGAGGCGGCATGAAGAGCGGGGCGGTGCTGACCGAACGGCAGCAGAAATGGTTCGCCACGGTCCAGGCCAATCTCGAAAAGGCCACCGGCAAGTCCCTCCCGGCCTGGGTCGAGATCATGAAGACCTGCCCGGAGACCACGCCCCGGGCGCAGGCCGCGTGGCTGAAGGCCGAGCATGGCGTCGGCCAGAACCATGCGGCGCACATCCTCGACGCCTGCCGCCCCTCCGACGGCCCCGGCTGGGACGAGCCCGAGGCCCTGCGGGCGGCGCTGTGGAAGGACGCGGGCTCGCGGGCCGTCCTTGAGGCGATCGAGCGCGTCGCCGGCGGAGTCGAAGGCGTCATCTCGGGCCAGCGCAAGGGCTACACCTCCTTCTCGCGGGCGGTGCAGTTCGCGGCGACGCGGCCGCTGAAGGACGGGCGCGCCCTGCTGGGGCTGAAGCTGGACCCGGCGGTCTCGGCGCGGCTGACGCCGGCGGCGCGCAGGGAAAGCTGGTCCGAGCGCCTGACCGCGGTGGTCGAGCTGGACGGACCGGAGCAGGTGGACGCCGACATCGCGCGGCTGTTCGCCCTGGCCGCCGACAACGGATGACGGATCAGGCGGCCTGCCGGGCGGCCTGACGCGGCGCCTCCTGCCGGTCGGCGGGCAGGTCGATCACGAAGGTGGAGCCCATGCCCGGGGTGCTCATGGCGCGAACGGTTCCTCCCATGGCCTCCACAAGTCCCCGGGCCAGGGTCAGACCCAGGCCGGCGCCTTCGGTGGTCCGGGTGGAGGAATCGTCGGCCTGGACGAATTTGCCGAACAGGTCGGGCAGGCGCGCGGGAGCGATTCCGACCCCTGTGTCGACGACGCGGAACTCGAGCCCCTTGCCGGCCGCGCGGACCTCGAGCCGGACCGAACCCCGGGGGGTGTGCCGGATGGCGTTGTCGATCAGGTGGCCCAGGGCCTGACGGACATATCCGCCGTCGAGCCGCCATACGGCGTCAGCGCTGTCGTCGACGACGGTCTCAAGCGCCAGGCCGGCGCGGTGGGCGGCGCTCCGGTAATCGGCGGCGACGGACTCGACCAGGGCCGCGACATCGGTCCCGAGAGGATCGGGTGTCAGCTCGCCCTTTTCCAGCCGGGCCACGGTCAGGATCCGTTCAATCAGCTTGAGCAGGCTCTCGCCGGATTGCTGCAGCACGCCCAGGTGGCTGCGCTGTTTGGCGTCGAGATTTCCCACGGCCAGAACCTGGGCCATGCCGAGGACGCCGTTCAGGGGGGTGCGCAGCTCATGGCTCATGACGGCGAGGAATCGGCTCTTGGCGACATTGGCCGCCTCGGCCCGGTCGCGCGCCTCCGTCAGATCGGCTTCGTTCTCCTCCAGCCGCCGGACGATATGCCGGATCCGGAGGAGGAGGACGGCGGCCGCCGCCGCCAGCAGCAGGACGACGCCGCCGATGATGGGCGCCGCCCCGAACAGGACGGCCCGACCGGGATCCGCGGGCGTCCACAGAACCTGGGTCAGGGGTCTTCCGTCCGGGCCTTCCAGGACGATGCCGCCCCGGCCGGCGGCTGCCGCGCCGGGCTCGGCCAGGGTCGGGGATTGGAGCGCCAGATCCTTTTCCAGCGAGGTCAGCAGCACGGACACCGGCCTGGCGGAGACGATGATCGGGTCGGTCGGGAGGCGGGGCGTGGAAGCGTCCTCGGGCACCACCGTTCCCAGGCCGACCAGATAGATGTCGGCGCCCGCGCGCACGACGGCCGTGTGATTGACCGAGGCCTCGAACCCGAAGCGCGGCCGGTCCCGGTTCGCGGCGGACTCGCTGCGGGCCTGGGCCACGAGCGGCGCCACTGCGTCGATGAAGGCCTGTTCGCTGGCCGGAGCCACGGGTTCGCTGTCCCTCGAGGCGAGGATCAGGGCGCCGTGCCGGTCGTAGACCAGGGTCACGGCATGACCCATGAAGTCGGCATAGTAGTCGCCGAAATTGATCTGCAGCCATTCAACGTCCGGCTCGCCGGCCAGGGTGATGACGGAGTCGTTCCAGATGGCCGACGAGTTGATGTTTTCGGTCAGGCCCTCAAGCATGCGGGCGACCCGAATCCCGGCCAGCTGTTGCTCCCGGGCGGTCTGCACCCTGTCGACGCCCGCCGCGGCATAGGCCATCAGCCCGACGGCGCCGGCGATCACGATGGCGAGGGCCGCAAGCGTGATCGTGACGATCCGCCGTAGATCCTTGCGCTCCGCGGTTGCCGCCCTGCCTGACATGGCGCGACGTAGCGCCGCCATCTGATAAAGTCCGGTGACGGAAGAAGGTTATTCTCTCGTTCACCACCTTCGCATGCGGGCGGTTAAGCCGCCGGTCGCAGGATGGACTCCAAAATGGGGAGTTTTTCCAATGCGATACGTCATCCCGGCCGCCATGGCCGCGGTTCTGACCCTGTCGGGCGCGCCGGCTCTGGCGCAGTCGGCGGAGGGAGCCTGGACCGTCGAGGCGACGGCGGGCGCAGTGTCCGACTATCGCTGGCGCGGGACGTCGCTGTCGGGCGGCGATCCCGCCCTCCAGGCCGGGGCGACCGTGAGCCATGCGAGCGGCCTGTATGGCGACGTCTACGTCTCCTCGATCGAGGAGTACGGCGTCGGCGCCGATGGCGACGGGGCGGAGGTCGAGGTCACCCTGACGGCGGGCTGGGCCGGGACGCTGGCGGGCTTCGACGTCGACGCCGGGGTCGCGGCCTATCGGTACCCGGACGGCTCGGACGTGGCCTATGTCGAGATCCCGGTGCAGGCCGGGCGCACGGTCGGGGCCTGGACCTGGACCCTGGGCGCCGCCTTCGCCCCCGCGCAGTCGGCGCTCGGCGATGAGGACAACCGCTATGTCTGGGCCGGCGCGGTCCTGGCGCCGGCGGCCTGGCCGCTGGCGCTGGAGGCGACGCTGGGCCGGGAGGAGGGCGCCTGGGCCCCCGATGGCAAGACCGACTGGTCGCTGGGCGCGCGGGCCCCGTTCGGGCCGGTGGAGATCGGCCTCGCCTGGGTCGACAGCGACGTGGACGAGGGCGCGGCCGTCGCCAGCCTGTTCGCCAGCTTCTGATATTTTACCCGGGCTATATTGACGCGACGGATTTGATCCGGGTAGAAAGCGGCTCGTCGGTGCGCGGCGCGGAAAAACACGGTGCAAAGCGTGCACAGCGTGCACTCCGTGCATGGCGTCCGCTGCGTCCCGTCGATCCAACCCGTCCTTCCTCCGCCGTCCGAGGCGGCAGGATAGGGCGCCCCTGCGTCAAAATCGGTCGCATGCGCGGCCGGCCCGGAGTTTCTCATGTCCGCGTCCATCGACCTGCCCGTCGTCGTCTTTTCCGCCCACCGCCTGATCGCCCGCGGGCCGCTGGGCGAGGTCCTGGCCGACATCCGCGCCGCGGCCGGGACGGACCCGGGCCTGCTGGTCTTCGACGCCGCGACGGGGCGGGTGGTCGATCTGGACCTGCGCGGAACCCTGGACGAGGCCAGGGCCCGGCTGACGCCGGCGGCCGAGGCGGAGAAGCGCGGGCCGGGCCGGCCGAAGCTGGGCGTCACGGCGCGCGAGGTGACCCTGCTGCCCCGCCACTGGGACTGGCTGTCCGCCCAACCCGGCGGCGCCTCGGTGGCCCTGCGCAAACTGGTCGAGGGGGCGTTGCGGGAGGCCGAGGGGCCGGACCGGGCGCGGAAGGCGAAGGAGGCGACGTACCGGTTCATGACCGCGGTGGGAGGCGACCTGCCGGGCTATGAGGAGGCGACGCGGATGCTGTTCGCCGGCGACTGGACGGCGTTCGACGCGGCGGTGGTATCGTGGCCGGAAGGGGTGCGGGACACGGCGCGCGGGATGGCGGCGGGGGCCTGGCGGAATGGGGCGGGGTGAGCGTGTCTCGGATTGCCGGTGTAGATTGCTCCGTTGCGGCGGTTGGCCATGATGTAGACCCAGAACCTGATTGGCTCGTCGCGCACCGACCCCTCCACCGCTCATCCCGGCGAATGCCGGGACCCAGATGAAGGAATGCCTGCCGTGGAAGCAAGTCAAGGTTGTGCGCATCTCTGGCCGTTGGCGCTCTGTGATCTGGGTCCCGGCATTCGCCGGGATGAGCGGAGTTGTTGTTCCTAACCCACCTTCACCCGCGTCGCCGCCTCGGGCAGGTCCTCGCCGAACGCCCGCTGGTAGAATTCCGCGATCGTCGGCCGTTCCAGCTCGTCGCATTTGTTGAGGAAGGTCAGACGGAACGCCAGGCCCACGTCCCCCGCGAAGATGATCGCGTTCTGGGCCCAGGTGATGACCGTGCGCGGGCTCATGACCGTGGAGATGTCGCCGTTCATGAAGGCGTTGCGGGTCATGTCGGCGACGCGGACCATGGCGGCGATGCGGCGCAGGCCCTCGGGGTTGTTCCACTCGGGGACCTTGGCGGCCACTATCCCGGCCTCGACGTCGTGGTCGAGGTAGTTGAGCGTGGTGACGATGTTCCAGCGGTCCATCTGACCCTGATTGATCTGCTGGGTGCCGTGGTACAGGCCCGAGGTGTCGCCCAGGCCGATGGTGTTGGTCGTCGAGAACAGGCGGAACCACTTGTTCGGGCGGATGACGCGGTTCTGGTCCAGCAGGGTCAGGCGGCCCTGCGCCTCCAGCACGCGCTGGATGACGAACATCACATCGGGACGGCCGGCGTCGTATTCGTCGAACACCAGGGCGATCGGGCGCTGGATGGCCCAGGGCAGCATGCCCTCGCGGAACTCGGTGATCTGCTTGCCGTCCTTGAGGACGATGGCGTCCTTGCCGACCAGATCGATGCGGCTGACGTGGCTGTCCAGGTTCACGCGCACCATGGGCCAGTTCAGGCGGGCGGCGACCTGTTCGATATGGGTCGACTTGCCGGTGCCGTGATAGCCCTGGACCATGACGCGGCGGTCGAAGGCGAAGCCGGCGCAGATGGCCAGGGTCGTCTGGGGGTCGAAGCGATAGGCCTCGTCGATCTCGGGCACATGGCTGTCGCGCTCGGTGAAGACCGGCACGGTCATGTCGGAATCGACGCCGAAGATCTCGCGCACGGTGGCGCGGCGGTGCGGTTCCAGGGTCAGCAGGGGATCGGGCGTGGCTTCGAGCGGGGAGGTCATGCGCTTCCATAGAAAAGCGCGGGGGCGGGGTCCAGCGCCGGGTGATCGCGCGGTGAAAGAACGCCGCTTTACAGCCGCGGTCGTCGAGCGTAATAACTGACCGGTCAGTTATCAGGACGCGTCATGCTGCCTCCCGGCGAACCGAAATTCCGCCGCCGCCCCGCCGACCGTCCGGCCGAGATTCTCGCGGCCGCCCTGGAGGTGTTCGCCGAGCGCGGCTTCCAGGCGGCGCGGCTCGAGGAGGTGGCGAAGCGGGCCGGCGTGTCGAAGGGCGCCCTGTATCTGTATTTCGAGACCAAGGCCGATCTGTTCCGGGCCGTCGTCACCGACGCCATCTCGCCCAATCTGGAGCGGGTTAAGATGATGGCCGCCGCCGCCGTGCCGTTCGAGCAGGCAGTGCGGATGGGGGTAGGGATGCTGGCCCGCCATGTGGTCACGGACCGCCGCATCACCGGCGTGGTCAAGCTGGTCATCGCCGAGAGCCGCAACCACCCCGAACTGGCGACCATCTGGCACGAGACGGTGGTTCAGCCGGGGATCACGCTGATGAGCGGCCTGATCGCGGCGGCGCAGGCGCGGGGCGAGGTGCGGCCCGGCGATCCGCGTCTGTTCGCCTTTGGAATCATGGGGCCGATGGTCCTGTCGATGGTCTGGCGCGAGACGTTCGAGCCGGTCGGCGCCGCGCCGATCGATGTGGCGAAACTGGCCGACCAGCATCTGGATACGGTCCTGAGGGGGATGAGGCCATGACGCGTCCGAAGCTCAGCCTGCGGCCGGTGGCGGCCATCGTGGCGATCGCCGTCGTCGGCGTCCTGGTCTGGCTGCTGTTCCTGCGCAGCGGCGAGGCGCGGACCCTGACCGGCTATATGGAGGGCGAGCGGGTCTATCTGGCGGCCCCGGTGTCGGGCTCCGTCGCGGCCCTGTATGTGCGCGAGGGCCAGCGGGTGGCGGCGGGCGGGCGCACCTTCCTGATCGATCCCAGTATCCAGCGGGCCCAGGCCGAGGGGGCCGCGGCGGCCGTCGGCGCGGCCGAGGCGCGGGCCGAGGACCTGAGGAAGGGGCAGCGCGCCGAGGAGCTGTCGGTGTTCGACGCCGAGATGCAGGCGGCCCTGGCCGCGGAGCGCGCGGCCGAGGCCGATTACGCCCGCATCGAGCCGCTGGTGCGGCGGGGCATCTATGCGCCGGCCCGGCTGGATCAGGTACGGGCGGCGCGCGACGCGGCGCGGGCCCAGACGGCGGCCGTGCGCCGGCGGCGCGAGGTGGCGACGCTGGGGGCCCGTCAGGACGCCATCGCCGCCGCGGAACAGCAGGCGGCCCAGGCCGAGGGCGGGCTGAGCGAGGCCCGGGCCCGGCTGGGCCAGCTGGCGCCCGCAGCCCCGGGCGCGGCGCGGGTGGAGGAAGTCTTCTACCGCCCCGGCGAATGGGCGGCGGCCAACGCCCCGATCCTGGCCCTGCTGCCGGACAATGAGGTCAAGCTGGTCTTCTTCGTGCCCGAGGCCGAGATGGCCCGGTACCGGCCCGGCCGCACGGTCAGCTTCGCCTGCGACGGCTGCGCGGCGCGGGGCAGCGCCCGGATCACCTGGGTCAGCCCCCGGCCCGAGTTCACCCCGCCGGTGCTGTACAGCAAGGGCAGCCGCGACCGGCTGGTCTATCGCGTCGAGGCCCTGCCGGAGAACGCGGCGACGCTGAACCCCGGCCTGCCGGTGGACGTGGCGCCGCTGGAGGCGGGGGAGTGACGGAGCGCGGCGCAAACGAAAAGGTCATCGACGTGCGCGGCCTGAACAAGTCGTTCGGGTCGCTGCATGCGGTGAAGGATTTCGGCATCACGGTGAACCGGGGGCGCATCTGCGGCTTCCTGGGTCCCAACGGCGCGGGCAAGACCACGACCCTGCGGATGCTGTGCGGCCTGCTGACGCCCGACAGCGGCGAGGGGACGGTGCTCGGCTACGACGTGATGAAGCAGTCGCGGCTGATCAAGCGGCGCGTCGGCTATATGACGCAGAAATTCTCGCTCTACGAAGACCTGTCGATCGAGCAGAACCTGACCTTCACGGCGCGG
>Ga0233425_10007340_pt1 | contig 15575 bp, 14 predicted proteins | sample Watercolumn_Towu_2_FD_181712 | JGI IMG/M metagenome (GOLD analysis project Ga0233425, IMG submission 181712) | Freshwater microbial communities from Lake Towuti, South Sulawesi, Indonesia - Watercolumn_Towuti2014_140_MG | ecosystem: Environmental > Aquatic > Freshwater > Lake | place...
TTTCCGTTGCCAGGGTAGGCTGGTAGCCCACGGCGGAGGGCATCCGTCCCAGGAGCGCCGACACCTCGGACCCCGCCTGGGTGAAGCGGAAGATGTTATCGATGAAGAGGAGAACGTCCTGCCCTTCCTCATCCCGGAAGTACTCGGCCGCGGTCAGGGCGGAAAGGCCCACCCGGGCGCGGGCTCCGGGGGGTTCAGTCATCTGGCCGTAGATCAGGGCGGCCTTTTCCAGAACCTTGGACTGCTTCATCTCCAGCCATAGGTCGTTTCCTTCGCGGGTACGCTCACCCACGCCGGCAAAAACGGAGAACCCTCCGTGTTCCATGGCCACGTTATGGATGAGCTCCATGATGACCACCGTCTTTCCCACCCCGGCGCCCCCGAAGAGGCCGATCTTCCCCCCTTTCAGGTACGGAGCCAGGAGGTCCACGACTTTGATCCCCGTTTCGAACGGTTCCATCTGGGTGGATTGTTCGGAAAACTCGGGGGCGGAACGGTGGATCGGATATCTCATCTTGGTCACTACCGGGCCCATTTCATCCACCGGCTTTCCGACCACATTCAGGATCCGTCCCAGCGTCTCCCGGCCCACGGGAATGGTGATCTGCTCTCCGTAGTAGGTGGCTTTCATTCCTCGGACCAGGCCTTCCGAAGTGTCCATGGCCACGCAGCGGACGACTTCGTCGCCCAGGTGCTGGGCCACTTCCACGATCAGGTTTTCCTCCTGGTCATCGATGCTGGGGTTGGTGATCTTCAGCGCTCCGAAAATCGGGGGAAGCTCCCCCCCGCTGAATTCCACGTCTACCACCGGTCCGATAATCTGGACAATCTTTCCGACTTGGGTCACGGCATTCCTCCTATTTTTATATCGCCACAGAGATCACAGAGAACACCGAGCGTCAAAAATGGAATACAAAGCACGAATTTCGAAATCCGAAAACAAACATTGAAAGAAAAAATATCGCTATAAAACTTTTTGCTTCTTAGAATTCGGGCGGTGGCAATAGCTCCCCTGCCGATGAACCCTTTTTCGATATCTGCTTATCCTCTGTGTTCTCGGTGTCCTCTGTGGCAAAAAGGTCTTTACTTCAACGCCTCGGCCCCGCTCACGATCTCGATCAGCTCCTTGGTGATGGCCGCCTGGCGGGCTTTGTTGTAGACCAGGGTGAGCTTGTCGATCATCTCCGAAGCATTCTTGGTGGCGTTTTCCATGGCTGTCATCCGGGCTCCAAGCTCCGAGGCCAGGGACTCCAGGAGGGCGCGGTAGACCTGGACCTCGACATACATGGGCAGGATCTTCCCCAGGATCTCCACCTCCGACGGTTCATAAATGTAATCCACCGCCGCGGGCATGGCCGAGGCCCCGGGAGACGGACCTTTCCCGGTTCCTTTCTCCTCCAGAAGCACACCCGAGGCCAGGGGCAGGAGCTTTTCCAGAACCACCCGCTGCTGCATGGCCGACTTGAATTCGCTGTAGAGGAGGTAGATGGCATCCACCCGCTCCTCCACGTAAGACTTCACCAGAGCTTGTCCGATGCGTGCGGCCAGGGGATAGTCCGCCTTCCCCGAGAGATTGACGTATTCCTGGCGGATGGTGACTTTCTTTCTGCGGAAATAATCCCGTCCCTTCCGGCCGATGAAAGAAAGGGCGAGGTTCCCCGCGGCCTTCTCCTCCTCCAGGAAGCGCTCGGCCCGGGAGATGAGGTTCATATTGAAAGCCCCGCACAGGCCGCGGTCCGAGGTGAAGAGAACGAGCTCAATTCGATTGGGCTCTCGCCGATACAGTAAAGGATGGGCATCGGGGGAAGTCCGGGCCGCCAGGCTGCGCAGGACCTCGAGCATCTTGGCGGCGTAGGGGCGGTTGGCCAGGATATTCTCCTGGGCCCGCCGCAGTTTGGCTGTGGCCACCATCTTCATGGCTTTGGTGATCTGCTGGGTCGATCGCACGCTGGCAATGCGCTTGCGAATATCCCGAAGGCTTGCTTTCGGCATGGCTGGTTACTCCGCCTTGAACTTTCCCTTGAACTCTTCCAGAATGTCCTTGACCTTCTTTTCCAGCTCGGCGTCAATCGTCCTCTTCTGCCGAATCTCCGTGAGAACCGCGGCGTGCTGCTTCTCCACGAATTCGGAGATCTCTTTTTCGTAACGGGCCAGGACGCTCTCCGGGTACATGTCCAGGAACCCGTTCGTTCCGGCGAAGATGACCAGGATCTGCTTCTCCACGGGCAGGGGCTGGTATTGGGGCTGCTTGAGAATTTCCACCAGGCGGCTGCCCCGGGCCAGCTGAGCCTGGGTGGCCTTGTCGAGATCGCTGCCGAATTGGGCGAAGGCGGCCATTTCGCGGTATTGGGCCAGGTCCAGGCGGAGGCTCCCGGCGACCTGTTTCATGGCCTTGATTTGGGCGTTGCCGCCGACGCGGGAGACCGAGAGCCCCACGTTGATGGCCGGCCGGACCCCGGAATAGAACAGCTCTGACTCCAGGTAGATCTGCCCGTCGGTGATAGAGATGACGTTGGTGGGAATGTAGGCCGAAACGTCCCCCGCCTGGGTCTCGATGATCGGCAGGGCGGTCAAGTACCCGCCGCCCAGGTCGTCCCGCATCTTCGCCGCTCTTTCCAGCAGGCGGGAGTGCAGATAGAAGATGTCCCCGGGGAAGGCTTCCCGTCCGGGGGGACGGCGCAGGAGAAGGGAGATCTGCCGGTAGGCGGTGGCATGTTTCGACAGGTCGTCGTAGATGCAGAGGGCATGCCGGCCCGTATCCCGGAAATATTCTCCCATGGCGCAGCCGCAGTAGGGGGCGATGTACTGCATGGGCGCGGGGTCGGAGGCCGTGGCGGCCACGACCGTGGTGTACTCCATGGCCCCGTACTTGCGCAGCACGTCGACCACCCGGGCCACGGTGGAGCGCTTCTGCCCGATGGCCACGTAAAAACAGAGAACTCCCGAGCCTTTCTGGTTGATGATCGCATCCAGGGCCAAGGCCGTCTTTCCCGTTCCCCGGTCGCCGATGATCAGTTCCCGCTGGCCCCGCCCGATGGGGATCATGGAGTCGACGGCTTTCAGGCCGGTCTGGAGCGGCTCTTTCACCGGCTGACGGACCACGATTCCCGGGGCCTTCTGCTCGATGCTCCGGAATTCCTTGGTTTCCACCGGGGGGCCGTCATCGATGGGCTGCCCCAGGGCGTTGACCACCCGCCCGATGAGCTTCTCTCCCACGGGAACCTGGGCGATCCGGCGGGTCCTCTTGACCATGTCCCCTTCCTTGATCAGCTTGTCCTCGCCGAAGAGGACCGCCCCCACGTTGTCCTGTTCGAGGTTAAGGGCCATGCCGAAGACGCCGTGGGGGAACTCCAGGAGTTCCCCGGCCATGACCCCTTCCAGGCCGTAGACCCGGGCGATCCCGTCCCCCACGGAGAGGATGATCCCCGTCTCGGCCACATCCAGTTTCCGGTCAAATCCCTGGATTTGACTGCGGATGATCTCGGTAATCTCGTCGGCTTTGATCTGAACGGCCATCTGGCTCACTCCTTGTATAGATTCTCTTTCGCCTTCAAAAGTTGGGTTTTGAGGCTCCCATCGTAGATGACATTCCCGATTTTGGTGACCACCCCCCCGATGAGGGCAGGATCCTCCTCGGCAGACAGGATGACCTGCTTGCCGGTGGAAGATTCCAGCTGTCTTTGAATCTCCCCCACGAGAGAAGAGGGAAGCTCCCGCGCGGAGATGAGCGAGGCCCGCAGGCGGTTGGAAGCCTCGTCGTAGAGCTCCTTGTAGGCTTTAACGATCCCGGGAAAATGGTCCATCCGGCCCCGTTCGACGAGCAGGGCCACGAAATCAAGGGTCGATCGGCAGAGGCCCAGGGATTCCCCGACAGTCAGGGCGATGGCCTTTCTCCGGGGAGCGGGATAGAAAGGACTGAAGAGGACTCCCCTCAGTTCTTTGTTCCCCTGGAGGAGTTCGGCCAGGTTCTCCAGATCCTTGCCCAGAATCTCAAGGCTCTCTTCCCTCCGCCCGATCTCCAGCAGGGCTTTGGCGTACTTTCTGGCGACAGTCAAACTGATCACCGGATCTCCTTCATCTTGCCCACATACTCACGAACCAACCTCTCCTGGTCCTGAGGCTGAATGGTTTCCTTCAGAAGCTTCTCGGCCAACTCCACCGAAAGGTCCACCATCTCCTTCTTCAGTGCCGCCCGGGCCTTCTTCACTTCGTGCTCGGCGATGATCTCGGCCTGCTTGCGGACCCGCTCGGATTCCTCGCCGGCCCGGTCGATGATCCTCTTCCGCTCTTCTTCGCCTTCCCGGCGGATGGTCTCATGGAGGTCTTGAATCTCTCGGCCCAGGGATTCGATCTTCTTCTCGCAGTCCCCCAGGACTTTCATCGCCTCCGCCTCTTTCAGGGAGGCCTGATCCAGAGTGTTGCCGATCTCCTCTTTTCTTTTCGCCAGGAACCCGCCCAGGGGTTTCTTCAGCATTTTGGCCAGCAAAAAAACCAGAAGGGCAAAAGCCACGACCTGCCAGAGCAGCTCGCCGGAGACCCCTCCGCCGCCCCCGGCGGCCCAGAGGTTTCCCTCGGCCAGGACCTGAACCCCCATGCTCAATCCCAACCAGAGGATAACTCTTCTCACTGGATACTCCTCCCCAGCATTTTTTCGGCCATTTCGCGGGAGAGATTTTGGGCATGGAGCCGCAAGCCGGCCCGGGCGGTTTGACCTTCTTCTTGAATTTTGGCCTTCATCCCCTCCAGGAAACGGTTGGCTTCCTCCATGGCTTTCTTCAGGATCTCGGTCTCCCTGGCCAATCCTTCCTTGCGGATTTCATCGCGGATGGTTGCTCCCTGGGCCTGGGCCGCGCTTATGGAGTCCCGGTATTGCTCCCTGAGCTCTTCGGCGCGCTGCTGAAGTTCACGGGCTTTCTTCTCGGCCCCTTCAACCCAGTCTCGTCTCGCCTGAAGGACCCGCAGGAAGGGCTTGAAGACAATCTTGCTCAGCGCGACCATGAGGACCAAGAGAATGGCCAGTTGAAAAATAACGGTGAAGTTAACCTCGATCATCTAGGCATCTCCTAAGAATAAATCCCAATTTCCAATCCCGCGCTTGGCGGGCCCAAACCTCAAACCCGCTTCAACCCCGAACTCCTATGGCCGAATTTTCGCTCTGTCGGGTTTAATTCTTATCCTTTTGGAATCTATTGGTCATTTGACGCTTGGGGTTTGGGAGTTTTACTCTCCTCTGAGGCCCCGCTCATGTGCGAGGCTCCTTCAAAGACCACTCCTTCCCCGAATACCAGGACGGGAGAGGTCAGGTCTCCGTAAATCTTCGCCGGAGCATAGGCTTCGATGCGGTCCTGCGCCCGGATGTTCCCCTGGACTTCTCCCCGGATCATCACCAGGCCGGCCGCGATTTCCGCCTCTACCTTTCCCTTTTCTCCGACGATGATCATTCCCTCTCCGCGGATCTCGCCTTTGAAGACACCGTCGATCCGCACGGCCCCCTCGAAGGACAGCTTGCCCTCGAATTCCGTCCCCCCGCCCAAGAGGGCGTTGATCTCTCCGCTGGGATTCTGCTTCTTCTTTTTCAGGTCCGTACTCTCTCTCCCCAGCCTATCTCCGGAGGAACTCAACGATCCGGTCCAGCTCCTCGGAGGAATAAAAATCGATTTCGATCTTCCCCCGTTTGCGCTTCCCCACGATCCGGATCTTTGTTCCCAGGGATCGCTGGAGCTCGTCGATCAGGACGCTCCATTCCGCATCCGTCTTCCGCGGAGCGGGGGAACCGCGGGTCCTGAGCCGCCTGACCAGGCTTTCCGTCTGGCGGACGGAAAGGCCTCCCGTGAGCAATCTTTTCAGCAGGAGCTTCTGTTTGTCCGGTCCATCAAGGCTGAGGAAAGCTCTCGCGTGGCCCATGGTGATCTTGCCTTCGGCCAGGCTCAGCTTGATCTCCGGCGGGAGTTTCAGCAGGCGTACCGTGTTGGCCACCGTGGTCCGGTCTTTCCCCACCTTCTGGGAGACTTCCTCCTGGGTGAGATGGAATTGCTCCATCAGCCGCTTGTAGGCTTCGGCTTCTTCGATGGGGTTCAGGTTCTCCCGCTGGATATTCTCGATGAGCGAGTCCTCCAGCATCTCGGAATCGGAGACGTCGCGGACCAGGATGGGGACTTCTTTAACGCCCGCTTTCTGAGCGGCCCGCCATCTTCTTTCCCCAGCGATCAGTTCGTACCCATCTCCCTTTCGCCGGACCAGCAAGGGCTGGAGAATCCCCTTTTCTCTGATCGAGTCAACCAATTCCTGGAGGGGCTCGTCGAGGAACGTCTTTCGGGGTTGAAAAGGATTGGGATGTATCTCTTCAATCCCGCACGTCCGAAGGGCCTTTCTCCCCTCTGCCTCGGGGGGTCCCTTTTCCGGGATCAAAGCCCCTAATCCCTTTCCTAATGCCTGCCGTGCGGTCAAATTTACCGGTCCCTGCTGATGCTTTGACGGGAAGCTAGGCTCCCAAAAATGAATGACGATTCACTTTAGAATAAATAAAATATAATTGTCAAAGAAAAAATGAATTGTCTTATCCCTTTGAGCGGTGGGCAATGATCTCCCTGGCCAGTTCCAGATAGCTCTCCGCCCCCCTGGAACTGGCATCATAAAGGATGATGGGTTTGCCGAAACTCGGACATTCACTCAGGCGGACATTCCTGGGGATCATGGTTTCGAAGACCAACCCGGAGAAATGCTTACGAACCTCTTCCGTGACCTGATGAGAAAGATTGTTCCGTTTGTCCACCATGGTCAGAAGTATTCCCTCGATCGAAAGGTCCGGGTTCAAGCTTTCTTTAATTAATTTAATAGTTTTAAGTAGTTGTGAAAGTCCTTCCATCGGATAATATTCACACTGGAGAGGAATGAGGACGGAGTCAGAGGCAGTCAGGGAGTTTACGGTTATGAGTCCCAGGGAAGGGGGGCAATCGATGATAAGATAATCAAAGGCCTCTCTCATCGGAAGGAGCGCTTTTTTCAGCCTTACCTCCCGATCTGCATAGGGGACGAGTTCGATCTCCGCCCCTATCAGGTCTATCTCCGACGGGATGATCTTGAGAAAAGAAAGGTCCGTGTCCAGAATAAGGTCTTCCACGTTGGCCTGATCAATCAGGGCATGGTAGATACTCTTCCCGGGTATTTTATCCCTTGGAACCCCCAGGCCGCTCGTGGCATTTCCCTGAGGATCGATATCGATGAGGAGGGTCTTCTTCTCGGCCACTGCCAACGAGGCCGAGAGATTCACCGAGGTGGTTGTTTTTCCGACTCCTCCCTTTTGGTTGGCTACGCTGATGATTCGTCCCATGGATCCTTTTCTCCAGTGCGATTACTTATCTCATATGCGGAGGAAAGATCAAGTAAAAAATGAACCTTGAGCGTTCCACGTGGAACATTAATCTTTTTTCAGCCCTATGAGGATCCGTTGATGGCTGAGGTAGGGCAGTTGAACCTCCTCCTGAAAAAACAGCTTCAGCCCCATCCCTTCGAGCTGAAAAAGACTCTCCTCCAGCTCCTCCCGTCCTCTTTTTCCTTTCATGGCCAGAAGGATTCCCCCCTTCTTGAGAAAAGGAATCCCCGCCTCTGCGAACTTTACCAGCCTTCCAAACGCCCTGGAGGCGACGAAATCGAAGATCCCGGAAAGGTCCTCTATCCCCCTGCCCTCCCCAGTCCAACGGACCTCCATTCCCTTGAGGGCCAATACCCTCTGCACGTCCTTAAGGAAAAATACCTTTTTCCTCGTGGCCTCCAGAAGCAGCAGGGTTAGATCGGAACGAACGATCTTCACCGGGACCCCCGGAAATCCGGCTCCCGCCCCGATATCCATGAACGATGCATTCAACGGGAGGTGCTTGATGATTGTCAAGGAGTCCAGGAAGTCCTTTATGATGATCTCGCGCTCTTCCTTCCGACTGCTCAAGTTTATCCGCCTTCGCCATTCATCGAGTTCCCGGAGGTAAAGGCCGAAACACTTTACCTGCTCAGAGCTCAATGAAACCCCCAATTGAGCGGCCCCCTCCAGAAGAAGAAAAGAAATTTGATCATCATTATTCATAAGAATAGAATTTTGCGGACGTTCGGCCCCAGACCACCCGTTCAGGTGTTAAGGGGGTATCAAATGGATTCCGAGAGCGCGAAGCGGGACGGTTCACAAAATGGGATTCGAATGCTGCCCCGAAGAGAACTCTATTGCTTATTTAATGACCGGAAGAAAAATCTTACTACCATCATAATCCGGACCTTTTCTTCCGGTGTATCATCAGGATTGAAATTGCCGCGGGCGTAATCCCGGATATCCGCGAGGCCTGCCCCACGGAGAGAGGCTTGACCCGGCCCAATTTTTCTTTCGCCTCTGCAGAAATTCCTGGAATATTATTGTAGTCCATATCTGGGGAGAGCTTCATGTCTTCCAGGTTCTTCATCTGCTCCACCTGTTCTTCCTGTCTCCGGATGTAGCCCGCATACTTGATTTCTATTTCCAACTGCTCGGCGACGACCTCATCCATCAATCCGCAGTACTGGTCGACCGCCGCCAGGGAGGAGAAAGAGATTTCCGGCCTCCGCAGCAGATCCGCCAAGGATGTTGGTTTCTTAAGGGGGGAAGTCCCCATCGATTTTACCCGGTCGTTATCGCCGCAGTTGGGGTATAGAATTGTTTTTTCAAGCCTTTCCCTTTCCTCTTTAATCTTCCTTTTCTTCTGGAGGAATTCGCTGTAGTCCTGATCGTCAATCAATCCCAATGATCTCCCTTTCTCCTTCAACCTCAGATCCGCATTGTCTTCGCGCAGAAGGAGTCTGTATTCGGCTCGGGATGTAAACATCCGATAAGGCTCTTTCGTGCCTTTAGTGACCAGGTCGTCGATGAGCACCCCTATGTACCCTTCGTTCCTCCTCAGGACCAGTGGGTCTTCGCACCTGATCTTGAGTGCGGCATTAATGCCCGCCATGAGGCCCTGGGCGGCTGCCTCTTCATAGCCGGAGGTCCCGTTGATCTGCCCGGCGAAGAAGAGATTTTCGACGAGCTTGGTCTCCAGAGAAGGCTTTAATTGCATGGGGTCCGCGTAGTCGTACTCGATGGCATACCCCGGGCGGACCACTTCCGCTCTTTCCAGCCCGGGAATGGACCGTAGCATCCCGACCTGGACGTCCATGGGAAGGCTCGTGGCCAGTCCATTGGGGTAGACTTCCATGGTGTCCAGTCCCATCGGTTCGAGGAAAATTTGGTGCTGTTCCTTTTCCGAAAATCGGACGATCTTATCCTCGATGGACGGGCAGTACCTGGCCCCCGTTCCTCTAATGACTCCTGAATAAAGGGGCGAGCGATCCAGGCCCGAGCGGATGATATCATGAGTCTTTTGGTTGGTGTAAGTCATATAGCATGGCAACTGCCTGAGGGGCACGAATCGACTTCGGAAGGAGAATGGACGGGCAGGGTCATCCCCACGCTGTTCTTGCAGCTGGGAAAAATCGATGGTCCTTCCATCCAGGCGCGGACAGGTTCCGGTCTTAAGCCGGCCCAGGGAAAACCCATTATTTAGAAGGCATTCAGACAACTTAACTGAAGATAGGTCTCCCAGTCTTCCCGATGGGAAATTCTTTAATCCGATATGGACAAGCCCGCGAAGGAAGGTTCCAGCAGTTATGATAACTGATTTGGATAGAAATATTTCTCCGGCGTTGCTTTCCACTCCCTTTACCGCCCCATTTTCGATGAGCAGTTCCTCTGCTAATCCCTGCCTCAAGAATAAATTCCGCTGGTTTTCCAGCATTCCTTTCATCCGCAGGTGGTAGCGCTGCAGGTCCGACTGAGCCCTCGAGGACCTTACTGCGGGGCCTTTTCCAGTGTTCAGGCGGCGGAACTGAATTCCAGTCTCATCCGTATTCTTGGCCATTTCTCCGCCAAGGGCATCGATCTCTTTGACCAACTGCCCTTTCGCCAGGCCCCCTATAGCCGGATTGCAGGACATGCGGGCCACAGCCTCCAGGCTGATGGTCATGAGGAGGGTGGGGTGTCCCATCCTGGCGCAAGCCAGAGCCGCCTCGCATCCGGCATGCCCCGCCCCCACGACTATGACGTCATAGGAAGTAGGGTAGGCTTCCATCTTCTTCTCACCGAAACGGGAAAAAGTAATGTTTCACGTGAAACACAAACTAAATATTTTTTATAACTAACCAATAATAATATATTTTTTATTATCATCGGAAAATGTTTTTGTCAACTATTCTTTTCGCATTTCTACTCTCACCTCCGGCATTTTAGTTTATCCTCAGAATTCTAGGTTGATGCGCGCAAGCAATCCTTTTCCGCAAAAAACTTTCCCAGATAATCGCTTCGCATACATGATCCTCAAAATATCGGTTCATAAGTTAAGCCGTGCGGCACCTGGTCATTAATTGATGGTAAAAGGCCTCCTTTGAATGAAAACCAATCAGCCCCTCCAGAACGCGCGTGGCACAGAGTCAGCCCGGACCATTAACTGAATTGCATCTCTCTTTCAACGACTTTGGGGCCCCGCCCCGTTCCTTCACTACTCCCATTTTTGAATCTAATTTCCTTTATGCTTACCCGCGCAGAACAGAAGGTTGGTAAATATTTCAGCACAAAATTTCACCCTGATTGACTTTTCCCCTGTTGTCTGCTATATATTCCCAAAATACCTTTTGTTTTTTTCCCCTCAATGAAAAAAGGGAACCGGTTTTTAAATCAAAAGCTTGCCAAGAGGAAACCTCATCGTTTCAAGCCATGGGTAGCAAAACCAAAAAAGAGATCGGTACCCTCCTTCGGCCGATGAAGAATCGGGATATTTTTATCTTCCTGCTTTCCATCCTAACTCTTTTCTCCGCATCCTCTTGCTCCTCCAAGCCAAAGCCCAGTATCCTCGTCCGTGATTACTATGCGCCCCCCCGCGTCATTCAGGAAGCCTTTGCCCGGGAGGGAAAGAGCGATTATTTGCTTCTCTTTCACGAAGGTTATTCTTTCCGCCTGTTATATCTCTGTGAAAACCGGGTCCTCAATTATCTCGATGAACCAAAGAATAATCCTGTCCTGGTCAGCATCCAGCCGATCCTGGATACAGAGGTGGAAAAGAAACTTTCCGCCGATGACCGGAGGCGTATTTGGGCCTGTCTCGAGAGAAAGGTCTGGGAAGAGCACTCCCGGGTAGAGGAATCCAAGAATCGCCTATCCCGCGAAAGAATGCATTTAGAGAGAGAGATATCCTCCATTAAAGCCCAAAAGGCTAAGATTCTCGAGGATATGGCGGAAAAGAAAAGGATCGAAGAAGAAAGGCAGCGCCGCCTCGAACAGGAAAGGCGCCGCGCAGAAGAAGAGCGCCAGAGAAAAATCGCCGAAGATCAGAAAAAAATAGCTGAAGAAGAGCGAAAATTAAAATATTACCGGACAGGAGCAAAGGAAGGCCATACTCCGCTTCCTCCGCCCCCTGCCCCCGGGCCGAAAATAACTGAAAGCGGAATTTTCATGGCCATGAAGGAAGCCCAAATTTTTGAAGAACCAAGAGAAAGTTCAAAGATTTCCGAAAAGTCCAGCAAATATGAGATATTTGACGTCATCAATTCAACCAAGGACCAGGCGGGCAGACAATGGTATCAAATTTACGTCGGTGAGCGGGTGATCGCGGAGATGGGGAAAAAGGTAGGCTGGTCTCCGGAGGAAAATCATACTGGATCAAAAACAGACTCCTGGCCTGGGTTTACCCAGGAGAAATTACAAATATAAACAATATCAAACCATTAAAGATAAAACCCGATGATCTCCACTTCACCGGAAAGGTGTCCGTTACTCCCCAAAAGATAACCTATTATGAAGTGACTTATGGTATGAATACAACAGTTAAGGAGGAGATTTTTTCCTGGATTGAAGGGACCAACGGCATCCGCCGCAGCACCAAGAATAAGAATGAAATGATGGATCTTCTCAAAGACTTATCTAAAACCATGTGGCCCATTCGCATACAGGAAGATATCTTAAGAGGATACATTCGCCAGGGATTTTCCCGCGAGCAAGTCGTCCTCTCCTGGGGTCGTCCCGATCATGTGAATACTACCCGTACCCTGGTGGGCGTTCATGAGCAGTGGGTTTATGGGGAACCCCTTTTTCCAAAATCTTATGTATATTTTGAAAACGGGGTCGTAGCCAATTGGGAGTTTTTAAAAGATGCGCGGAAATAGGGGCGCTCTTCGGCATAGCCAATAATTCCGGAAAGGGGGAGCCTTATGGGAATCAAAGATTTTACTGTCTATGATCTCATCTCCCGCAACGCCCGTATTTTTCCTCGGCGGGAAGCTTTGATTTCCGAGTCTATTCGCCTCGATTTTTCTTTTTTAATTAGTTATATCAATATGTTATCTTTTGGCTTGAATAAAATGGGCCTCCGCAAAGGAGACCGCATTGCTGTCCTTTCCCAGAATTGTTCAGAATTCTTCATGCTATATGGGGCCGCTGCCAGGCTGGGAGCGGTCATGCTGCCGATCAACTGGCGCCTCTCCACGACGGAGGTGGAGTTTATCCTTTGTGACGGACGCCCCCGTTTTCTATTCGTCGGCCCGGAATTCCGCCCACCCATCCAAGAGTTAAGGCCGCGCGTTTCTTTCATCGAACGGCTCTTTACCTTCGGCCCCGCCGATGAAGCCTTCGGCTCCTTTTCCTCCCTTCTGGCAGAAGAAGGAGCCGTACCGGAAATTGAAATCTCCCGGGATGACCCTTACGTGATCATCCATACAGCCGCCGTGGCCGGAAAACCAAGGGGGGCTACCCTTTCCCACGGAAACATAATCGCCTGCACTCTGCAGCACATGGCCGTCATGGGCCTGGAAGAGCAGGACAGTTATCTCCATCTCCTCCCTCTATTCCACATTGCCGACCTGGCCCTTTCCTTTTCGGTCATGCACGCCGGGGGAAAGAACGTCCTCATGCCCAAATTCGATTCCGAGGCAGCCCTTCAGCTCATCGAGAAAGAGAGAATCACCACGATCGGTGAATTTCCCCCCATGCTGGGGATGCTCCTGGAAAAACTGGAGGGAAAGGATTATGACCTCTCATCGCTGAAACACGTTTCGGGCATCGATCATCCCTCCAATATTGAAAAGCTGAAAAAGAAGGCCAAGGCCGAGTTCTGGATCGGCTTCGGACAATCCGAGACGACCGGCATGGTCACGGTGTGCGCTCACAGCGAAAAGCCCGGCTCAGCCGGCAAAGAGGGACCCCTTGCCAGGGTCAAACTGGTCGATGAACACGACCGCGAAGTCCCGCCCGGAACGCCGGGAGAGATCTGCGTGCGCGGCCCGCTGGTTTTTCTGGGCTACTGGGATCTGGAGGAAGACACCCGTTACACGTTCCGCAATGGTTGGCACCATACCGGAGATATCGGCCGCCTGGATGAGAACGGATTTCTTTGGTATGTAAAGCGGAAGGCGGAAAAGGAGCTGATCAAACCCGGCGGAGAAAACGTTTACCCGGCTGAAGTGGAAACGGTTATCCTGGAGCACCCGGAAGTAGCCGATGTGTCCGTGATCGGGGTGCGGGACCGCGAATGGGGCGAGGCGGTGAAGGCCGTCTGCGTTCTGAAACCGGGCAGCGCCCTGACCCCTCAAGGGCTGATTGAATTCGTGGCCTCCCGGATTGCCCGCTTTAAGAAGCCCAAGTATGTGGATTTCGTTCCATTCCTGCCCAAAACCCAGGATGGAACCATCGACCGGGAAAAAGTCAAGGCGGAACACGGAAAAGCCATGTAGGGGATAAAAAGCTTGAAGGCGTCGCCTGGGCAATCTTGGGAATGCTGCTTCTGATTCTCTCCGAGTGGGCAAAGGGTGCCCTTGATGATTCCAATCCGGGGAATAATTTCCAAATGTTTGCTACCCTTCGTGCCTGGAAACATCAAATCCATTGGACCGGAAAAATCTTGAGCATCCTTCTAATTGGATTCGGGTTGATTCTCTTCTTCGGGCGTCTGGGTGAATAAAGGATCTTGGATGAAAGACATCGATTTGGTCATCTTCGATATGGCCGGGACAACCGTTCTCGACGCCGGCCAGGTCCCCGAGGCCTTCAGGATCGCTCTTCAGCCCCATGGGATTCCAGTCACCGATGAAGCGCTTCGGGCGGTCCGCGGCGCTTCCAAGCGCGAAGCCATCCGCCGCCTCGTCGAGCTTCATATTCCCGGGAATCCGGCGGAGATGGATCAAAAGGCCGGCCAAATCTTCGAAGCGTTCCGCCAGCACCTGGCGAAGAGCTATGCCCAGGGAGGGGTACAGCCGATCCCGGGAGCCGCGCAGACTTTTGCCTGGCTTCGCGCCCGCGGGATCAAGGTTGTTCTGAATACCGGCTTCGACCGGTCCATCACCGATCTCCTCTTGCAGGCCATCGGGTGGGACCATCATGCCGTGGATGCGGTCATCTGCGGCGACGACGTTCCCCAGGGCCGTCCAGCCCCCTTCCTGATCTTCCGGGCCATGGAGGCTGCCGGCGTGTTCAACGTTCGCCGGGTAATGAATGTGGGGGATACGGTGTTGGACCTGCAGGCCGGATTCAATGCCGGAGCGGGGGAGAACATCGCAGTCCTCTCCGGAGCCCATTCCCGTGAACAGCTGGAAAAAGCCCCGCACACCCGTCTCCTCGCCAGCGTCGCCGAAATACCCGCCTTATGGTCCGGCGGTCTCGGTTGAAGCCCGGGACTCGTTTCCTCTTGCCCACCTTCACTTTGCTTCAAGTAGGTGGAATAGAGAACGAATTTCAGGTGGTGCCCGGCCCGGAGGCAAGGACGGCGCGCGCAAAAACCATGAGACCCTCGTCACTCCCGGGTCCGGGCGGGCATCCCGTTCTTCCTCCGGGAACCTGACCTAATCCTTGTAGGGGCGCCCGGCGGGGCGCCCTTTTCACCCGCCGCTCTTTGCGGAAGCACGGTGAGGGCTCCGCAAGTCATTCTCCTCCCGTCGATGCTTTTTGCGCGCGCCGCCCTTGCCTCCGGGCCACAAATCCACCCTTGCCTCCGGAAAGAGTCGCCAAAGTGAAGGTGGGCAAGCCGCAAATGCCTATTGACAAGAACCCCCACTTTTCCTAATATACCGTTGGATTGTCCGGAGAAACGGGGATTCGGGCCGACAGTTCCTCCATTCATCAAGCGCTTTCCTGCCGTTAAGGTTGTAAAAAGCCAGTTCCGCTGCAATTCGGATCGTATGAATTCTTGGGTTTTCTTTTTCTGTCAAATCTGACACGGGAAAGGAGGATTTGAAATGGCAGATGCGGAAAAGAAGCAGGGCGTTCGTACGGTTAAGGGAGGAGATATCAAACCCCCCTGGGAAGTGCGGGAGATGCCCGAGCCCCCTCCCGCGGATTTCAAGGGGCTCATGAAATTCGCAGGGCCGGCGATCGTCCTGGGGGCCCTGTCGGTCGGCGGATTTGAAGCCTACCAGGCGGGCTACGTGGCTGCCCAGAAGTGGACGGGCATCTACTGGGTGTACGTCGTTTCCTGTTTCTTCCAGCTCCTCATGAACAACGAGATCTCGCGCTACACCATGGCCACCGGCGAAACGGTCCT
>Ga0233425_10007341_pt1 | contig 15572 bp, 9 predicted proteins | sample Watercolumn_Towu_2_FD_181712 | JGI IMG/M metagenome (GOLD analysis project Ga0233425, IMG submission 181712) | Freshwater microbial communities from Lake Towuti, South Sulawesi, Indonesia - Watercolumn_Towuti2014_140_MG | ecosystem: Environmental > Aquatic > Freshwater > Lake | place: Indonesia...
AAATTTTTCCGAAATTTCTTTGACACGAGCCAAAACCGGCGGATCAAGAAGGTAATCTTGAACCACGTCTGGAAGTTCATTAAATTTTTTCGGTTTTTTCTCAGGCATAAAACTCTAGGTAGTTGGAGGAGGGGCTGGTTTAGCAGTAGCGCGATTTAACACTTCGACCAAACTAGAGAGTCTTGCGCGTTCCTCGTCAAATGAGCCGTCGTCTGGCAAAATGCCTATATGGTCGCCTAAACCTTCAAGGATAGCTTTGATCTGTTCCTCAATTTTAGCTCGTTTGTCAACATTTTCTGCGCCTCGAAGTTTTTTAACCAAATCTTTGGCCAGAGACTCGTTCACGCTCCTAAGAGCCATGGCTCGAGCCGATCCACCTTGTTTCATAGCCGCGGCAATAATCGCGCCATTACCTTTCATTGAGGCAGTAAGATCGCTGATTGCTTCGTCGTCTGTAACACTTCCTCCGGCATCGACATCAAAAGCCTGCCCAAAATCACCTGTGGCCGCGAATAAATTTTCACGAACTTTTCTGATAGCTTTATCATCACGGAAGGCCTCTTCGGCAATCACACCCTCAACCGCAACTGTTCTGGTTCCGGAATTTTTTTCCTTAGTCTGTTTCAGGATTTGAGCGGCATGGCCCCTAACAACCGCCTGTCTTCTAGAATCTTTTCCTAAGGCCGTGGCCTGATCAACTGAACCCTGAGTTACTAGTCTTTCGACAACATCTTGCTTTAATTCTGTGGCCGTGAGTTCTTCAATGTCTTCGCCTTTAATATTTCTTACCGGGCGTTCTGTCATGGTTTGTTTACGTTCCTCAACCTGACCTTTCGCTCCTTTTTCCAATAAATCTTTATACTTACCCAAACCCTTCACATTTTTACCGCTCGCGAGCAACTCACCAATGGTCGTTGTTATTTCTTCGCCAGTATCCTTATCTTCATAACGAAATTTGGCTTTAAGAACCTGATCACGAACAGCTTTGTTTTTAAATTCATTTTTATCCAACTTATCGACATCTTCAGATGCTTCAATCTTCTCAATCGCCTCTTTACCAAACATTGACGGTCGCTTTTCTTTCATCTCATCAATCTTTTTAGCCACAGAAGGATCGGCGGCGTAAACACCTTTCATAAATTCGATCGCCGAGCCTTTTCCGCCACCAAGATCTTTGCCAAATACCTCGGCCATGCCTTTTGAACCCAAGGCAGTCAAAACGTCATCGTTGCCCATGGCTTGTTTGAGCAAGGCCGCGTATTCCAAACCGTTTGGATCGAGCTTGCTTGGGCCGCTCTTTAAAGCCCTGACCATTTCGTCTGTGGTCAAATTCTTGTCTTTAACTCTAAAATCAGCCTCGGCAGCAAGACCGGCATTAAGCTTTTTACCAGTTCTGGCAGCGACATTGGCAATGAAACTTGGCATTTTGTTGCTCTTACCCAAACGCGTTAACCCAGACCCGGCCGCTCGTTTGGCCGCTGTTACACCACGCCCAAGGGTTTGATTGTAAGTTCCACGAACTGTGGCGCGAGCTGCTTGCAAACCCTTGGCGCCAACCCAAGCAGCGGCAGCAGCCGGAGCAGCAGCTACTGGTTTAGAATAGGCCTTAGCTTTACCAAGAAGGCTGGTTATATTACTTTCTCCGGAACAGACGTCGTTGGCAGCATCTAAGCCGACGAATAGCAAAAGAATTCCAATAACAAAACTGACCAGGTTGCTTCCACCAAGAGCCTTAAGGATGGTGGGGTTTTGCAAGGCCGAAGAAGCCTCGGTTGAAGCAGTGGCAGTATTTAACGCTTCATCAAAACCATACTCACTAACATTTCCGCTACCAGCCACAGCCAAAGCCAGCCACAAAAAGAAAGCCAAAACAGGGCCGATTTGCAAAGTGCAATTAAATTTTTTCCACCACTTATCATAACCACCGCTCTTGGCGTTTGTAGCAATTCCTTCAAGAGCTTTTGTAAACCAAGTTAGGGGAGCTATTGTTACCAAAGTCCACAGCATGACAATACGGTAAGCCATGATGATGGTAAAAAAGATTATAACAATCAAAACAATCAACATCATGATAAGCGACGCGGCCGCGGCAATGAAAATGTCGGATCCTGAAACTCCAACTCCGGTACTGACAGCTCTGGAAACACTATCGACCTCGGTAATATTTCGTAAACCGAGCATTTGAATGAAATTTCCGCCGGCAATATCTTTGATGGCATTAACAAAAGTCAAGGTGATGATTTGGCTGAAATCAATCAAAATGCCGCACAGCGTTCGGCTAAAGTTAATCATGACAGCCATGATCATTAATCGCGGAACCTGCTGGCGCCACTTGAAACGATCCAAACCGAGAATTGTGCCAAAAGCTATTAAAATCAAAACCACAACAAAGAACATGTTTACGGCATCGCGAATAACCGACCAGCCCATACCAACAATCGGCGAATTGACAAAATCGTTATACAAAAGAACTGGCATTAAAACTTTACCAATTACCAAAACCACCAAACTGCCAGCCAGATTTACCATGGTCATGATTAAGCCGGCCAAAATTCCAAGCAGACGACTAACAATGCCTTCGGTTTCTTCCGTATTGACCGAGTCGACAGCAAAGACCGAATGACCAATTATTAAACCCAAAAAAACAAAAAACACCAAAAAAAGTCCGGCGCGTTTTAAGCGTGGCGACGGTGATGCGAGTTCACCCATCACCCGCAGCAAAAACCGTTTCATAGATGTTCTAAGTATAGCATATTTTTTGAGGTGAGATAAGATAATCCACAGTTTGTTACGAATCAACGAATCTCTCCGAATCTACGAATAAATGAGGATGTAAAAATTCTTTATGTTCTACAAAATCCAACATTCGTAGATTCGCCAAAATTCGCAAATTCGTAACAATAGCAAATTCGTAACAACAGGAAATTTGTAACAAAAAAAGAAGCCCCCTTGCCCGGAGATCTCTGAGGAAGAGTGGGGCTTGGGAGCTTTGAGGTGTTGTGCGGGGTAGGTGGCTAGAACAGGCCGTCGACGTACTTGCCGTCGACCATGATGGTCCGCATATTGCCATTCCTGAAGACCAGGGTCACGGCCACCCCGACGGCGAACTGGAGGGTTTCGCTGCCGATGACCTGGCGGCCACCGGTGTAGATGACATCGACGTGCTGGGCTTTGTTCGGGTCGTTGAAGTCGTTCTTGGTGATCTCACCACCGTGGGCGCTGAGGCCGCGAGCGATGTGGATCCCTTCGAGCTTCTCGTCCCAGAGCAAGCCACCGACCGGCTGGCCGTCGAGAACACCGAGACCGAGCTCGGCGATCCACGAGCGGCCGGGCTCTTCGGCGAACGGCTTCCAGGCCTCGCGCGAGACATCGTCGTCGTTGACCGTGCCGACCATGCGGCCGCCTTCGACCCAGAAGAGCACCAGACCACCGGGGTACATGACCGGCCAGATGCCGCTGGTGCGGCTCGGCTTGCTCGGAGGGCGCTTGCCGACGTATGGGGCGATGTAGGCTTCGCCCGATGGGAAGTTGCCGACCTCGCCGTCTTCGGTGTAGCGGCCGGTCGAGGCCTGAGCCTTGTTGAACCGCAGGTCGAAGAATAGGTCGTGTTTCTCGCCGGACTTGGTTTCGAACCGCACCTTGGCGCCGACGGCCCTCGAGAGGAGGGCGTGAACGACACCGACTCGGCGAGCCACCATCTCGTAGTCGAGGAACAGGCCGGGCATCATGGCCTCGGTGAACCCGGGCATGGTGGCCCCGCGGAAGCCGAGCTCCTTGGCCAGAGCCTTCAGGACCACAGTGACCGAGAAGTTGGTCATGGCCAGCACGATGTTGTACTCGGCCAGAGCTTCCCTGGTCTGGATGTAGCGCAGCTCGACCGCAGAGCCTGGGTCGAACTCGAAGTTGCAGACCGCGACCTGTTCTGGCAGGTTGCCATTGCCCGTGGCCGGGTAGACGAGTACGACCACGCGCTCCATGGCGAACTCGCCGCTGCGCGGGTAGGAGTCGCGCCACTGCCGGGCCGTCTTCCTGAGCCAGGCCCAGTCCTTGGAGTCCGGGAACTTGCCGTGAGGCAGGTCGATCATGATGGCCATACGGTCACGGCCACGGATCTTGAAGACCCGATTGAAGAGCAGACCGAGCTGCTTCGAGGTGAGGGTGGTGGTGCGCATTTCTGCGTCTCCTCCCCGCTGGCTGAATTAGCCTTTGGGGCAGCCGCTTGTGACGGCCTGTTTGTCGACGCTTGGAAGCCCCGCGTCGACTTGAGGGGCAAACCACGAGGGCTTCAACAATTTCAGCTCCCTTGAGGTGGTTACCTTTTGGTCGTTGCGGGATTCCTTCCAGCCAGGAGATCTGGCTGGTCGCACCGGAATTCCCGCTAGATTTGAACATTTTTAAAAGAAAAAGTCAAGAGGGACTCGGATTAGTCGGATTTATCGGATGTGTCGGATTTTGGTTTTAAAAAACAATGGCCGCAAAGCGACCATTGACACAAAAAAACAATCCGAAAAATCCGATAAATCCGACTAATCCGAGTCCCACCTCTCCACCACTTTCTTTAATCCAATCTCCAACTTCTCAAAACTACTCACATCAACGTACTCGTCGGCTCCGTGATAATTCTCGCCCTTGGCTCCCCAAATAATTGTTGGAACATTCCAATTGGCGGCGAGCATTTGGGCGTCAGAATAGCCGTACTCTTGGGGATCTTGATAAAGAGTATCGCCCATAACCTCGCTCTTAATATCCTCGATAAATTTCAGCGGTTCCCCCGGAGAAACAAACGAGATTAAATCCTTCGTAACTTCGGTTGATTCAATAACAACTCCGGCTTTGCGTACGCCGGCATGAAAAGCCGATTGAATTCCTTGACTATCGATCCCGGGAATCGTGCGAACATCGATTACCAGTTCACAATAATCCGGAATAATATTTCCAGAACTACCAAACTCAATAAAACCGTCTGGACGACGACGTTGAATGGCGCCGCAACGAACCGTAGCCACATTAAGCGTTGGGCGACCAAGATAAGGGTCGACAACGGTCGACAAATATTCTTTCAACGACTGAATTCCCAGATTCAAACCATCGAAAGCGCTAATACCACTCTTTAGCCGGGCGGCGTGGCCGGACTTTCCGCGGAGGACGTAACGGATCTCGGTAATTCCGCGACCTCCGCGACGGAGCATGCCGTTAGTTGGTTCAATACACAAAACAAGTTTTGGATTAAGACGGCCGCGAAACTCTTGAATAAATTTTTTCATGCCAATCGAATGATATTCCTCATCGCAATAAAAAAGCGCGGCAATTCCGGTTTTGCCCAATTCCTCGGCTTCTCTCAAAGCCGAAAGGACGGCTACCAAACCACATTTGGCATCTAAACTACCGCGTCCATAAAACCGCAGACCGCGCTGTTCTCCACGCGAAGAAAAAGCCCAGTCGTTCCCTTCCTCGGCAGTATCCATATGACACATTAAAAGAAGGTTGGTGTTGGTGCCGTCATGGACAAACAAATTAACCCGACCCTCTTCAACCCTTTCTTCTTCAACTCGAAAACTCCGCAAGTTCTTTTTTATATACTCGCGCAAAAAACAAGCAACACCATATTCCATTCGCCCGCCATCAGAAGCAGCATGCGCGTCGCTTGGAATTTCAACTATTTGTTTTAGGAGGTCGAGGGAACCCATAAATGATTGGAAAGCCCCAAGGTGTTAAGCCCCAAGTTTCAAGGTGGAGTTTGTTTTGGAAGCCCCAAGGTGTTAAGCCCCAAGTTTCAAGGTGGAGTTTGTTTTGGAAGCCCCAAGGTGTTAAGCCCCAAGTTTCAAGATGGATTTTTATTCTTTAAGATTTAGAAATAAAATTCCTTCTTGGGGCTTGGAGCTTTCTTACTTGGAACTTCCAACTTGAGGCTTGGGACTTTCTTACTTGGAACTTATTTAATAAAATCCTTCCCCATCCACGGTCTCAAAACATCCGGCACAACAATCGAGCCGTCTTCCTGCTGATAATTTTCCATGATGGCAATGAGGATGCGGCCAATGGCAAAGCCTGTTCCGTTTAAAGCGTGGACAAGTTCGTTTTTGCCTTCGCTGTTTTTGTAGCGGATTTTGAGGCGACGGGTTTGATAATCGGTGGTATTTGAGGTGGAGTGAGTTTCGCGATACATGTTTTGCGACGGAATCCAAGTTTCAATGTCGTAAGTGCGAGCCGAAGGGCGGCCGGTGTCGCCTGAGCAAAGTTTCATAACTCGATATGGCAAGTTCAAACCTTTCATAAGGCGTTCTTCCATCGAGAGGAGGAACTCATGCTCTTCGTCAGATTTTTCGGGTTCGGTAAACGAAAACATTTCGGCTTTGTCAAACTGGTGCATGCGCAAAATTCCGCGAACGTCTCGGCCATAACTGCCGGCCTCGCGGCGGTAGCATGGCGAAAAACCAATGTAACGAAGTGGAAGTTTTTCGAGAGGTAAAATTTCGTCCATGTGCATTGGGCCGATCACTTGTTCCGAGGTGCCGATCAAAACCGCGTCATCATTTTTCAAATGATAAACTTCCTCTTCCCCGCCATGTTCAAGATAACCCATGGCTCCCATGGCTTGAGTGGAAATAATGTGCGGAGGAATAACAGGAGTAAAACCTTCAGAAACCAAAATCGACATCACATAATTAATAATGGCAAATTCCATAAGCACAAGGTCGCCTTTAAGATAAGTAAAGCGACTACCAGAGACTTTGCCAGCGCGCTCGATATCGATTAGACCAAGGGCTTCGCCGAGAGCTGTGTGATCTTTAACTTGAAAATCAAAATTGCGTGCCTCGCCAACAACACGAACAACTTCATTGTCATCGCCACTCTTCCCTTCCTTAACATCCGGGCGCAACAAATTTGGATAACGTTTGAGCTCGGTTTCGAGTTGAGTGTCAAGATTGATTAGATGTTGCTCGGCCTCTTTTATTTTTTCCTTAAGCTCGCGACCTTCTTTTATAAAAGCCTCTCGAGTTTCTGGAGCGGCTGTTCGCACAGCCTCGGCATTATCTTTTGTTTGCCGACGCAATTCCTCGTAATTCTGCAGAGCGGAAATTTTATCCTCTGACAAAGATCTAGCAATATTCAAATCAAGATCGGTACCACGGCGACGATTGTTTTCAATAACAATTTCTGAATTTTGGAGAAGATATTTTATGTCGAGCATATTGAATTTTATCTCGGGGGTCTAATTACAAATCTTCTACAAATCTACAAATTTACTAATTGGCTACAAATATTCTGGTTCTAAAACGGATTCGTAACAGATTCGTAGATTTGTAAATTTGTAACAGATTTGTAATTCGCCCCCCCGAATTTTTACTAGTATTTCCATAATGCTCCAAAAAACATTTTTCGTCCATAGTGGACGTTTGGCTAAAGTTAACAGTTTTTAAAGAGATTTTCCTAAAAGATTTCAAAAATAACCAATAAATTGTCAGCCGAGACTAACGGTTTTTTCGGCTTAAATTAGCTATAAAACGATTGACAGAGGGTGATTTTTTCGAAATGATGAAACTAGATGAAGGCCAGAAATTTATCAGGCATCTGCCTGATCACAGAAAAACGCCGGCATCTTGCGAGTTTTTCCTAGGAGAGTTGCTACTCCAAAAAAAGACTTGATCCCAACAAATCTTTCTTTTAAAAATCGCGGCTGCTAAATTGCGCGAAACTTGCGGTGAGTTTTCAAGCTAGCGTTCCCGCAATGACCGGCAAGTTCGGGGCGGCGATTATTTCTAGAAGAAAGATCGAGCTAGACTAGTTCGTCTTTACGGACAAGTGGCGAAAACTTCTTGCGGCGCGTCTTAACTCCAAATTCAACGCGTTGACAAAAGGGGGGGCGCCGCTGGTTCGGTCATCGAACTTGCGAACAAGGCCGAACGGCCGCGCTCGATTCGCGCGAAAGTACTGGCGCGCGATTCGAGACGGCCGAAGATTTCCAACGGCCGAGCTCGCTCCCCAAACAAGAAAGGCAAAGCCATGCGTTCCCCGGCCTCCCTCTTCGCTCTCTTCCTCGTCATCTTCATGACCGCCTGCGGGCTGCTGCCCACGATCTACATCACCGACTCCGACAACTCCGACGAGATCGGTGATATCGGCGGCAGCGACAGCGCTATCAGCTCGCCGTTTCAAGACGGCAACAAGCGCATGTGCGTGCAGGGCTACAACGGCGGCTACACCCACCAAGGCGCCTCGACCAAGCACGATCTCGACTTCGACACCAACAACTACGAAGACGAGGAGCTCTACGCTCCGGTCTCTGGAGTCGCCCGCGTGCACACCGAGTCGGCCACCACCAACTTCGGCTACCACGTGAACATCGACCGCGGCGACAGCACCTACGTCGTCCTCGCCCACCTGAAGCAGATCTTCGTGAAGGACGGCGACGAAGTCGCGGCCGGCACGCTCCTCGGCTACGAGGGTTGCACCGGCGTCTGCACCGGCGATCACGTCCACTTCGGTCTGCACGAAGGCAACGCCGGTCTCGAGGCCCACTACGGTACCTCGATCGAAGGCTTCTACCATCTGGCCGACGCCACGGCCGAGGAAGAATTCGAGAACGTCTCGGACACAAGCCTTGTGTGCGGCCTTGAGTCCATGGGCGATCCGAAAGACGGCCACTGGTATGACTCGGATCTGCCGGTAGCTCTGTGGCATCCCGACGGCACACTCATCATGTCGCCGAAGAGCCCTGAGGTCTTCGTGATCGAAAACGGCGAACGCCGCTGGATCGTAAACGAAGAAGTCTTCTGGAGCCTGGGCTACGACTTTCGAAACGTCGTCAACGTCTCGGACGAAGAGCTGAACTGCTTCGGCCGCGGCAACGACCTGAACGAGTACGCCACTGTCGACGCCTTTGTCGACGAGTTCGGACTCTACTGGCTCGCGGTGAGCGACGGCACGACAAACTACCGTCAGCAGGTCTCGAGCCTGGCTTGGGACAAGGTCATGGCTTCGTGGGGACTCAACTACAACACCACGAACCCGCCGCCTTCGACCAACACCTACAACGCCTGGCCCGAGCGCGCCGGTTACGTTGCCTTCCGCGACGGCTCGCTCCTCAAAGAAGAATCGCGCTCCGATGTCTACGCCGTCACCGACGGCGTGGCCGCGCCGATCTTCAACTGGAGTGTCTACCTCTTGGCCGGCTACTTCGGCCACGACATCATCACCATACCTGATGGCGCCTTGAGGAGCATCCAAGGCCGAGTGGGCGACTGCGAGGCCGGGCTGTACTGCATCACCTCGCAAACCCTCTCGACCTGCGGCGGCGGCTTCGACATCGCTGACTTGGGCGACTGGGGCGGTCCGAACGACACCGGCGAGGCCGATGACTACGGCGACACTGACGAGGAGATCCCTTGCGAGGACGCCGACCACGACGGCCACTGCTCCGAATACTCCGGTGGCGACGACTGCTGGGACTACAACCCCTACGTCTACCCCGGGGCCGAAGAGATCTGCGGCGACGGCATCGATCAGGACTGCGACGGTATGGACGAAGCATGTCCGAATGACGAGAATGATACCAGTGAGGAGTCCGATGCCGACACAGATTCGGACTCGGACACCGACACCGACTCGGACACCGACGCTGATGCTGATACCGACACCGACGCAGACACTGACTCCGGCGGCTTCGGCCTCATGACCGTGACCTGGGCCACTGACTTCGGCTACAACTCCAACTCGCTCACCGCGATCTACGAGTTCGCGCCGACCTCGGCCGACTTCTCGACCTGGGCCTCGACGAGCTTTTCGTCGAGCTCGGCCAGCGCCATCACCTTCAGCTTCATGGTTCCCGATGGCAATGCTGTGCGCTACAGCGTCGAGGCCTACACCTACGGCGCCTATGACTGGAGCTGCGAGTCCACCTCAAGCTCGGAGTCGACCGACCGCCTCATGGGTACCCACACCGTGAACTACTTCTCGCCGAGCGGCGACTTCTGCTCTCTGACCCCGACGGTCTACCACAAGGTGGCTGGCGTGGTGGATGGATGCGAAGCGCTGACCGAGGCGAGTTGTCCGTAGCGGTTCTTTGTCCCCGCCGTCAGGCTCTGACGGCGGGGCGTTTTAAATGCTGTTGTTGATTTGTTCGATTTCGATCCCTCACCCCCAACCCTTCTCCCCCGTGTTCGACTCCGACCCCTCACCCCCAACCCCTCTCCCTCGCGCGGCGCTCGGGCAGAGGGGAGAACTAATTAATTGTAACTAGAAAAATTATGTTTGATAGAAAAATTTATAACACACAAAATCAAAAAGACCTTCGTCGGTCATTAAGAAAAAACAGCACCTGGGCAGAACAGAGGCTTTGGCAATTTTTAAGAAACAAACAATTAGGGATAAAATTTAGTCGACAGGTTGGTATTAAAAATTACATTGTCGATTTTTGCGCTCGAAAACACAAATTGATAATTGAACTCGATGGAAGCATTCACGATAGTCAACAAAAAGCCGAGCAAGATATTTTTAGACAACAAGAATTAGAAAAATTTGGTTTCAAGATTTTACGATTTAAAAACAATCAAATATTCGAAAACATCGATTTGGTCATAAAAGAAATCATCGCCACGATTTCCCCCTCTGCCCGAGCGCCGCGCGAGGGAGAGGGGGTTAGGGGGTGAGGGCTCGGATGTCTGATCGAAGGAGAGGGGGCCAGGGGGTGAGGGGTCGTACACCGAACGAAGGTAAAGACTCACAAAAAAACTCGGCTCAAGCGTAAAGCTCGAGCCGATACGAAACGAAGATTGTCTTCGAGACCGTGGCGAACTGAATCACCAACAAGGCATCGAAACAATCGCGAAAGGGCGTGCCGCCGCCCGATCGCGTTGCCGCGACCGAACATTGGCACGGAGGACCGCGGGCCACGCCGAGGGCGTCGGCTTCTCAGTGGGTAGAAGACCCGGGGGCGCTGGTTGTCTCCTGACCTCGACACGAAGAAGTAGGCGAGTTGGAGCGAGCCGGAAGCTTGTCCGGGCCGCAAGAACACCTTCGCCGCCTCTGCCGGGTAAAGGCTGGGGAGCTGAACCGAGATGGGCGCCTCGGGCGCGCGGCAGCCGCCGAAGCCCAAGCGCATTTCCTGACAACGCGACTCTTCCATCGACATGATGTCGTCCCTTCCACCGAGCCTGAAAGGCGAAGGTGATCAACGCCTACGGTCGATGACCGTGGCAGGTGGGCGGGAAAGGATAGGTCGCGGATCCTCAAAGATATTCTTAACAAAATCACAAAAAAAATCCAGTCGCGCTGGGGATAAATAAAAATTGACAAAAGTCTTAAAAAAACAAAAGATGAGTTGTCTGTTCTGTTGGAGGTTCTGATGGATCCCAAGGGGAAAGAACTCGAAGACGCACTCAAGAAAAGCTTGGCTCAACGCTTCATCCTGGCCGACAGCCAGGCGTTGGACAAAGAAGCGATAGATATCGCCGTCACGGGTTCGACCACGTTTGGATCCGCGATGTTTGACCCAATGATAGGTGTGCAGGTCTGCACGCGTTCTGGCGATCTGGAAAAAATAGCCGACTTCCGCCAACGGGCAACGGCCAGAGGTTTCAAAAAACTAATCTATCTCGAGCTGCTCGTCGAGGAAATTTCCGGAACAGTAAGCGACGCGATCGCAACGGCTATCTTGAGTGTGGCCTACTGTCGAAACCATTCTCATGCGATCATCGTAACGGTTACTGAGGAAGGCTACTGGGTCTTTAATCTCCTTTACATCCTCGGAGAATACAAAGAGCAACTTAAAGGGCTACAGTCCAGACTGCTTTCCGGCAAACTAGTTTCTTGGAAGAGAACAAGCTTACGGAGAGTACAACCTAGGTCGATTCGAACAGACGACGAGGGTACTGACCCAAACATCTTGAGGCAAGATGGTTTCGGCATCTTAGAATACCCGATGGTCATCACCTCCGAAATCCTACTAGGAAAACCTTTTTGTGGTTTTACGCGGTTCTTTGTCAAGGGCGAAGACTTGGACTCAGACATATTTCCTTTACTCGACAAAGACGGTCCGCAAAACCGACGGATCGAAGTGTTATTTGAAGACGGTGGAATCGATCCGGGACATGAAAGAAGGCACGCTAAAAGAGTCCTTCTGAAAAGCCACGAAGGAGAAACCCAAACCATCGAACAACCGGCTCAACGGCCACCAAGACGGCCACCCCGCGAACCCGGAGAAATCTTCGCGGACTGCTTCCACGGCGACGATGACGAAGCTGACATCGAGGACAATGTTGGTGGTCACGATTAACCAACTTCCCCACACTCCGCCTCGCGCACTCTGGCGCGGGCGTTTTTTAAAACCACTAAACCAAGCTAACAAAATACCCACGTCGCGTCGTTGACTATTCACATAACGGGTGTATAGTAAAGATGTCCTAATGGTAACCCTTGTTCGAAGGGGTTTGTCGGCGGCAATATTGCTCGCCAGAGCCACCAACGAAAGGCGCGACAATTAAGGACGAGGTCCCCCATGTTCGCAAGACTGTTCTGTGGGCTTCTGTTCCTTCTCTTCATCGCCACCATCGGCTGCGCGCCGATCGACGACCCGATCTCGGAAGACGACACCGGCTACGAAGCCCAGGACTACGACGACGAGTTCGTCCCCGACCCCGAGACCTTCGAGCCTGTGCTCACGCGCTACTACTACATCAACAACCCGACGACCTCCGGCGGTTGCTCCAACGCCCTCCGACTGACGGCAACCGGCACCAACCTGACCAGGATCATTCCGTCGGGATGTACCGTGAACGGCACGGGAGCCACAGCCCATCCGAGCTGGACAACACTCACCTCGGCCGGCGCCATCTCCCTCTCGGACACCTGGTACGATCGCCAGTACGACCAGTTCGACCACGCGGCCACCTCGGCCAACTGGTACGCCTGGTGCGGTAGCGGCAACACCGTCACCGTCCGCGTCACCGGCACCACGGTCACCCGCCTGACCTACTGGTTCACCGACGACACGCGCTGCGTCTTCTAGAAGAGCTTCTTCTCTCCTACCGGTCTCGGACACCGTCCAAGACCGCGTTTTTTTAAAAGACTATGACTAAAAAAATAATTTTAACCATTTTTTTCTTCTTTATTTTTTTAACTTTTATATTTTTTGTTTTTCGCCAAAAAAATCTTTCCGAAAACACAGACAAATCAACACTAACAGTTTGCGTTGCTGAAGATACAGAAGGTGATTTTATAACCAGTGATAATATTCGTCTTCATTATTGGTTTTACAATCGTTGTACAGAAACGGCGACTATTTTTTTACACGGCGGACCCGGCCGAGAAACCCATGATTTTCGTGATACTTGCCTGCCGCAAAAATATGCCGATCGTTTCGGATCTCTTTTATTATTCGATCAACGCGGCGGCGGAGAATCCGATCATTTTGGTGAAAACCCAAACTTAAAAGCAGAAGACATAACTTTTGATCGTTTTATAAAAGACATTGACGAACTGAAAACTTCTATTATTCCCAATCACCCAATCGTCGTTTGGGGACGTTCTTTTGGCGGCTTGTTGGCCGCGGCCTACGCTAATTCGCACCCTAACAATGTTAAAGCTTATGTCCTCTTTTCTCCCGGAACCTTTAATAAAACAATAACAGATGAGGGTGCGAAACAAATCAACGCTTTAGACGAAGGAATTTATTATTTACACGATTTTGTTACAGCAAAAGCCGAAAAAAAAGAACAAGAATTATTAACCAAAGAATATAATTCGTGCCGACCGAAAAATGACCCCGGACCATTAGTTGCCGATTTAACGGCCGGCGAATTTATGAACGAAAACGAACAAATACAGACTAAAAATCATTACTATCTTCTTGAGGCAATGCGCGATATCCCGGTTTTTGTACAATCTGGCCAGTATGACGGCTTGGTTCCTCCACTGGCAATCGAGACGATGAAACCTTTTCTTAATTTCGCGACCTACTTCGAGATACCAGAGGGAGGACATTTCGCTGCCTATGCCCATCCGGATGAAGTCTATGACGAGCTGGAAAAATTTTTTCAAAATAATCATATTGAAGGATTGAGACAATAGCAGACTATTTCCCATTTCGCCGCGAAAGTGGAAGTGGTTGGGGGATGGGGTGTTCCCACTTATCCACACACAAGAAACCACTAAACCAAGCCAAAAAAATCGCCTTGACATTGACAAAGGTGGTTTTTTATGGTGAAAATATAGTTGAAGGGTAGCCCATTTCGGGCAACCCACGCGTTCCTTCCCCACGGAGGTCACCCATGACGCGCCCCATCGTCTTCCTGTGGGCCACGCTGGTGGCCCTCATGATCTTCCTCTTCCCCGCCTGCACCCCGAGCGGCCGCGACACCGGCCCCGAAGGCGACGCCGACGCGGATGCTGATGCGGATACGGATACCGACACCGATGCGGTGACCACGCTCTTCACGATCGAGGTTCCCGACATCGCGGACTACTACGACGACGAGGACGGCAACCCGGCCACGGCTCCCATGCCCGACGAGCCGACGGTTGTCCGCGTCAACGGCGGCACCGCCACCCCGACGATCGAGTCGGACTGCGATGAAGATCTCGCCTTCGGCGAGACCTGCAACATCTCCTACACGGCTCGCGCTGGCGACACCGTCTCGGTCGAGCTGGTGCGCCGCGACATGGTCCTCCTGACCCAGACCTTCGAGGCCAACGGTGCCGACACCACGGTCTCGTGGGATCCCGACCAGATCTACTGGAACATGTGCGAGGGCACCTACGAGGACGAGTGGGGCTGGACGGTCGACGATGTCGAATTCGGCTTCGCCGACCTGAACGGCGACGGCCGCCAGGTGGCGTACGTCGAGTGGCTCGGCTTCAACGCCTCCATCTCCGGCAACTTCGGCTTCCACCAGGGTGTCAGCGGCCGTGACGAGTTCTTCTTCGGGGACACCCTCGAAAATCTCGTCTGGCGTACCTACACCTCGACCGGCGACCTCCAGGAAGAGATCCCGATGTGGTGCAGCCACTAGGTCTCGACCATCACCCCTTCCCCGTGCGCAACTTCCTGCGCGCGGGCGAATTTTTTATGCCGTTTTTTTGAACACAAAAGAGACGCCCTAATTAAGCGTCTCTATGACTATTTACAATTTTGTTCCCCCCCCTCTGCCCGAACGCCGCGTGAGGGAGAGGGGGCAGGCCATGCCCACCATAGCCCGGCGACGGCGGGGGGTGAGGGCGTCGTACGCTACTACTCATTCTGCCAATCCAAAATTATCACACCGTCATAATTTACCCACGGATTTGCTAAATTTCCCTCTCTGCCTGAATATCCATCCGCACACCGCGACGAATATTCATCAAACAATCCATCCCCATCACTATCCTGAACGCTCGGACAATAATCTGTACCACACTCAAGATCACCATAACAATACGGTGCTGTGCCATTCAAATTTGTATCACACTCCCCCGTACACCACCCCCAATTATCCTTCACATGCACGCGCGGCTGGAAAACGCACTTGCCTTCCGCTTCATCGCCAATGACGCCGCCGGTGCATGGGGAGTTTAATAAGCGTCCGGTTTCTTCATCA
>Ga0233425_10007342_pt1 | contig 15571 bp, 12 predicted proteins | sample Watercolumn_Towu_2_FD_181712 | JGI IMG/M metagenome (GOLD analysis project Ga0233425, IMG submission 181712) | Freshwater microbial communities from Lake Towuti, South Sulawesi, Indonesia - Watercolumn_Towuti2014_140_MG | ecosystem: Environmental > Aquatic > Freshwater > Lake | place...
GTGCATCACCTCGGCGAGCACGAAGGCAGAGAGCGGCGCGACCTCGCTGGGCTTGAGCACCACCGTGCAGCCCACCGCGAGCGCGGGCGCGACCTTCGCGATCACCTGATTCAGCGGGTAGTTCCAGGGCGTGATGCAGGCGACGACGCCGACGGGCTCGCGCACGACGAGCGAGTGGCCGACGCGCTCCTCGAGCGCGAGCTCCTCCGCGGCGCGCAGCGTCGCCGAGAGGTTCGAGATCGGCAAGGCCACCTGAATCATGGTCGCGAGCTTGAGCGGCATGCCCACCTCGGACGCGACGAGCTCGGCGAGCTCGGCTTGCCGAGCGCCGAGCCCTTCGGCGACGCGGCCGAGCAGCGCGACGCGCTCGCGGAGCGGGCGCGCGCTCCACGCGGGGAACGCCCGCGCTGCGGCTTCTGCGGCGCGTTCGGCGTCGGCCGCGCTGCCGGCCGGCACGCTGCCGATCTTCTCCTCCGTCGACGAGCAGACGACGTCGAAGCTGCCGCTGCCCGTGGAAGCCAGCCATTCCCCGCCGATGTAGTGCCGATCGTGGACGCGCATGGCCGAGGCTTGGAGCCGGCACCGAGCCGAGTCAAGGCGGGCTGGCGCGGGCCGAAGGGCCAGGGCATAGTGCGCGCCCTCATGAGCATGCTCGGCAGGTGGCGGGTCTTTTCTGCAGCGACGCTGCTCCTCGTGGCCTGCGAGTCGAACAAACCCGCGCCGACTTCACCGCCACCGAGCGCGGCGCCGAGCCCGGAGACGCAGGCCATCGCCTCGGCTCTCGCGCCGAGCGCTTCCGTCGCGCCGCTGCCCGTGCCGGCGCCGAGCGCGTCGGTCGCCGCGGCAGACGAGCCCGGTGACGACGCAGGCGCGAGCGCGGATGAGCCGAGCGCCGACGCCGGCGCGCCCAGGGCGCCCGTCGCGGACAGCCACGGTCTCAAGCTCCTCGATCCCGGCGGCGAGCCGCGTCGCAAGCTTCGCTACAAGTTCGAGGTCGGCCGCAAGGACCGTCTCGAGATGACCACGACGAGCAGCATGCGCATGACCATGGGCGCGGAGACCGCCCAGGTGCCGACGGCACCGGCGGTCCGCGTCGTCGCCGCGCTCACGGTGAAGGAGGTCGCCGCCGACGGCAGCGCGCGCCGCGAGCTGCTGCTCGAGGAGGTCGGGCTGATGCCGGGCCCAGGGCTCAGCAAGGAGCAGCGCGACCAGGCCCAGAAGACCCTGGGCGCGCTCGCGCAGCTCAGCGGCAAGGATCGCGTGGACTCGCGCGGGTTCGTCCGCGAGGTGAAGCTCGATGCGTCGAAGATCGACAACCCCGCGCTCAAGGCGGCGCTGGCGTCGATGCAGCAGACCTTCGACCAGATGGGCGCGCCGTTCCCCGAGGAGGAGATCGGCGTCGGCGCCAAGTGGCAGATCAAGACCCGGGTCGACCAGATGGGCATCCGGCTGTCGCAGGTGGCGAGCTACGAGCTCGCTTCGCTCGACGGCGACAAGGGCAAGATCAAGGTCAAGCTCCAGCAGACCGCGCCCGGCGGCAACATGCAGCTCCCGGGGCTGCCGAAGGGCGCCACGGCGAAGCTCCTGAGCATGAAGGGCTCCGGCAGGGGCCAGCTCGAGTTCGAGCTCGGCCGCACCATCCCGGACGGCCACATCGACACCAAGAGCGAGGTCAAGGTCAGCGTGACGATGGCCGCGGAGAAGCAAGAGATGAACACCAAGATGGACGCGCGCGTGGTGTTCAAGCCGCTGGCGAAGTAGCCGTCGAAGAAGCTCTTCTAGCCCTCGCCGAAAGCCATCACGAAGTCGAACGCTGCGAGCGCTTCGCGAGTCTCCTTCTCGTCGCCGCGCTTCACCGCGCGCACCGAGAGCACGCGGGCCGGGACGCGGCGCTTCACCCGCTTCGGGATGGCGTCGTGGCGGCAGTGCCCCGCGCCGGCGAGCACCGCGAGCTGGCGGCCGGGCAGCTTGTCCCCGAGCCAGCGCGCGGCGCCTTCGGCCATGCTCTCGTCCCACACGACCTGCGCGGCGTACACGTTGTTCGGATCGCCGTGGGGGTGTCCCTTCATGGTCTGGTCGAACCAGGCGCGGTGCTCGGCGTCGCCGAGGTCGAGCTCGGGCAGGCGCTTCTCCTGCTCGCGGGTGAGCGACGCGAGGCCTCCCTTGGCGACGGCGCGGGTCAACGTGCGCGGCGCGTTGAGCGCGAGCATGGGCACTCCGCGCTGCCGCGCCAGCTCGAACATGGGCCGGTAGTAGGCGAAGTCCCAGCCCCAACGCTCGGACCAGCGGCTCTCCTTCAGGAAGGCCTCTTCCTCCAGCTCCAGCTTGGCGTAGCCGTCGAGCGCGCGCTGCTCGGGCCGCGCGACCATCTCGAGGCCGAGCGCGAGCTCGCGCCCGCTCATGCCCGCGTGCTCGTGCAGGGCAGCGAGCACGACGAGCTGGGCGTAGTGCGACTGCGCGTCGGCGTGGTCCTCGCCGGCGCAGATCAGATCGGCGCGCGACAGCTCCTCGAGCAAGGTCTCCGGCGCCAGCAGCTCGCCGTCGGCCCGCACGCCGACGAAGGGCGCCGCGGCGCGCTCGACCGCGTCGTCGGGGACACGGGCGCGCTTCGGGTGGCTCGCCGAGGGCGGCTCGCCGGACGGGGACGCTTCCGCTCCCGCCCCCGGCGCCGCGGCGGGCGTGCCGACGTGGACGTTGCACGCCGAGAGCGCGACGCCGAGGACGGTGCCGGCGAGCGCGCGCACCTCAGTACCCTCGCTCGCGGAGCTCTGCGGGCAAGAGCAGGCTCGGCTTACCGCTCGACACCGCCCAGAGCTGGTGTGCCGCGCGGGTCGCACCGATGTGGAGCAGGTGCCGCGCCTCGTCCTCGGCGGGGTAGCTGGCGTCGCTGACCTCGACCAGGATCACGTAGTCGAACTCGAGCCCCTTCACCTGGCGCACGTCGGTCACGTCGATGCCCGCGCGGAAGGGGAAGTCCTGGTCGGCGATGCGCCGCAGGAACGGCACCTCGGCCTTGCGCAGGCCGTCGTAGTAGAGATCCGCCTGCTCCGGATAACGCGCTACCACGGCCACCGAGGCCCGCGGCTCGAGGCGCATCAACTCGCGCAGCGCCTCGCCCAGGAACCCGACGGCGTCGCCGGCGTGGGCGAACACGAACAGATCCACCGGCGCCCCGTGGCGGGTCGCCTGCGCGACCTCCTCCGGGGCCAGCGGGCCGAGCACCGCACGAGCGAGGTCGATGATCTCTTGCGTCGAGCGGTAGGCGAGCCGGAGTGGCTCGATTTCGACGTGCGACAGCCCGAGCTCGCCGAGCACGGTCTTCCAGTCCGAGAAGCCGTTGTCCATCAGGAGCCGCTGTGCGACGTCGCCGGCCAAGGTCACGCTGCGGGCTGCGCTCACCGTGTCGAGCACCACGGCGAGCTCCACCGGGGAGAGATCCTGCGCCTCGTCCACCAGCACGTGCTCGTAGACCAGCGCCTCCTTGCCCTTCACGTTGCGCATCAGCGGGCCGCGCATGCGCTGGCAGAGCCGCAAGAGCAGCGCGTCGTCCTCGCGGTCGAGGTGCACGTTCTCCTCCAGCTCCCGGCCGTCCACACCGCGGCTCATGTCCTCGTCCCCGTCGTCGTCGCGGACCTCGCGGTGCTCCTCGGCGTCGTCCTTCGAGCTCGCCTCGCTCGACTCGCCGCCAGGTGGGCCCTCCGCCAAGAGCTCGAGGTAGTGCAAGAGCTGCGTGGCGTGCGCGGCGCACCAGTTGTGCGCGCGTTTGAGCTCGGGCTCCGTCAGCTCGCCGGGGGCGTGCGTGCGGAACGTCGCGAGCAGCGCGGCCTCGTCGCTGACCAGGTCGGCCCAAGCTCCGACCACGTCGCGGGCCTCGCGCAAGCCCTCGCGCGTCAGGCGCTCGAGCGCGACGCGCGCGTCCGTGGGCAGGCTCCTCCCGTTCTTCTCGAGCCAGGCGGACACGCTGTGCACCCGGTGGGCGAGGGGACGCTCGGGCGCGCGCGTGAAGGCTCCCAGCGCGGCGGCCGCGGCCTCGCGGTCCTGCGCGGTCTCCAGCGCCCGCTCGAGCTTCTTCTGGAAACGCGCGGCGAGCTTCGTGACGTGCTCGTCGACGGCGCGCAGCATCGCCGGGTGCTTCTTCACGCGCGTCACCACCGCGGGTGTGTCCTCGCTGTAGCGCGTCGGCACCGACGGGAGCTGCACCTCGCGCACGCGCTCGGCCCAGGCCTCGTAGGTGCGGATGGGGATGCCCTCGACGCCGAGCGCCGGCAGGACCTGGGAGATGTAGCGGGCGAGCGCGGCGTTGAAGACCACGATCAGCATGCGGTCCGGTCGGAAGCGCCGCGGGTCCTGGAAGTTCAGGTAGGCGAGCCGGTGCAGCGCGATGGTGGTCTTGCCGCTGCCGGCGCCGCCCTGGATGACCACGAGCCCCGAGTTGGGCGCGGTGATGAGCTCGAACTGGCGCTTGTCGATCAGCGCCGTGATCTCCTTCAGGTGCTTGTCCTCGGTCAGGTCATCGCCGCCGATACCGAGCTTGCCCGGGCGGTGGTGGTGATCCGCGCGCGCCGCGGTGCCCTGACCGCCGTGGAGCTTGAGCGCGTCGGTGCCGAGGCGGCGCCACACGCCGGACTGCGTGCGCGCGAAGGTGCCCTGCGGGGCGGTGATGCGACGGAGCGCGCGGTCCACGATGCTCAGGCTGCGGCGCGTGACCACCTCGCCATTGACCTCGCGGCCACCGAAGACCTCGTCGTACTCGTCACCCTCGTCGTAGCGGTAGTAGAGCCGGCTCACCGGCGCGTCCCGCCAGTCGACGATGCGGATCCCGCTCTTGGTGTCCAGGTACGTCCCGCGCCCGATCAGGACCTCGCGGCGCCTGCCGCTCTCTTCCAGGACCATGCGCCCGAAGTAGGGCGACTTCGGGTCGACCCAGCTCTCGCTCGAGGTGCTCTGGTGGGCGGCCAGGACCTGCAACCGCTCCATCTGCTCGATCAGGGGTGGCACGTCCTCCAGGCGGGCGACGGCGATCTCGTCGCGGAGGGCCAACATCTGCGACTCGTAGTCGATGGGCGGGCGCTCCGACTCGCGGCTCTTGCGCTGGTCGAGGTGCCCGAGCACGCGCGTGAGGCACTGCTCCTCTTCGCCGACGATCCGGCGCTCTTCGGGGTCTCTGGCGTCGCTCTCGACGCGGGTCTCGGTTTCCACGGGAAGCGAGCACGACTAGCACGAAGCGGGGGGCTCGTCCCAGGGCCATCCCGGGGCCCGATTCGCGCGGCTTGGCCCTCAGGGCAGGGGCTCGTACGCCCCGATGCTCGGCGGGCTCGCGTAGCACTTTCCAGTCAGGTCGCCGCTGACCCCGGAGACCGCGATGCCCTTGCCGGCGGCCGGGCTCGTCTTGGGGATGGTGAAGTCGCCGCCGCTCGGGTTCGTGAGCGCTGGATTGTTGCTGGCGATGCCGCCCGTCTCGGCTGCCGGCAGGTTGGTCGGCTGCGACTGGCTCGGGTTGTCGTGGGCGTACCAGAGGTTGTTCTGGAACTGGAACGACGCGGCGTCGGTGTTGGCGCCGACGTTGACCCAGGTCGAGAGGTCACTGCGGTCGAAGTACACCAGGTTGTTCACGAAGCGTCCCTTCTGGGCCGGCAGGAAAGTGTAACCGCCGCCGGTCGTGGTCTCCTGCAGGATGCGGAAGAGCCAGTTCGTCGGGTCGACGATGGTGTTGTTCGCGGCCAGGCACTCGACGCAGCCCACGAAGGCGAGGGAGGCGACGCCGCCGACGATGACATTGGCGACCACCCGGATGTTCTTCGCTTCGAAGTTCGGCGCGCTGGTCGAGAGCGGGGGGCGGAAGAACTGGAGGCCCGTCGAGCCGCCCATGTTGACCGCGCGCTCGCCGGCGTCCTTCATGCGGCAGGCGCGGATCTCGATGTCCTCGCTGCCGCCCTTGGCCTGCACGGCGTTGCCGCTGATCTGCTCGAAGCTCGAGCGCGCGATCAGCCCCTTGTGACAGCCGACGTGGTCGATGCCGCTGCCGGAGCCCCCGCCGCCGCAGCGCGCGAGCTTGCTGTCGAGCACCCAGAAGTCGTTCAGGCCCGAGAGCTTCAGGCAGTCCTGGTTCCCGCTCGATCCGACGTCGTGGATGTTCAGGTTCCGGAACACCACCCAGCGCGTGGCGTCGGCGTTCGAGTATTCGCCGTTGTCGTCCACGTTGATGCCGTTCTGCGTGCTGTTCTTCACCTCCAGATCGTGCAGCACCAGGTAGCGCACCTTGGTCAGGTGCAGCGCCTCGCCACCTCCATCGATGACCGGCGCGGCCTCGCCGGGTGCGCCGCCGATCCAGAGCGGCGCGGACGCCGTGCCGGACAGGTTCGAGAGGTAGGTGCCGCCCGGGTAGGTCCCGGCGTGCAAACGAATGGCCGTGCCCGCCGTGATCCCCTGCGCGGCCTTGCCCAGGGTCTTGAAGGGCTTGCTCGCGCTGCCGTCGCCCGTTGCGTCGTCTCCGCTCGTCGCGACGTGGATCTCCTTCGTCGGTGCGAGCCCGTCCGCGAACGTCTTGATGTCGCCGCAGGCGCCGGGAGTGCCTCCGCTGCCACCGCTGCCACCGCTGCCGCCCGTGCCGCCCGCGCTCGTGCCGCCCGCGCCGCTCGTGCCGCCCGCGCCGCCCGTGCCGCCCGCGCTCGTGCCGCCGCTCGCGCTCGTGCCGCCGGCGCCGGCGGCCGCTCCGCCCGAGCCCCCGCTCGCGCTGCTCCCGCCCGCACCGCCGCTCGAGGCGCCGCCACTGCCTCCGCCGCCATCGTCCGAGCCGCACGCACACAGCACCGCAAAGCCCAACCAAGCGTATCGAGTCATCGCTTCCCTCCACCCCAGGTTACACCGACAATGCTCGCATGCGGGCCATGCTCCTCGAGGCGGCGGGGTCCGCGCTGGTCGCGCGGGAGCTCCCGGTCCCGCTGCCGGATCCCGGCCAGGTCCGCGTGAAAGTCGCGTGCACCGGTGTCTGCCGCACCGACCTCCACGTGAGGGACGGCGAGCTCCGCGAGCCGAAGCTGCCGTTGGTGTTGGGCCACCAGATCGTCGGTCGCGTCGACGCCGTCGGCGGTGGCGTGGACGGGGTCGCGCTCGGGGATCGGGTGGGCGTGCCGTGGCTCGGCTGGACCTGCGGCAGCTGCGGGTTCTGCAGCAGCGGCCGCGAGAATCTGTGCGGCGAGGCGCGCTTCACCGGCTACCAGATCGACGGCGGCTTCGCTGAGTGGGCCGTGACCGACGCGCGCTACGCGCTGCCCATCCCCGAGGGCTACTCGGACCTCGAAGCGGCGCCGCTCCTCTGCGGCGGGGTCATCGGCTACCGCGCGCTCCGCATGGCGGGGGACGCGAAACGGGTGGGCCTCTACGGCTTCGGCGCCGCCGCGCACCTGGTGGCGCAGGTCGCCGTGTTCCAGGGTCGAGAGGTCTTCGCGTTCACGCGCGCGGGTGACGCCGGCGCGCAGGCGCTCGCGCGCCGCGTCGGCGTGCGCTGGGTCGGGGGCTCGGACGAGCGCCCGCCGGACGAGCTCGACGCGGCGCTGGTCTTCGCACCGGTCGGCGCGCTCGTGCCCGCAGCGCTGCGCGCCGTGAGCCGCGGCGGGGCCGTGGTGTGCGCGGGCATTCACATGAGTGACATCCCGTCGTTCCCCTACGAGATCCTGTGGGGCGAGCGGCGCGTCCAGTCGGTCGCCAATCTGACCCGCCAGGACGGGCTCGAGCTGCTCGCGCTGGCGCCGAAGGCTCGCCTGCGCTCGGAGGTCACGCGCTACGCCCTTTCCGACGCCGAGCGCGCCCTCGACGATCTGCGCGCCGGTCGCTTCAGCGGCGCGGCGGTCGTGGAGATCTGACGGTCAGCGCGGCGCCACGCACTTGCCGCTGACCGCGGCGGACGTGTTGTTGTCGTCGCGGCACTCGCGGGTTGGCAGCGGCACCGTCACCTTGGCGTAGACCGGGGTCGTGCCCGCCTTCACGTCGGCGGGCGCGTTGGGCAACGGCAGCACGACCTGCTCGGCCTGTGCGGGCCCGAGCGCGACGCTGGTCGTGGCCTCGCCGAGCTTGGTACCGCCCGGTGGGTTGCCGGCGAAGAACTCGACCTTCATGCCCGCGGGCAGCAGGGCCTGACCGAGGTTTCGTACCGTCGCGACGAGGCCGTACGCGCCGGTGCACACCGGCTTCAGATCTACCACGGCGTCTACTGCAGCGAACTCGCTGCCGGGCTGGCGGTTCAGGCGGAAGTTGTTCAGCCCGGGCACCGTCCAGTTGGCGGGCTCCTTGCTCGGGATGGTGCCGTCCTCCGCCGTGTTGGTGATGGCGTAGGCGTGCTGGTTCCAGACGCGCCGCGTCCGCACCCAGTCGCCGGCGGTGCTGCCGTAGATGCGCAGTCCGCTGGTCTTCTTGCCGCCGGGGCAGGCGATGGACGAGTAGGCGTTCGAGCCCACGACGATGTCGGCCTCGCCGTCGTTGTCCACGTCGGCGACCAGCGGGTACTCGCTCAGGGTGCCGCTGGTGTTGCAGGTCTCGAAGAGCACGTTGCCAGTCGCGCCTTCGTAGATGTGCAGCGTGTACTCGTCGGCGTAGACGACCTCGGCCTTGCCGTCGCCGTTGAAGTCGAAGAGCGAGCTGCCGGTGCCGGCACTCGAGCAGTCCACCGTCTGCTTGGTCCACAGGAACGTGCTCGGACCCGCGACGGTCGTGTCCATCAGCTTCTTGCCGTCGAACACCGCATAGCCGACGCCGCCGGCGAGGGCGACGTCGGGGTAGGTGTCGCCGTTGAAGTCGCCGACCGTGGCCGGGCCGCCGCCCCACTGCGACCCCGCGGAGCCCGCGGCGCAGAGCGCTGGGTTCAGCGAGCCGTTGATGTCGACGCCGGCGCGGATGACCTTCACCTTGTTCGTGGCCGTCGCGTCGTACTGCCAGACCGTGAGCTGGTGCTGAAGGAAGTAGACGCCGATGATCTCCGGCTTGCCGTCCTTGTCGAGGTCGGCGACGGCGGGGCCGCTCTTGAAGTGCGTGCCGCCCGTCCAGGCGTGGGCGGGGCCGCCGTTCGACGCCACCAGCGCGCCGTTCGCGTCGAAGATCTGCGTCGCGGCCACGATGTCGAGCTTGCCGTCGCCGGTCACGTCCGCGACCGCGAAGGTGCCGACCATGGCGGGGGAGAAGGTCTTCTTCAGCGCACCCGTCGCGCCGTCGAGGATGCCGCCCTCCACGATGACCTCGGGGACGCCGTCTTGATCGAGGTCGGCGATGGCCGGCTGGTTGCACAGCAGGCCGCTGGTGCTCCAGAGCTGCTTGCCGCTGCCGTCGAAGGCGCGCACGGTGTTGCCGTCGACCGGGCAGGCCACGACCTCGTTGCCGGGCTTGCCGTCGATGTTCCCGCCCGCGAGCTGGCGCGAGGCGCTGATGTTCGGCGCGGTCCACTTTTCCACCACTTTCTTGTTCACGATGGAGATGGCGTGGAGCGTGCCGGTGGCGACGTAGCCGCCGCTCGCGAAGCTGGTGAACAAGATCTCCGGGATGTCGCGCTCGGTGATCTTGCCGTCGCAGTCGTCGTCGTCGAGCTGCACGACGATGGGCGTCATCATGATGTCGCTGGCGGTCGGCGCGGTGATCTGCCCGCCCCAGGCGTACTTCTCCACTGGCGCGAAGGTGGTCGTGGTCGGCTTCACCTCGCAGAGCGGCAGGCAGTCGATGCTGCCGCCGTCGCCCGCGCCGGCGTCGGCGCCCGTCGCGCAGATGGGCGGCGTCGGCAGGCACTTGCCCTGCTTGAAGGTCGCTCCGCCCACGCAGGTGCCGCCGTCGCTGCCAGCGTCCGGCGCGCCGCCGTCACTCGAGGTGCCGAGCGAGTACTCGCAGTATTGCCCAGTCGCGCAGTCCGCGGAGTCCGTGCAGGTCGCGCCGGGGGTCACGCACTTGCCGAACGAGCACACGTCGGCGTTGCCGCAGCAGCTCGCGCCACAGGCCTTGTCCGCCGCGCAGCACACGTTCCCCGCGCAGACACCGCCGTCGCAGGCCTGGCCCTGGGGGCAGGTCGAGCTGTCGGTCACGATCAGTCCGCCGCTCCCGCCGACGCTCACGTCGGCGCCGGCGTCACCGCTCGACCCACCGCTGCCGCCGGAGACGGAGCCGCCGGTGTTCGACGAAGTGCCGCCCTCGCTGTCCCCGCCACAGCTCGCGACGACGACCCCCGGCAGCGCGCACAGACACAGCCCCAACGCCAGCGTTCGCATGGCTCAGCGTAGCGTCGTTCTCAGCAGCTCGTCGAGCCCATCCAAGGCTCCACCCGGGATCTCGTGGCCGCCGTTGAAGGGGATGAACTTCACGGCGAGCCCCGCCTTCGTCAGCTCGTCGCGCAGCCGCTCGGCGATCGAGAAGGGAAGCAGCGGGTCCATGCGACCGTGGCTCTGCAGGACGGGGAGCCCGGCGCGCTTCGGCATCAGTGGAAGCCATTCGTCCTCGGCGAGCAGAGTGCCGCTCATCAGCGCGAGCCCCGCGAGCGGTCGCCCGGTGCGGAGCGCGACGTCGAGCGCGAGCATCGCTCCTTGCGAAAACCCGCCCAGCACGATGCGTGATCCGTCGACGCCGAGCTCTCGTTCGAGCGCGTCGAGCATCTCGGTCACCAGGGCGCGCGCCTCGGCGAGCCCTTCGGGCACGTCGCGCGTGAGGTCGCGGAGCTCACCGCGCACCAGCGCTGCCTCGAGCTTCAGCATGTCGATGAGCCACCAGGCGCGCGACTCGCCGACGCCGAGATCGAGCTCGAGGGGCGCTTCTGGGAAGGCGAACCTCGTGCCCTCCGGCGGGCGAAGCTCGCGGTAGAGCGGGACCAGATCCGTCCCGGGAGCGCCGAAGCCATGCAGCAGGACCACGAGGGGTCCCGTGCCGCCGCCCTCGCGATCGCTGCCGCCGCAGAGCCTCACCTTCAGGGAGCCGAAAACCGCGTCGCGCACTCGATCCTCCGTATTTGAGCTCGGGCTCCGAATCTACTCGGCCCGCGGGCCGGGATGGTGTACACTATTACTGAAACGGAGGTCGGGCGATGCTTGGGGATCTGCGGAAGGCCTGTTTTCTAGCTGTTTTCGTGATCGCGGGCTGCAGCGCCGACGACGGCGGTAGCGCGGGCTCCGGGGGCGGCGGCGGCGCGGCGGGGGCGTCCGTAGGGGGTGCCGCCGGCAGCGCGGCGGGCGGCGCAGCGGGAAGCACGAGCGGCGGAGCGGCGGGCACTGCGGCGGGCGGTACGAGCGCGGGCGGAAGCGCGGGCGCGAGCAGCGGCGGAACGAGCGCGGGCGGAAGCGGCGGATCCGGAACGGGTGGGAGCGGAACCGGCGGCGGTGCAGGCGCCGCAGCGCTGCCGACCCTCGGCTCGCTCGTGGTGCTCGGCGACTCGATGAGCGACGGCGGCGGGATCGGGCCGTTCTACTACAACTTGCTGCAACAAGATCTGAAGACCAAGTACGGCGCCATCAACTACAAGAACAACGCGCAGAGCGGGTCGAAGACCAGCGCGCTCTCGGGGCAGATCAAGAACCTGCCGGCGACGCTGCCGGGGCCGGTCGCGGTGTGCATCACCAGCGGCGGCAACGACATGAAGGCCGAGCTCGCGGCCATCGTGCTGGGCGCCGACGGACCCGCGCGCGCGACGATGGGCGCGAACATCTCGGCCGCGCTCGACGCGCTGCTCGCGCCGGGGCGCTTCGGTGCGGGCGTGGCCGTGCACGTCTTCGAGGCGAACATTTACGACGCCAGCGACGGGCAAGGGAACTTCAGCGCCAACAACTGCGCCTTCGGCAAGGGGCTGCCGGCGATCCCGACCGGGACCTTCTTCGCCAACTGGAACGGCGAGATCGCGAAGCAGGTGGGCGCGAAGCAGCAGTGGGTCGCAGACATCCACGGGCTGTTCGGGAACCACGGCTTCAACCACCCGCCGAGCTGGTACGCGAGCGACTGCACGCACCCGAACACCACCGGCCACGACCAGCTGCGCCGCTACTTCTACTTCAAGATCACCGGCCAGAACCTGCCCTGAGCTTGGCGCGTCCGGAGGTCCCGACGTAGGCTCCTGCCCATGCGAAGCGGGCTTGGCTTGGTGTTGGGTCTGCTCGCGCTCGCGAGCGCGTGCGGCAGCGACGACGGTGGCGGCAGCGCGAGCACCGGCGGGAGCGGCGGCGTCACGGGGGGCGCGGGCGGCGGAGGCGGCAGCGGCGGCGGTGGCAACGCATCCGGCAGCGGCGGCGCGGGCGGCAGCCCTTCCCCCTTCGACTGCTCCGCGCCGAGCGGCACGCTGAACCTGAAGCTCACCGAGGTCGCTTCGGGCTATGACCGACCGCTTTGGGTCGGGAGCCCCGCGGGCGACACCGAGCGCCTGTTCGTCGGCGAGCAGGACGGTCGCATCTCGATCATCAAGGGCGGTCAGAAGGTCGCGACGCCGTTCCTGGACATCGACGCCAAGGTCGAGAGCGGCGGCAACGAGCAGGGTCTGCTCGGCATCGCGTTCCACCCGGACTACGCCACGAACGGCCGCTTCTTCGTGCACTACTCGAAGAGCGGCAGCGGCGACACGGTCATCGCCGAGTACGCGCGCAGCGCCAGCAACCCGGACCTCGCGGAGCCGAGCAGCGAGAAGATCGTGCTCGAGCAGGACCAGCCGGAGAGCAACCACAACGGCGGCGACATCCAGTTCGGCCCCGACGGCATGCTGTACATCGGGCTCGGCGACGGCGGCGGCGGTGGTGACAACCACGGCACGATCGGGAACGGGCAGGCGCTCGGCACGCTGCTCGGGAAGATGCTGCGCATCGACGTGAACGCGCCGGCCGGCGGCAAGGCCTACGGCATCCCGGCGGGCAACATGACGAGTGGCGGCGCATTGCCCGAGATCTGGAGCTACGGCCTGCGCAACCCCTGGCGCTGGTCCTTCGATGCCTGCACGGGTGACATGTACATCGGCGACGTGGGCCAAAATCAGTGGGAGGAGATCGACGTCGAGCCGAAAGGCAAGGGCAGCGGCACGAACTGGGGTTGGCGCGTGATGGAGGGGACGCACTGCTTCAACCCGTCGAGCGGTTGTGATCAGACCGGCAAGGAGCTGCCGGTCGCGGAGTACGACCACGGCGACGGCTGCTCGGTCACGGGCGGGTACGTGTACCGCGGCAAGAAGATCCCGGCGCTGCGCGGGACGTACCTCTACGCCGACTACTGCTCGAGCAAGTTCTGGAGCTTCACTTACTCCGGCGGCAAGGCCAACGGCCTCGCCGAGATCACGAGCGACATCACCTCGGGCGGGAGCGTCGGCTCGGTCTCGTCGTTTGGGCAGGACGCGGTCGGCGAGCTCTACGTCACCGACTTCGACGGCAAGATCTGGCGCATCGACGCGGAATGACGACCTCGGACCTCGACCGCTTGCGCGAGCTCCTTCGGGGCGCGAAGCGCGTGCTCGCCTTCACCGGCGCGGGCATGTCCACCGGCAGCGGCATCCCGGACTTCCGCGGGCCGGCGGGGGTCTGGCAGAAGCGCACGCCGGTCTACTACCAGGAGTTCATCGCCGACGAGGACGCGCGGCGCGAGTACTGGGAGTACAAGCTCGAGAACTGGGTCGCTTTCCGCGACGCCAAGCCCAACGCCGCACACCGCGCGCTGGTCGAGCTCGAGCGGCGCGGGACGCTCGAGTGCCTGGTGACCCAGAACATCGACGGCCTGCACCAGGCTGCCGGCACGGGTCGCGATAGGCTCATCGAGCTGCACGGAACGAACGCCGAGGTCGAGTGCGTGGACTGCAAGCGCCGCGAGTCGCCCGAGCGCTGCATGACCGAGTTCGAGAGGACCCGCGAGCCCCCGACCTGCGCAGCCTGCGGCGCCTTGATGAAGCCCGCGGTCGTGATGTTCGGCCAGGCGCTGGACATGGGCCTGCTCGGCGCAGCGATGCGCGCGGCGGAGCGCGCGGACCTGATCCTCGCCTTGGGCTCGTCGCTGGTGGTCACGCCCGCTGCGGACGTTCCCCTGGCGGGAGCGCGGCGCGGTACGCCCTACGTGATCGTGAACCGCGGCGAGACACCCCACGACCGGCTCGCGACCCTCTGCATCGACGACGACGTGGTGAGCGTGCTGCCGACGGTCATCGAAGCAGGGTGACGTACCGGTCACTCGAAGGGGTCGTGGAGCCGAGCACCAGTCCGATCGACGACCTTCACGTTGCGAGTGACGAGTGTCAGGTCGTGCACGAGCGCGGTCGCCGCGAGCAGGCCGTCGACCGTCGGGATGGGGTCCGGGACGTTCAGCCGACCCCATCGCTCCGCGACGCGCTCGTCGACGGGAAGCAAGCGCTCCGAGTAACCGTCGATGAGCACGTGCAGCCACCGATCGAGGTGAGCTGCCTGCTTGGGATCATGGCGTCGGACACGCTCGACGCCCTGGCGAAGCTCGCCAACGACGAGGACCGAGAGGAACAAGTTGGCGTCATCGAGGGGGGTGATCCACGCGAGCAGGCCAGCGTTTGCTCGGGCGCCCTTTCGAAGCTCCGATACGATGTTGTGTCGAGCGCTCTTCGCCCGGCGGTCAATTCAGGGGTGCTGACCATCACGCAGCCTTGCGCGAAGCCAGGCGCTTCCACTCGCGGCGATCAGCGCGACCGAGGTAGCGGAGCGAGCGGCGGGCGAGGGGAAGGTAGACGCCAGCGGCCGGGTGAAGGGCACAGACGGCGAGCAGCAGCGGAGGGAGAGTGGGCGATGCGGCGTCTAGCACGGCCGAGCGGTGCGAGGCATCGCTGCTGCCGAGCAGCGCCCAGGCCGCGCCCGCTCTGACCTCCGCGCTGCGCGAGCTCGAGCGGAAGATCTCGAGCGTGCGCTCCCAGCTGAAGGGTTGACCCCGGTAGGCCGGACCGGCGGGCTCGTTGGCACGAGCATCGATGGCCGCGAGCCACGCCTCGAGCCCCGGCACGGTGCGCTCGAAGCCGGTCGGGGTGGGATCCATGGCGGCGCGTTGGCGATCGATGTGGGTGAAGGTCTCGAGCCAGGGTTTCTGCTCGGATTCGCGGTTGCGGAATAGCACTTTCCCCTGATCGTCCCGCGCCAGGAGCTCACGGCCCTCCACGCTCAATGCGTCGATGGCGGAGAACGGTACCCAACGCTTCGCCAGGCCGAACAGAGAGTCGACGGCAATGCCACCCTCCCTGAGCGCGACGCGCGAGCGCCGGCTCTCGATCACCAACTTGGCGAGCACCGAGAGCGCGAGCATGCCCAACCCGGCCTGAGGCGACGCCGCGAGGAGGACCAGTGTCAACGCAGCCACGTAGAAGGGCGTTCGAACCACGGGGTCGATCTTGGGTTTGTCGAAGGCCACGCTGCACCTCAATGACGAGCTGCGCCGTAGGTTCTTGCGATGGCGCCGTCGGTGCCTGCGTGCACCCCCGCGTGCGCGATCTCACCGGCGACGGCGCCGGCGCGCTGGCCGAGAACCGGAGCGACGCGCGACGACGTGCCTTTCGCAACGGAGTGCATGGCGTGACTCACGCCGGGGACATGGTCGGCGCCAGCGAACACGCCGAACAGCACAGCGTTCAGCGCCATGT
>Ga0233425_10007343_pt1 | contig 15570 bp, 14 predicted proteins | sample Watercolumn_Towu_2_FD_181712 | JGI IMG/M metagenome (GOLD analysis project Ga0233425, IMG submission 181712) | Freshwater microbial communities from Lake Towuti, South Sulawesi, Indonesia - Watercolumn_Towuti2014_140_MG | ecosystem: Environmental > Aquatic > Freshwater > Lake | place...
CCCCGCCGCGGCCGCGCCCGGCGCCGCCGCGGCCGCCGCCGCGCCGGACCGCGTGCTCTTCGTGCGCGGCGCCGTCGTGGTCAAGGAACTGGCCGAGATGCTCGGCTTGCGCCCGAACCGCCTGATCGCCGACCTCATGCAGCTCAACGTGCTGGCCTCGATCAACCAGCGCGTCGAGGTCGAGCTCGCCAACCGCATCGCCTCCAAGTACGGCTACACCGTCGAACTCGAACGCCAGCGCCGCTCCACCGAGCGCAAGCCGGTGCTCAAGCGCGAAGACGCCGACGACGACATCCCCGACGACCGGCCCGAGGAGCTCGTGCCGCGGCCGCCCGTGGTCACCTTCCTCGGCCATGTCGACCACGGCAAGACTTCGCTCATGGACCGCATCCGCAACGCCCAGGTCGCGGCGGGCGAGTCCGGCGGCATCACCCAGCACATCGGCGCCTACACCGTGGATGTCAACGGCCGCAAGATCACCTTCCTCGACACCCCCGGCCACGCCGCCTTCTCCGCCATGCGCGCCCGCGGCGCCAGCCTCACCGACATCGCCGTGATCATCATCGCCGCGGACGACGGCGTCATGCCGCAGACCAAGGAAGTCATCCGCCAGGCCAAGCTGGCCAACGTCCAGATTCTCGTCGCCATCAACAAGTGCGACCTGCCCCAGGCCAAGCCGGAGCGCGTCAAGCAGCAGTTGCAGGCCGAGGGCCTCACGCCCGAGGACTGGGGCGGCGACGTGGTCTGCTGCGAGGTCAGCGCCGTCACCGGCAAGGGCGTGGACCACCTGCTGGAGATGGTCCTCCTCCAGGCCGACGTGCTGGAGCTCACCGCCAACCCCGGCCGCCGCGCCAACGGCTACGTCATCGAGGCGCAGCTCGAGCAGGGCCGCGGCCCCACCGCCACGCTGCTGGTCGCCGGCGGCTCGCTCCACGTGGGCGACATCGTGCTGTGCGGCGACTACTTCGGCCGCATCCGCGCGCTGATGGACGACCGCGGCCGCATGGTCAAGTCCGCCGCGCCCGCCACGGCCGTCAAGTGCATGGGCCTCTCCGGCGTCCCCGAGGCCGGCTCGCCGTTCCGCGTGATGCTGAACGACAAGCGCGCCCGCGAGCTGGCCGAAAAGGCCACCCTGGAGCGCAAGCAGAGCGAGCTGGCCACCTCCAAGGTCGCCTCGCTCGACGCCCTCATGTCCCAGCTCAAGGCCCAGGGCAAGCTCGAACTCAACGTCATCGTCAAGGCCGACACGCAGGGCTCGGTCGAGGCGATCGTCGACTCGCTCAAGGAGATCAAGAGCGAGAAGGTCGGCCTGGGCATCATCAGCAGCCACATCGGCAACGTCACCGCCAACGACATCCAGCGGGCGGCCGCCGGCAACGCCGCCATCATCGGCTTCCACGTCGGCTCCGAGGCCGGCGTGCAGAGCCTCGCGCGTCACGACGGCGTGCGCATCCACACCTTCCGCATCATCTACGAGCTGATCGATCACGTGAAGCAGGAGATGCTCAGCCTGCTGGCGCCGGAATACCGCGAGAACGTCCGCGGCCACGCGATGGTCAAGGCGGTCTTCGACCTCAGCCGCAAGGGCAAGGTCGCGGGTTGCCAGGTCAGCGACGGCGTCATCCGGACGGACTCGCGGGTGCGCATCTTCCGCCAGCGGCAGATTCTCTTCGACGGCCGGCTCGCCTCCCTGCGCCACTTCCAGAACGAGGTCGCCGAGGTCAAGGAGCCGCAGGAGTGCGGCATGCGCTTCGAGGGCTTCGAAGGCTTCGCCGAGGGCGACTACATCGAGTGCTACGTGCTCGAGGAACTGCCGCGCTCCCTGTAGGCCGGCGCCCGGTGTCCGCCTTCCGGATTCCGGGACCCGGACACCGATCTTCACCATGTCTGTCGACCGTCTAGAGCGCGTCAACGCCCTCCTGCGCCGGGAACTGGCGGAAGCCTTCTTCCGCGTTTTCGCGTCCGAGGGCCTGGACCTGGCCGCCATCACCGTCACGCGCGTCCAGTGCGCCCGCAACCTGCGCAACGCCACGGTGCACGTCTCCATCCTCGGCCACGAGCGCGAACGCGGCTCCATCCTCCAGCGCATCGCCCGCCGCCACGGCGACCTCCAGGCGCTGATCAACCGCGACTGCCATCTCAAGTACACGCCGCGCCTCGAGTTCCGCCTCGACGACTCCATCGCCAAGGGCGACCACATCCTCGACGTGCTTTCGCACCTGGATTCGTCGGACAAGCCGGACTCGTCCGATCTGTCCGACCCGCCCGACCAATGACCCCCCTCCCCCCACGTTACGCCCCTTCCGCCTCCCGACCGCCGCCGCCCGATCCGTTCGACGGCGTCGTGCTGGTCGACAAGCCCGCCGGCCCGACGTCGCACGACGTCGTCGCCGCCATCCGCCGCACCTTCCGCATCGACAAGGTCGGCCACGGCGGCACCCTCGACCCCAATGCCACCGGTTTGCTGATCATCCTGCTCGGACGCGGCACACGCCTCTCCGGCCCCATCATGGGCGGGGACAAGACCTACGAGGGCGTCATGCGCCTGGGCCGCACCACCAACTCCCAGGACATCGACGGCGAGACCGTCGCCGAGAAGCCCTGCGACGGCATCTCCGCCGATCGGATCCAGGCCCAGATGGACGCCCGCCTTGGCGACAGTTACCAGACGCCGCCCATGGTCTCGGCCGTCAAGGTCAACGGCGTGCCGCTCTACAAGCTGGCGCGCAAGGGCCAGGACGTGCCGCGCGAGCCGCGCTTCATCCACCTCTACCGCTTCCGCCTGCTCGCCTGGCAGCCGCCGCTGGCGACGTTCGACGTCGTCTGCTCCAAGGGCACCTACGTCCGCACGCTCTGCCACGACATCGGGCAGTCGCTCGGCTGCGGCGCCTGCCTCGAAGCCCTGCGCCGCACCGTCTCCGGCACCTTCAAGATCGGCGACGCCCTGCCCGCCGCCGAGCTGGTCAAGTTGACCCGGGACCAGCTCGCCGCCCGCGTCATCCCCTATCAGAAGATTCTGGCGGCGCTCGGCCCGGGCGCGGCGGCACCGGCCTGACGTGTACGTGAACGGGGCCGAGCCGATCTCCAATCGTCAATCGGATTGGGTCAATGCCGTTGCCGACCGGCTTGACAATATGACCCCATGTGACTACATTTCCTCTTATGAGGAAGCGATCCGCACATCGGCCGTTCGGTTACCCGTTGGCCGGCCGGGGGCCGTCCTTCTCGGTCCGCGAGGCCAAGGCGCACTTCTCGGCCTTGCTCGAAAGGGCGGCCGGAGGGGAGGAGATCACGATCACCTGGCATGGCCGCGCCCGGGCGCGAATCTTGCCTGTGCCTGTCCGGAGCAAGCCGTTCCATGTCGACCGCGCCTGGCTGAATTCGATCCCGATGCGAAAGAACGCCACTCCGGCAGAGGTACTTGTACGCGCCGACCGTGACGCCAGGGGCTGAGCATGTACCTGGACAGCGCCATCTTGGTGAAACTGCTCGTTCCCGAACCCGACAGCAGTTTCTACGCCGCCTTGGTGGAAGGCCAGGAGGATCTGCTGACCTCAGAACTCGCGATTGTCGAATGCCGTTCGGCGCTCGTGCGGAAACGCCGGCAGAAGGAGATCTACGCGTGGGTGTATGACGGGGCATTGGATCGCCTTCAACACCTGTGGCCGAAAGGTGGTGAACTGCAGTTCGAGCCGGTGACCCGTTCGGTCCTGCAGGAAGCGGGCGACATTGTCCAGCGTTGTTCCAAGCATGCCGTTGTCCGGTCGCTGGATGCCATCCACATCGCCACGTGCCTGCGCGCACGTGCCGATCCTCTGGTCACCAACGACACCGTCATGCGCGCCGCCGCCGCCGCCCTGGGCATCCCGCTCGGCCCGCTGCCGGCGTGACGGGTCCAGGTGGCGGGTTCTCTATCCCCTCCGTTCCCTCCGTTTCCTCCTGTCAGACTTCCCCGGGTCCTGCTATTTTTCCCCTCTGAACACTGGATACTGAATACTTCCCCATGCGCACCCTGATCGATCCCGCCCGCTTCCGCGCCTTGCGCGGACCGGTCGTGCTGGCCGCCGGGTTCTTTGACGGCGTCCACCGCGGCCACGCCCGCGTGCTGGGCATGGCCATGCGCCTGGCCCGCCGCCTTCGCGGCCAGGCCTGGGCGCTGACGTTCGACCAGCATCCGCTGGCCGTGCTCGCGCCCGGCCGCCGCCCGCCGCTCCTGACGCCGCTCGAGGTCCGGCTCGAACGCCTGGCCGCCGCGGGCCTGGACGGCTGCCTGCTGCTGCCGTTCACCCGCGCGCTGGCCGCCCTGCCGCCGGCCGACTTCGTGGCCGAGCTTGGCGGGCGGAACGGGCCGCTCGTGCGCGTGCTGTGCGGCGCCAACTGGCGTTTTGGCGCCAACGCCGCCGGCAATCCGCGCATCCTGGAGCGGCTCGGCCGCGAACGCGGCTTTGGCGTCACGGTCGTGCCGGCGGCCCGTCACGACGGCCGGTCCATCTCCAGCACCCGCATCCGCGAGGCCATCCAGGCGGGCCGGCTGGAGGATGCCGCCCGGATGCTCGGCCGCCCCTATTCCATCCGCGAGGTCGTCGTGCGCGGCCGCGGCGTCGGCCGCACGCTCGGCATGGCCACGGCCAACGTGCACCCCTCGGCCGAGGTGCTGCCGCCCCTCGGCGTCTATGCCGTGCGCACCTGGATCGGCGACCGGCCGGTGGACGGCGCCGCCGGCCTCGGATTCCGGCCGACCTTTCCGGACGCCCGGCCCGAGGCGCCGGTTCTCGAGGTGCACCTGTTCGACTTCGCGGGCGACCTGTACGGCGCCACGCTCGACATCGCGTTCCTGAAGCGGCTGCGCGGCGAGCGCAGGTACGCCACGCCCGCGGCGCTGATGCGGCAGGTGCAGCGCGACCTGGCCGCCGCGCGCCGCGTCTGCTCGCGGTGACCGCCGGCCGTAGGGCCTCCGCTTGCCGGAGGCCGCAAACGACTTGGACGTCGAAAGGTGAGCGTTGAGCGTTTCCTCGCCCTTTCGCGCCGGATCGTTCGCGTACGCGTTCACGTTCACGGGAAATCGTGTACGCGCACGCGAACGTGTACGGGTACGCAACCCCCATCCCCGCCGTTCGCCTCTTACCGTCCCCCTTACCCTTCCGCGTCATCCGCGTCATCCGTAGCCAGGAGTCTCCCACCGCCCGCCGACCAGCGGCGGACCTACGGATAGACACACTCCCGATATGCCGTCTCGTACATCGCCAGGATATTCGCCAGCGGACAGTCCGTCTGGATGTAGGTATGGCCGGGCCCCACGATGAACCCGCCGCCCTTGCCCAGCACGCGGAAGTTCCTGAGCACCTCCCGGCGCACCTCCTCCGGCGTGCCGCGCGAGAGGACGCGGATCAGGTCGATCGAGCCGTAGAAGGTCAGGCGCTCGCCGAAATCGCGCTTCAGCCCCTCGACCGCCATGCCGGCCGCCGAGGTCTGGATCGGTTCGAGCACGTCCACGCCCGCTTCCAGGATGTCCGGCAGCAGCGGCCGCACCGCGCCGCAGACGTGCAGCAGGAACTTCTTGCCGTGGCGGTGGCAGGTGTCGGCGATGGCCGCCAGGTACGGCTTGATCCCGGCGCGGAAGAGGTCCGGCGACAGCAGCGGGCCGTCGGCCGAACAGTAGTCGTCGGCCAGGTAGAAGATGTCGAACGCGTCGCCGGCCTCGCGGCAGAGCCGCTCGACGGCCGGCAGCAGGTACGCCTCGATGCGGCGCATGACGGCAAACGCGAAGTCCGGCTGCAGCCCCAGGTCGAGCATGAACGCCTCGAACCCGCGCATGTGCGTGGCCTTGAAGTAGGCGCCGTGGGTGATGTGGGCGATGACCGCCTTGTCCGGATTGGCGGCGCGGCAGGCGCGCAGATCCTCGAACGTGAACTCGTCCGGCTTCGGCCACGGGTGGGCGTCGAGTTCGGCGGCACCCGCCATCCCGGCCAGCGGAAACCGGCAATACTCGTGGTAGGCGCCGCCACTGTACGGCTGAAGCCGCGACCCGATGCCCCAGAAATCGTAATCGACCTCGCCCTCCTTCCGGATCAGTGGCGAGTGGTGGTTGACGCCTACGAGGCGGGTGTCGGCATGCAGCGCATCCCACACGCCGTCGCGCGTGGCCGCGCCGAAATGCGCCTGCAGGGCGGCGATCACCTCGGGCTGGGCGTCGAACGTGATCGGCAGGCGGTCGGGCTCGCGGTGGGCGATCGCGGCCAGGACGCGTTCGCGGCTGTTCATGCCCGGCAGTATAGCCTATCCTATCCGGCCATGCAGATGGAGATCGTCCCGGTCGGCGAACTGGAGGTCAACTGCCTCCTGCTGTGGGAGAATCCGGCCTCGGCCTGGCTGGTGGATCCCGGAGCGGACGCCGAGGTCATCGCCGCGGAGACGCAGCGGCACGGGCTGACCGTCGCGCGGATCCTCTGCACCCACGGCCACATTGACCACCTCGGCGCGCTGGATGCGCTGCTGGCCGCCCGCGCCGTGCCCGTGCACATGCACCCCGAGGACGCCCGCTGGGCGTTCACGACGCTCAACCGCCTGCCGCCCGCCTACCCCGAGTCGCCGCGCCGCCCCGCCGACCTGCGCACCGACCTGCGCGACGGCCTCCGGCTGGCCGACGGCGGGCTGGAAGCGCTCGTGCTCGCCACGCCGGGCCACACGCCCGGCGGCATCTGCCTGCACCTGCCGCGGGAAAAGATCCTGATCACCGGCGACACGCTCTTCGCCGGGTCCGTCGGCCGCACCGATCTGCCGGGCGGCGACTGGCGCAAACTCGGACGGTCGCTGACGCGCCTGCTGGCGCTGCCGGGAGAGACGCAGGTGGTGCCGGGACACGGGCCGCTCACGACGATCGACGCCGAGCGCCGGGAGAATCCCTTCCTGCAACGCGGCGCGCCGGCCCCTTAGTGCTGCTGCTCGGCGGCGATGATCTCGAGCATGCGGTTCAGGGCCGCCGCCACGTCCGCCTGGCTGCGCTGGATCGCCTGGCAGATGCCCGACAGCTCGGCGCAGTGGTGGAGCGTCGTCATGCGCGACTTCTCCATCGCCGAGCGGCGGTCCTTCAGGCTGGACACGACTTCCTCGAGTTCGGCGATCCGCTGCTCGGCGCGCCCGAGCGCCCGGCGCGTGTAGAAGAGCTGGCCGAGCGTCTGGTCCGTCGTCAGGTCCAGGTCCCCGATGTTCATGCCCTCGGGAATCGGGACCAGGACCTCCTTGCCGCACTCGGTGCAGTTCGTCAGCAGCCCGGCCCCGCGGAAGTCAATGCACAGCCCGTGGTCGCAGTGCGGGCAGTTGAAGACGATGTCGGTGGGGCGGATTTCGTCGCCCGCATCCTCCGCACCCTCCTCGGCCGTCGCGGCGGTCTCGACCTCTTCCGTGTCCTTCGCGGACCCCGGCTTGTCCAACGGCGTCGTCATGATCCACCTCCGTCGTCGTGTTCGCGCCCGGGGCGGCAACGCGGCCGCTCAGGCCTTGGTGACTCTGCCGCGCTTCAGGCAGCGCGCACAGACCACGCCGCGCCGCGTGGTGCCGCCGTCCTTCAGGCGCACGCGCTGCAGGTTGGGCAGGAAGCGGCGCTTGTTCACGCCGGTCGTGTGCATGCCGATCCCGCCCTTGTACTTGGCCAGACCGTGCCGCACGATGCTGTTGCCCGTCATCGGGCTCTTGCCGCAGACTTCGCAAACCCTGGCCATGAGCGTCGTTCTCCTGAAGTAGGCGGGTACCATAGCATACGGCGTCCTTCCGGGCAAGACGGATTGCGGCTTTTCCGCCTCCGTCGGGGCGGCTATGCTTCCCCCCATGACCGAGACCACCGTCACCGCGCTCGTGGCCGGCGTCGTGGAGGGCGTCACCGAATTCCTGCCCGTCTCCTCCACCGGACACCTGCTGCTGGTCGAGCGGCTGCTGCACCGGCGCCTGAGCGACCTGTTCAATATCGTCATCCAGTGCGGCGCCGTGCTGGCCGTGCTGCCGCTGTTCCGCGGCCGCCTGTCGCAGTTCGCCTTCCGCTGGCGCGAGCGCGACACGCGGCGCTATGCCGCCCGGCTCGGCCTGGCGTTCGCCCTCAGCGGCGTCGGCGGGCTGGCGCTCGACGGCGCCGGCTTCCGGCTGCCGGAGACGGCGATGCCGGTCGCGCTGGCGCTGCTGGCCGGCGGCGCGGCGTTCGTGGCCGTCGAGCGCTGGCTGCGCGGCCGGCCGCAGGCGGAGGAGGTCACCTGGACGATCGCCGCGGCCGTGGGCCTGGCGCAGCTCCTGGCGGCCGTCTTCCCCGGCACGTCGCGCTCGGGCGCCACGATCCTGGCGGCGCTGGCCCTCGGCCTGACCCGGCCGGCCGCCACGGAATTCGCATTCCTGGTCGGCATCCCCACCATGCTGGCCGCGGGCGGACTGCAGATCCTCCACGCCGCCCGCCACCCGACACCCGACACCCTCCCGGAGGGCTGGGCCACGGTCGCGCTCGGCTTCGTCGTCGCCGCGGCGGTTTCGTTCGTCGTCGTCAAGTGGCTGCTGGGCTACGTCCGCAGCCACACTTTCACCGGGTTCGGCTGGTACCGCATCGCCGTCGGCGCGCTGATCCTGGGACTGCTCGCGGCGGGCGTGAGGATCTGATTACCGCGCCAGCAGCAGCACCGCGGCCATCGCCGGAAACGCGTAGAGCGTGCTGAGCACCACGATCGCGCCGGCCAGATCCTTGTCCGCGCCCATCTGGTCGGCCATCACATACGAGGCCACCGCCGTCGGGCACGCCAGGAACAGCAGCATCATCGTGCGCCAGTCGCCGGCCACGCCGAAGGCCGCGGCCAGAGCCCAGCCAATCGCCGGCCCGGCGGCCACGCGCACGAGCGCCGCCGCCGTCGCGAACCAGAAGTGGCCGCGCACGCGCTCGAAGGTCAGGCTCGCCCCCAGCGCCAGCAGCGCCACCGGCAGGCCGGCCTTGCCCAGCATCTCCACGGTCTTGCCCACGGCCGGCGGCAGCGACACCTGCCACCAGAACGCCGCCAGGCCCAGCAGGCAGGCGATGATCAGCGGGTTCGTCACGATCCCGTTGAACGCCGGCCGCCAGCGCCGCCAGCCGCCGCCCTCGCCGCGCTTGGTCAGCAGCAGCACGCCGAGCACGTTGTACAGCACCGTCAGCGGCGCCAGCACCATCGCCGCCCGCCCGCCCGCGTTGGGCATGGCGGCCAGCGCGTAGACGATCACCGGCAGGCCGACGTACGCCAGGTTGCCGCGCACCGCCCCCTGCAGGAAGGCGCTGCGCGACGGCGGCGGCACGCGCAGGATGTGCACCAGCACCCACGCCGCGGCCAGGGTCGGCGCGACGGCCAGGGCGATCAGCTCGGTCACCCGGATCACGTCCCCGCCCGCCACGCGGCAGCGCGCGATCTCCGTGAAAAGCATGCAGGGCAGGCAGACCCAGAACGCGAGCTGGTTCAGCCCGCCGAAGAAGCCCGGCGGCAGGAACGCCAGCCGGCGCAGCGCCGCGCCGATGGCGATGGTCAGAAACACCGGCGCCAGGGAATCGAAGACAACCTGCCACATCTCAGATATCCAGGTTCTTCACGTTCAGCGCGTTGTCCTCGATGAAGCGGCGGCGGGGCTCGACCTCGTCGCCCATCAGCAGCGTGAACATGGCGTCGGCCTTGACCGCGTCCTCGAGCACGACCCGCAGCAGGCGGCGGTGCTTCGGGTCCATGGTCGTGTCGTAGAGCTGCTCGGGATTCATCTCGCCCAGGCCCTTGTAGCGCTGGATGGAGAGGCCCTTGCGGCCGCGCTGGCGCACGGCGTCCAGCAGCCCGGCGAGCGCGTGCAGCGGCTTCTCCGGCTCGTCCTCGACGACAATCGCGGCGAAGGGCCGCTCCGTGCCGGCCACGTGGTCGGCGCCGAAGCCGAAGGGCGCCAGTCCCTCGATCTCGCGGCGCAGGCCGGCGGCGCGGTAGACGTCCAGCCAGCAGAAGGGCGGCCCGCCGTTGCGGTGGTAGGCGCGCACCTGCGTGGCGGCCAGGTCAATGCCGGCCGCCAGCGTGCGCTCGGCCTCGAGCCGGATCGCGGCCAGGTCGGCGTCGGTGTGGGCGAAGCGCACGGTCGCGGCTTCCCCGCCGCCGATCGCCGCCATGAAGCGCGGCAGCTCGCCCGTGTCCGGCCGGCGCGCGCGCAGCAGCGCGGCCACGTCCACGCCGCGGCGCGCGACGCGGCGGCAGGTCTCCTCCACCGGCACCAGCGCGGCCAGCAGGCCGGCCAGTTCCGCGGGCGCAAACGTGCGGCCGTCGGCCGTGCGCAGCGTCACGTCGTCGCTGCCCAGCTCGAGCAGCTTGGCCGTGAGGGCGCCGTCGCTCGCGACGTACTCCTCGCGCTGCTTGCGCGTGACCTTGTAGAGCGGCGGCTGCGCGAGGTAGACGAAGCCGCGCTCGATGAGCTGCGGCATCTGGCGGAAGAAGAAGGTCAGCAGCAGCGTGCGGATGTGCGCGCCGTCCACGTCGGCATCGGTCATGATGACGATCTTGTGGTAGCGCACCTTGTCGGCGTCGAACTCGTCGGCGCCGATGCCGGCGCCGATGGCCGTGATCAGCGTGCGGATTTCGTTGTTGCTCAGGATCTTGTCCAGGCGCGCCTTCTCGACGTTGAGCACCTTGCCGCGCAGCGGCAGCACGGCCTGGGTCTCGCGGTTGCGGCCCTGCTTGGCCGAGCCGCCGGCGGAGTCGCCCTCGACCAGGTAGAGCTCGCAGCGCGCGGGGTCGCGTTCGGAGCAGTCGGCCAGCTTGCCGGGCAGCGCCGCGGCGTCGAGCGCGCCCTTGCGGCGGGTGAGGTCGCGCGCCTTGCGCGCGGCGGCGCGGGCGCGCGCGGCCAGCACGGCCTTCTCGACGATGCGCCGCGCGATCGCCGGGTTCTCCTCGAAGTAGGTGCCGAGCTGCTCGTTGACCACCGCGGCGACGATCCCCTCGACCTCGCCGTTGCCGAGCTTGGTCTTGGTCTGGCCCTCGAACTGCGGCTGGGGCACCTTGACGGAGACCACGGCGGTGATGCCCTCGCGGATGTCGTCGCCGCCCATGGGCTCGTCTCCGGGCTTGAGCAGGTTGTTGTCGGTGGTGTACTTGTTGACCGTGCGCGTCAGGGCCGCGCGGAAGCCGCTGAGGTGCGTGCCGCCCTCGATGGTGTGGATGTTGTTGCAGTAGGAGTGTTCGCTCTCGTTGTAGGCGTCGGTGTACTGCAGCGCGATCTCGCACTCGATCTGGTCCTTGCGGCCGCTGAGGTAGACGACGTTGGGGTGCACGGCGGCCTTGTTGCGGTTCAGGAAGGCGACGAACTCGACGATGCCGCCGTTGAAGAGGAAGACCTCCTCGCGGCCCTGCTCGATGTCGCTGAAGGCGATCTTCACGCCGCGGTTGAGGAACGCCAGCTCGCGCAGGCGCGTGGCCAGGATGTCCCACTCGAAATCCTTGCAGGTGAAGATCGTCGGGTCGGGCAGGAAGGTCACGCGCGTGCCCGTGCCCTGGGTCTCGCCGACGACCTCCAGCGCGGTCACCGGCTGCCCGCGCTGGTAGCGCTGGCGGTGGATCTTCCCCTTCTGGCGCACCTCCACCTCGAGCCACTCGCTGAGCGCATTGACGCAGGTGACGCCCACGCCGTGCAGGCCGCCGGAGACCTTGTAGCTGGCGCCGTCGAACTTGCCGCCGGCGTGCAGCTTGGTGAGCACGACCTCGACGGCCGGCCGGCCCTCGGTGGGGTGGATGTCGACCGGGATGCCGCGGCCGTCGTCGGTCACCGACACCGAGCCATCGGGGTTGAGCGCGACCTCGATGTGCTTGCAGTGGCCGGCCAGCGCCTCGTCAATGGAGTTGTCCACCACCTCGTAGACCAGGTGGTGGTAGCCGCGCACGCCGGTGTCGCCGATGTACATGGCCGGCCGCTTGCGCACGGCCTCCATGCCTTCGAGGACGGTGATGCTCTCGGCGTTGTAGGTGCCGTCGGCCGCCGCGGCGGCGGGCGGCGTCCCGGCGTCCATCTCGGCGGGGGCGGAATTCTGCTCGTCGGTCATGCCTGTCTTCCGTGTAACGCGCGTTTCTAACATCCTAGCCCAACGCCGGCCCGGAAACAAGATTGGAAGCGACGCGGCAAACGGTCGGATGCGCCCGCGATTCGTCAGTCAACGAGCGGGTTCCGAACCCTCAAGGCGGGGAACCGCGAGAAATCGCGGTCGCAGGTCCAAAGCTCCTTCACGCCGTGCGCGAGGCAGATCGCCGCAATCCGCGCGTCGTGAACGACCGGCCCTTCGACGTGCCCGGCGAGAAGCAGTCGCGAAACCCGGTCCCAGTGCCCCGGGCCTTCCGCCAGCAGGCGCGCGCTGGGCGATTCCAGAAGCGCGGCGACGGCTGCCAGGGCGTGCGCCATGGGCGTGGGCGTCCTGAAGATCCGCGGGTTCGTCGCGACCGCCAGAAACTCGTGCACGCACGGCCACGGGATGGCCCACGGCGCCGTGCCCTCCGCGAGTTCGGTGACGGCCGCCACGGCCCGGGCGTGCGTCGAGTACTCCAGGCGTTGGAAGGCGACGAGCACGTTCGTGTCCACGGCAATCATGAGCCGCGCCCCTCGTAGGCCGCTTCGCGCACGCGGCTCCACGGGCCACCCTCGAACCCGGGGTTGAACCCGCCCCCGGTGAACCGCACCGTGCGCAGCCTGAACGCCGGACGCCGCTCGTGTTCGGCAATCACCTTGCGGAGTCCCTCTTCCACCAGCGCGCGAAGCGACAGCGATTCCTCGTGCGCGATGCGCCGGCTGCTGGCGAGCAGATCGGGAGCAATCTCGATGGTCGTCTTCATATGGGTATATGTATCAGTCTGGGGCCGGATTGTCAATCCTCGCGTACCGGGTCCGTTACACCCCCGCCTTACCGGAACATCGCGTCCAGATCCTCCGGCCGCACTTCCTGTTCGGCCAGCGGCGGACGCCCGCCGAACCGCACCAGTTGCAGCAGGCTGCCCCGCTCGTCCGTCGGCGCCCGCATGTCGCGCACCTGCGCCCAGTCAATCTGCCGCGCCGCGCCGCGGGGAAGAGCGGGCAGCGCCAGCGGTTCGCGCGTCATCAGCACCCACCGGGCGGCCGTGGTCAGACGCTGCGGCACGGCGTCGGATTGCACGCCCGTGCATGCCAGCCCCAGGGCGCGGCCCGCGGCCTTGCACAACGGCAGCAGATCCATGTGCCAGTTGCTGACGTGCACGGCCAGGATGCCGTCCGGCGCCAGGCGGCGCAGGTAGAGGCGGAAGGCCTCCAGCGTGGCCAGATGGATCGGAATGGCGTCGCCGCTGTAGGCGTCCACGATGAGGACGTCATAGACCGCTTCGCCGCCGGTCGCCTCGGCCTCCAGCCGCTTGCGCGCGTCGCCCGTCGAGATCGAAAGCCGCGCCCGGCAGTCGGCCAGGTAGGTGAAGAAGTTGGTGTTGCCGGCTACGGCCACCACCTGCGGGTTGATCTCGAAGAAACGGTAGAAGTCGTTGGTGCGGCCGTAGACCGACATCGTGCCTGCGCCCAGTCCGATGCAGGCCACGCGGAGCGGCCGGTTGCTGTACGCCGGATGCGCCAGGACCGCCAGTCCGCCGCCAAGCGGCCCGTAGTAGGCGGTGCCGAGCCTCCACAACTGCGGATGCCGGATCTGCAGGCCGTGCAGCGTCTCGCCGTTCATGAGCCTGTGCATCGGCCAGACCGGCCCGTCCGCCGCCGGCGGCGGCGCCACGCGGGTCACACGGAGCGTTCCGTAGAAGTTGCGCGCGCGCGCGATCACGTCCCTGCCCCCGCCTGCCAGACGATATCCCAGCACGAGCGGCAGGCACAGGGCGACCGCCAGGATGGCCTCGTTCAGGCCCTTCAACTCGCGGTGGTTCAGCCGCCACGCGAACCAGCCGACCAGGCCGGCGGCGAGGGCCAGCGCGATGGGATACTCCAGCACCTGCCGGAACAGGACCGGGGCAAGCAGCGAGGCGAGCGCGCCGCCGGCCGCGCCGCCGGCGGCAATGCCGAGGTAGAAGAGCGTGAGGCGGCCGGTCTCCGGACGGATGCGGTAGAGCCAACTGTGCAGGAACAGCCCCAGCAGGAAGATGGCGGCCGCGCCGCCGGCCATCTCCGCGAGAAAGCCGGCGCCCCGCACAGGCCGAAGCCCGTGCCAGGCCTGGAACCCCAGGGCGGCGGCGGCCAGGCACATCCAGAGCGGCAAAGCCTTCTGCGCCCAGCCGGAGAATCCGACCGTGTAGCTGAGCAGGAACGCGCCCAGCAAGAGCACCCACATCAACGGCACCGGCTCCACGTCCAGCGAGAGATGGTTGGTGAAGGCGACCAGCAGATACGAACTGCACGCCGGCAACGCGAACCAGAGCCAGGGCCGGGAGAGTACCGCGGGGAAGTCGCCAGGCAATGCGGCGTGCGGAGCGCGGAGCGCGGAAACAGCCCCGGCATCCTGCCCATCATTCGCCTCACTCCGCCCTCCGCATTCCCCATTCCGCATTCCGCACTCCGCATTCCGCATTCCGCACTCCGCATTCCGCACTCTCCCCACGCTCCCCACCAACCCCGCGTACACCAGGAGCCCGCCGCACCACGCCCACCATTGCGCCTTCAACGGCACAAATGGCTCGACCAGCAGCGGGTAGGAGAGCAGGCCGAGGAACGAGCCGAAATTGGAGACGGCATAGAGCCCGTACACACGCCGGTCCGCGCCGCCGCGCGCCAGCCAGGCCTGCAACAGCGAACTGCCGGAGGCCAGCAGCACGTACGGCAGGCCCACGCCCAGTGCAACGCATCCCAGCACCTCGGCGATCGGCGCGGCGGAGCCGCCGACGTGCGGCATGATCCGCGTTCGCGCCGCCAGCAGGACGGCCATCCAGGCCACTGCCAGGGCCAGCAGGGCGCCGTGCAGCCGGCGCTGGCGACGCAGATCCCACCGCGCCAGTGCGTGGGCGTACCCGTAGCCGGCCAGCAGCAGAAGCTGGTAGGCGGCCAGACAGACCGTCCAGACCGCGGCCGACCCGCCGAAGGAGGGCAGCAGCAGCCGGCCCATCATCGGCTGAACGGCGAAAAGGAGGAAGGATCCCAGGAAGACCGCGAGGCCGACGATGGAAGCGGACGGCATGGAGGGATTCTACCACAGCCCAGCCGGAATCGCTCTTTCCACCACTTTCCGCTCCGGCGGGGCAAGCCCGCCGGGGGCGGAGATGCTGCCTTCTCGTCGTCCTCGTCCTCCACCGGCCCCCGGCGGGGTTCGGTCCGCTGTCCTTCTCCGGCCCCCGGCGGGCTTGCCCCGCCGGAGCCGAAGTCCGACTACCGCCTGCTGCGAACCGTCCGCCAAAGACAGAAGAACAGGCCCCCGGCGGGCTTGCCCCGCCGGAGCCGAAGTTCTACGCTTCCCGCGTGCAGTACTTCACCCAGAATCTCCAGCCGGTCCACCGCCTCCATTTCTCCTGGGACGGCTGGCCCACCGACGGCACGAGCTTCGCCGCCGTCAGACCATGCGCCTCCGGGCCTTCCGCCGACCGCTCCCTGATCGAGTCGTGGAAGAGCGAC
>Ga0233425_10007344_pt1 | contig 15569 bp, 11 predicted proteins | sample Watercolumn_Towu_2_FD_181712 | JGI IMG/M metagenome (GOLD analysis project Ga0233425, IMG submission 181712) | Freshwater microbial communities from Lake Towuti, South Sulawesi, Indonesia - Watercolumn_Towuti2014_140_MG | ecosystem: Environmental > Aquatic > Freshwater > Lake | place...
GGCCTACGACGGGTTTCCCGGGTTCGCCTTGATGCGCGCGCAAATCGACTGCGCACCCAACGACACGATGCGGGTGGCGCCGCTGGTGACGGCGATCGGCGCGGAGCTGGCGGCCAACGGCGTGGGTGAGGGCGAGTTCATTGGCGCGCGCGGCATCCTGCGCGGCAAACTGAAGCAGGCCTTTCGGGAGAACGCATTCCTGGTCAACGTGCTGATGCGGGCGCAGGAACGCCCGGAGGAGACGGAGGAGATCGTGGCCCTGCACGGCGGGCTGATGGACACGCTCGCGCGGGAGGAGGTGTCGCAGTGGGCGGCGGAGGTGCTCGGGGCAAAGAACTGCCGCAGCGCGGCGGTGGTGCCGAAGGCGTTTGTGGGGGTCTTCGAGGCGGGGCGGTGAGTGTGCCGGCGTCGCCGGTCGATTACGCGCCGAAGAACTTCAGGATGCGCCGGAGGCTGGCGACGAGCGTGTCGATTTCGGTGGCGTGGTTGTAGAGGTAGAAGCTGGCGCGGTTGGTGCCGGTGAGGCCGAGCTTGCGCATGAGCGGCTGGTTGCAGTGGTGGCCACCGCGGAGGGCGAGGCCGTCTTCGTCGGCAAACGTCACGACGTCGTGGGCGTGGACGCCGGCAAAGGCGAAGCTGACGACGCCGCTGCGTTCGCCGCGGGGGCCGAGCAGGCGGATGCCGGGGAGCGCGGAGAGTTGTTCGTACGCCAGGCGGCCGAGTTCGGCGTCGTGGCGGGCGATGGCCTCGCGGCCGACGGCGTCGAGGTAATCGCAGGCGGCGCCGAGCGCGATCGCATCGGCGACGTTGGGGGTGCCGGCCTCGAAGCGCTCGGGGGCCGGTTTCCAGCGGGCGCTTTCGTATTCGACGCTGGCGACCATGCCGCCGCCGGTTTCGTCGGGCCCGAGGGCGTCGAGCAGGGCGCGGCGGCCGAAGAGAACGCCGATGCCGGTGGGGCCGCACATCTTGTGACCGGAAAACGCGACGAAGTCGGCTCCGATGGCCTGCACGTCGAGAGGGCCGTGGCCGACTGACTGGGCCGCGTCGATGACCGAGAGGGCGCCGACCGCCTTGGCGCGGGCGCAGAGGAGGGCGGCTGGATTGATCGTACCGAGGGTGTTGGAGCTGTGGGTGAAGGCGAGGATCCGCACCTGCGGGGTGAGCAGCGGGTCGAGAGCGGCGAGATCGAGGCCGCCTTCGGCATCGAGGCCGAGGACCGGCACGAAGCGGAGGGTGGCGCCGGTGGCGTGGGCGACCTGCTGCCACGGCACGAGGTTGGAGTGGTGCTCCATCTCGGTCGCGAGGATCACGTCGCCGGGCCGCAGGCGCGCGCCGAGGGTGCGGGCGACGAGGTTGAGGCCCTCGGTCGTACCGCGCGTGAAGATGACCTCGGCGGGATCGGCGGCGTTGATAAAGCGGGCGACGCGGGAGCGGGCGGCCTCGTAGGCCTCGGTGGCGCGCATCGAGAGGGCGTGCAGGCCGCGGTGGACGTTGCTGTTGTCGCGTTCGTAGTAGCGCACGAGCGCCTCGATCACCGCGCGGGGCTTGTGGGTGGTGGCGGCGTTGTCGAGGTAGACGAGCGGCTTGCCGTGCACCGTTTGGTGGAGGGCGGGGAAGTCGGCGCGGAGGTCGGACCAGTTGGGCATGGCGGAAGCGAGCAAAGGACGGATGACGGCCAACTGTCACCATTGCAGTTTGCGGGGGGATGGCAATGGGCGGACGGACTTTTCTCTGAATCGAGGCTTCCGTGTCGCGCAAGTTCCGGGCTAGGTTGCGCGCTCCCACCGTGCCTCCCCTGCCCATGCCACCGCCGTCGCCACCGCGCGGGCCCGCGCCGTTTCACGTGCTGGCCAAACCGATCGGCGCGCGCTGCAACCTCGAGTGCCGGTACTGCTTCTATCTCGAAAAGGAATCCGCGCTGTATCCTGATGCGGGAGTGCCACGCATGAGCGAGGCGACGCTCGAGCGGTTTGTCCGGGACTACATTGCGGCGCAGCCCGGCGACGAGGTGGCGTTTGCGTGGCAGGGGGGCGAGCCGACGCTGCTCGGAGTCGACTTCTTCGAGCGCGCGGTGGAACTGCAGCGGCGCTACGGGGCGGGCCGCCGGGTGACGAATGCGCTGCAAACCAACGGCACCCTGCTCGACGATCGCTGGGGCGAGTTCCTGGCGCGCGAGAAGTTTCTGGTGGGTCTCAGCATCGACGGGCCGCGGCAGATGCACGACCCGTATCGGGTGGACCGCGGAGGGCGACCGACGTGGGAAAAAGTGATTGAGGGGCTGCGCGTGCTGAAGCGGCACGCGGTGCAGTTCAACACCCTGACCGTGCTGCATCGCCGCAATGCGCGCCACCCGGTCGAGGTGTACGAGTTCCTGCGCGAGCACGGTTCGGGCTTTATGCAGTTCATCCCGCTGGTGGAGCGCCGGCCCGAGCCGGCCGAGGTCGCGCGCGGTCTGGACTACGGGGCGCCGCGTTCGGCCGGCGGAGCCCTGGTGCCGGAGGACCGGCTCGAGAAGGCGATGGCGCCCGAGTGCGCCCCGCCGGGAGTCGTGGGCGATTTTCTGATCGGGGTGTTCGATCTCTGGGTGAAGCGAGATGTCGGCCGTGTCTTCGTGCAGACCTTTGATGTGGCTCTCAGCGCTTGGATGGGGCTGGGGGCGCCGCTGTGCATCTTCCAGGAAACCTGCGGGCGGGCGCTGGCGATCGAGCACAACGGGGACGTTTACGCGTGCGACCATTTCGTTTACCCGGAGCACCGGTTGGGAAACGTGCACGCTACCTCGCTGGCGGAGATCGGCCACGGGGCGGCGGCGGAGCGCTTCGGGGCGGCGAAGGCGGATCTCCCGAAAAAATGCCGCGAATGTCCGGTGCGGTTCGTGTGCAACGGCGACTGTCCCAAACACCGGTTTGTGGCGGCGGGAGCGGGCGAGCCAGGGATCAGCTACCTGTGCCCGAGCTACCTGCGGTTCTTCACCCACATCGGTCCGGCGATGGAGCAGATGGCGGCGCTCCTGCGGGCGGGCCGGCCGGCGGCCGACATCATGCAGACGGGTTTTGGCCGCGCCAAAACCCGAGCTTGAATGCCCGCCGGCGCCGGCGGGCATTCAGTCGGCGTGGGTCTCGGTGGTGGCGGGGGCGGCGTCGCCCTTGAGGGCGTTGAGGGTGGCGTGCCAGCCGAGGGTGGCGCACTTGATGCGGGCGGGAAAGGCGTGCACCCCGGCAAATGCGGCGAGGTCGCTGATTTCCTCCGGAGCCTCCCCGGTGGTGACGATGTGGTGAAACTGGCGGAAGAGCGCCTCGACTTCGGCGGCGGTTTTGCCCTTCACCTGGGTCGTCATCAGCGAGGCGCTAGCCTGCGAGATGGCGCATCCGGAACCGTCGAATGAAATTCCGGCGATGCGCTCCGGCTCGCCCGGGGCGGCGGCGGCGAGCTGCAGGTAGACGCTGCATTGATCGCCGCAGGTCGGGTTGTCGCCATGGGCGACGCGGTTGGCCGCTGGCAGGCGGCCGCGGTTGCGCGGGCGCTTGTTGTGGTCGAGGATGACCTGTTGGTAGAGTTCGGTGAGATCGCCGGACATGCGGGGAGGCAACTTCGGACACCGAACGCCGAATGGCAACCCCGACTCGCGAGCCCAGAATTTCCCACGCGGCGCTACCAGGGCGCGACCCGGGGTGACTTCAATCATGCTTCTTGCCGGCTGCCTCTTGATTCCGGGGCTGAGGCAATCCGCCAAGGGACGGATGAACCTGCAGATCCGCAGAGTAATCCGCCTTTGGCGGATTGCTTTCGGCCGGCATGAACTCAAAGCGGCCGCCGGAACGGTCGGAGCCCCGTCGTTGGCAGGAGGCGGAAGGGCGGTCCGAGGGTCGCGAAGGCAGGGTGGTCTCGCGCCGGAGATGGACACGCGAGGGGGATGCAACTTTTTTGCTGGCGACTTGGGGAGCTCGTGGACGCAATCGCGGGTTTCCGTCAACGCTCTCCTTCCTCTCCTGTCCTTTCGTCATGTCCCTCGTGTCCACTCCCCTGGCTTCGCTTGATCCCGAGATTCACGCCGCGATCCGCGCGGAGCTGACACGCCAGCAGAATCACATCGAGCTGATTGCGTCGGAGAATTTCACCTACCCGGCGGTGCTGGAGGCGCAGGGCAGCGTGCTGACGAACAAGTATGCGGAGGGCTATCCGGGGAAACGCTGGTATGGCGGCTGTGAGCAGGTCGACAAGGTGGAGTCGCTGGCGATCGAGCGCGCGCAGCGGTTGTTCGGGGCGGAGCATGCGAATGTGCAGCCGCATTCGGGTTCGCAGGCAAACTTTGCCGTTTACACGGCGGTGTTGCAGCCGGGCGACAAGGTGCTCGGAATGAACCTGAGCCACGGCGGTCACCTCACGCACGGCAACCCGGCGAATTTTTCCGGCAAGCTGTACCGATTCTGCCAGTACGGGGTGCGCGAGGACAACGGGTTGATCGACTACGACGAACTGGCGCTGGTGGCGGCGCGCGAGCAACCGAAGATGATCACGGTGGGAGCCAGCGCGTACTCGCGGATCATCGATTTCGCGCGGATGGGGGAGATTGCGCGGAGCGTGGGCGCGTTGCTGTTCGCCGACATTGCGCACATCGCCGGCCTGGTGGCGGCGGGCCTGCATCCCTCGCCGGTGCCGCACGCGGATTTTGTCACGACGACCACGCACAAGACCCTGCGGGGGCCGCGGGGGGGGCTGATTCTGTGCCGGGCGGCCCACGCGAAGGCGATCGACTCGGCGATGTTCCCCGGCGGCCAGGGCGGGCCGCTCATGCACGTGATTGCGGCCAAGGCGGTGTGCTTCGGCGAGTGTCTCAAGCCGGAATTCCGGGCGTACTCGGAGCAAATCGTGCGGAACGCGCGGGCCCTCGCGGCGGCGATGACGAAACGCGGCTACAAGATCGTCTCGGGCGGAACCGACAATCACCTCATGCTCGTCGACCTGCGGACGAGGTTTCCGGAGCTGACCGCCAAAAAGGCACAGGAGACCCTCGATCTGGCGCACGTGACCTGCAACAAGAACACGGTGCCCTTCGAGACGCGCAGCCCCTTCCAGGCGTCGGGGATCCGGCTCGGCACCCCGGCCGTGACCACGCGCGGTTTCGGCGAGGCGGAGATGGACGAGATCGCCGGCTGCATCGACGCGGTGCTCGCGGCGATCGGCACTCCGCATGAATCCGCCGCGATCGAGCAGGTGAAGCAGCGCGTGGCGGCACTCACGGCCCGGCACCCCTTGCCGTACCGGTAGCCCGGGACCTTCCGGGCATCCCACGTGCCCCCTCGCGATTCCACCCCATTGGCCCCATCGGTGCGACCGCTGTCGCTGGGGGTCATCTTCCTTACGCTTTATATCGACCTGATAGGGTTCTCGATCGGGTTTCCGCTCGGGCCGGACCTGCTGGAGCACTATCTAAAGATCGAGGGCCAGGCGGGCGTGCTCGGGTGGGTGGTGGGGCGCACGGACGCCTTGGCCCAGGCGTTTGGCATCGGTAACTACGCGCCGGTGCTGTTCGGAGGAATAGTGGCGTCGGTGTTTTCCGTGTTGCAGTTCGTGTTCGCGCCTTTTTGGGGTGCGCTCAGCGATCGGCGAGGGCGGCGTGGGGTGTTGATGTTCACGGTAGCGGGGACGGGTGTCAGCTACCTCATCTGGGTTTTCAGCGGATCGTTCTGGCTGTTTCTGCTCTCGCGAGTGGTGAGCGGGGCGTTCAGCGGCAACCTGTCGGTGGCCACGGCGGCGGTGGCGGATGTGACTTCGCGCCTGGATCGCGCCAAGGCGATGGGCTTGGTGGGGGCGGCGTTTGGGCTCGGGCTGGTCACCGGGCCGATTCTCGGCGCGGTAACGGTGCAGTGGAATCTGTTGGCGCGTTGGCCGGAGCTGGCCCGCTACGGCATCAATCCGTTCTCCGTGCCGGCGCTGTTGGCGGTGGCGCTATGTCTGGTGAATCTCGGCTGGATCGCAGCGCGGTTTCGCGAGACGCTGTCGACCGAGCTGCGGGCGGAGGCACGGGAGCCGCGGCTGCGGAATCCGTTGCGGGCGATCCTCGGGTTGGAGAACGCGGCGGTGCGGCGTGCGAATCTTGTGGCGTTCGTCTTTGCGGTGGCGTTTGTCGCGATGGAAGTGACGCTCACGTTTCTGGCGACACAGCGCTTTGGTTACACCGCTCGCGACAACGGGATCCTCCTCGGGTACCTCGGCTTCTGCGCCATCGTCACCCAAGGGTACGTCGTCCGGAAGCTCCTGGGAGTGGTGGACGAACTGCGGGTGATGCGGATCGGGCTGGTGGCGGCCCTGGTCGGCTTTCTGGCGGTCGGAATCGCGGCCGCCCCCTGGCAGCTTTATCTCGGCGTGGGAATCCTGATCTTCGGCTCGAGTCTGGTGAATCCGGCGACCACTGGTCTGATCTCGTTGTACGCGACGTCGACCGAACAAGGGCGCGTGTTGGGGATTTTCAGGTCGCTGGGTTCCCTGGCCCGCGCGGTCACGCCGGTGGCCGCGGGGGTGATGTTCTGGGCCGCCGGTTCGCACGTCGTGTTCGTCGCGGGCGCGGCGTTGGTGCTGGCGGCACTGGCGCTTGGGAGGGGGTTGCCGAGACCGGAGAAGTGACATCGGCGCGGTTTCACGTCAGACCACCTGCGGTAGAATGGTGAAAGCGCAAACCAGTGCAGACAGCGTCCGGCGCCCGCGAGACGGCGCTACGTCCCGCGGGAGCGGGCGCCCATTGCCAGCGCGGAGCGACTGGGTGCGATGGCTGATCGGCGCGTGCGGCGGGCTGCTGTTGGCGGGGTGTTCCGGGACGGTGTTTCGGCGGCAGCCGCCGCAGCCCGGGCGCACCACGCTGACGTCGCCGCTGATCGTGCTGCCGGCACAGCGGGTCGGCAACTTCGTGCTGGTCGAAAGCAAGTGGGATCGGCACGGGCCCTACCGGTTCCTGATCGACACCGGCTCGTCGGTGACGCTCGTGACCCCGGCGCTGGCGCGGCGTTATCCGGGTCGCGCGACGTCGCCAGCCGAGGAGCCGCCGGTGCGGGTGCGGGGGGCGGAGGGCAGCGTGGTGGAATTGCCGCGCGGCTCGTTGCGGCGACTGGAGCTGGGTGCCGCGCGCTTTGAAGATGTCGAGGTGCTGCTGTACGACTGCGCGGCGATCTCAGCGCACCTCGGGGTGGCGGTCGACGGCGTGCTGGGTTTCCCGTTGTTTCGCGAGACGCTGTTGACGCTCGATTACCCGGGCAGCAGGGTCGTGTTACAACCGGTCGGGAACTCGACGCCGTTGGCGGGCGCAGTCATCTCGGTCGACGATGCGCGCAAGACGCCCCTGGTCAGGGTGCGGCTGGGCGAGCGCACGCTCATGGCTTTGATCGACTCGGGCAGCGACGCGACATTCAGCCTGAATCCGATCGGCGCGAATCCACGGTATGCGTACGGTCCGGTGCCCGGCGCCACGGTGGGGACCATTGCGGGAGACCGCCGGCAGACGGTGGGGCGCCTGGCGGAGGATCTCGTTTTGGGTGAGCAGCACTTCACCGAACCGATCGTCGATCTCACCGACGAGCTTTCGACCATCGGCGGCGGGATGTTGCGGCATTTCACCCTGACCTTCGATCAGGCGAACGATCGCGTGGTGCTGTATCGCGACGGGCGTGGTCCCATCGTTTCGCCGCCGCAGCGGAGCGCGGGCGTGAGTTTTAGCAAGACCCCGGCCTATTGGCGCGTGGCGGGCGTGGTGCCGAAGTCGCCGGCGGAGGCGACCGGCATCGAGCCCGGCGACCTGGTGATCAAGATCAATCGCGAAGCAGTCGGCAAATGGGATCTGCGGCGCTACGAACAGTTGGTGGAGACGGCGGGCGAAGTCGTGTTCACTTTTCTGCAGGGCAACCGCGAGAGGGAGAAGCGCGTGCGCGTCTTCGACTTGGTGCCATAGCGCAGCAGCGGTTTTCCCGGACTGCGCCACGCCTTCGGCGGACAAGCCGGGAAGACCAGGCGCGCTGACGCGCGCAGCTGCGAACTTCGCGTAATGCTGAACAGCTCGGAATGGTGAGGTCGGCGCTCTCCCTCGCCAGGCTCGGGACCCTGAACTCGTCGAACGGGCGGGCCGGCCTCGTGGAAGGGGAGGGCGACAAGCCGGCGCGGAGAGCCGGCCCCACCGCAAGACTTGGCTCCGAACCAGACACCAGCATGTTGGCTTCGCCGTTCGGATAGTCAGGCAAATGGGCCGGGGAGACGGCTAGCCCGGCAATCTCCCACTCTCCTGTGCCATGGCGCCATACTCCGTACCTTCGAGCCTTCGTCCTGACGGCCACCTCCTCATTTCCGGGCTGAGGCAATCCGCCGTTCGGCGGATTGCTTTTGGCCTGCATGAACTCCAGGGGTCCGCCGGAATGCTCGAATCGTCGCGGTCGGCAGGAGGGCGAAAGGCAGACCGAGTGTGAAAAATGCAGGTGAGGGAGCCAGACGACGCGCTACCGGAGCTGGCGAAGGAGGAAGGCGGCGCCGCTGTCGTGACCGGAGGTCCACGGATAACAGAGGTTGGATTGCTCCAGCGCGAACGAACGTCCGGCCGGGCTGGCGAGGAAGCTCTGCACGACGTGTTCGTTTTCCTCGGCGTCGATGCTGCAGGTCGAGTAGACCAAGCGGCCGCCGGGTTCGCACAGCCGGGTTGCCGCCTGGAGCAGGGCGAGTTGTTGTTGAGGGTGTTTCTTCAGATCGCCGGGCTGAAGCCGCCACTTTACATCGACGCGATGGCGCATGACGCCCGTGTTGGAGCAAGGCACGTCGAGGAGGATGGCGGGGTAGCGGACGGGCAAGCGGTGTTCGCGCAAGACCTGCGGGAGGTTACCGAGCAGACTGGCCTGAACCAAGGCGACCTCGGGTCTTTCGGCGCGGGCGAGATTCTCCTTGAGCCGTGCGATGCGAGGGCCCGGGAGATCCACCGCGACGAGCCGGCCAGCCGGCGCAGTTGCGGCAGCCGGCAGCTCCGCGGCCATGCGGTCGGCGATCAGCAGGCTTTTGCCGCCGGGGGCGGCGCAGAGGTCGAGGACGTTTTCGTGGGCGCGCGGCGCGAGGAGATCGACGGGAATGCGTCCAGCAGGATCCTGCAGGTAGAGGTGGCCGGCCTTGAGGAGAGGTTCGACGTCGCCCCAATGCCCGGGCGTGACCTCGAGATAGCCGGGCCAGCGGGTGGGCCGGAGGAATTCCGGGGCACGGTCCCGTTCGCTTTCGGCCAACGGTGGCGGGTGGTCGCTGGTGGCGGGCCTCCGCCACCGAGCGTAAACCGGGGCGGGACGCTGGTTCCATTCCAAGAGTTCGCGGGTGGAAGTTGGGCCGAATTGCGCCAGCCAGTTCTTGATCAGCCAGACGGGGTGGGAAAAGTACTCCGCGAGTTCCTCGGCGGTGGCATTTGTTGCCGGCGCGGAGCGCAGCATCAACTCAGCCAGGCGGCGCACCACCGCGTTGACCATCCGCGCTTCGGCGGCACTGGCAAGTTCCTTGGCCTGGGTGACTGCGTGATGGACGATTTTTGGTGCGCGGCCTGAAGCGCCGTCCTCCCCCGCCGCTTCGATGAGTTCGAATCCAGCGAGAAACAGAACCGCGCGAGTTGCAAAGCGCGGAGGATGAGCCACCAGCTTGGCGAGCCCAGCCTCGATTCGCCCGAAATGCCGGACCACCCCAAGCACAAGATGCTGGCACCTTGCGCGTTCAGCGACTGACAACCCGGCCGGCGCGGTGGCCAGCAGCGCATCGATTCGCTCTCTTCGGTCGAGCCATCGCGCAACCAGCCGAGCGGCTCCCTGCCAGGATGCTCGCGACGGGAGGTTGATCGAGGGAGGAGGGGAGGAACTCATGGCGCGGGCGCAAGAGGGTGGGTTTTCGACGGCCACCGGCGCACAGTCGACCGCGGTCCCGGTCGAAGGGACGGTGGTCGGAAGCAGGAAGAGCCGAAATCCATGTGGTGTTCTGAGATGGGCGACACGCGGACTGACACTCGGTTTGACAAGCCTAAACAATGTCCGCTTTACTCTCCCGTTCAGGCTCGCCCTCACGCAACCATGAATTCCGAAGCTGTATCAGCGCTTATTGCCAAATCGCCGTCGCTCAAGGCGGCCAAGCCGAAGCTTGAGGCCATGGAAGCCGGGGCTTACGTGATTCACCGCAGTTGGGGTTTTGGCCGGATCAAGAGCTACGACGACGCGGCGCAGCGCCTAATCATCGATTTCAAGGGTAAGAAGGGCCATGCAATGGATCCGGCCTTTTGCATTACGACGATGGAGATCCTGCCGGAACGGCACGTCCTGGTTCGAAAGGAAACGGATCCCAAAGAAATTGCCTCACTTATAGCGGAAAACCCGGCGCAACTCGTGGTGGAAGTGCTGGAAGGCTATCCCAACCGCGCGGCAACCGCAATCGAGCTGGAGATCATGCTCGCACAGGTGGTGGGCGAAGAGAAGTTCAAGAAATGGTGGGTCGGCGCAAAGAAGGCGGTAACAAAGGATCCCCGGGTGTCAGTGCCCGCCAAGAAGACGGAGTGCTACGTTCTGCGCGAGACCCCGGTTTCGGCGGAAGACGAGATCTTGGAACAATTTACCAGCACGCGTTCGGCGCGCCGCCGCATCCACCTCGCCGAGGAGTTGATGGCCGCGCTTGGCCGGAAGGAGACGAAGGCCGACCTGACGGTGGTGCTGAAGGGCGTCGCCGATGCCGTCAAGGATTCCAATCAGATCGACGCCGCGGAGCGACTCTACGGGGCGGCCATTCGCGACCAGCTCGCCAAGACCATCGGGCAGGAGCCGGCCTTCGAGCCCACGCAGAGTGCCATCATCGCCAACGTTCGCGATTTGCCGGCCATGGCGGAGAAGATTCCCGTGCAGTTTCAGGCTCGGTTTTTGGAGCTGATTCAGGAAACCCACCCGATCGAAGCGCGCGATGTGCTCTTCACGCTCCTCAAGACCTCGCAGGGCAAGTTCACCACCGAGTGCATCAATTTCCTGGTCGAGCATGGACACGCCGAAGAGCTCGCCGCCGCGCTCAAGCGCTGGCAGACCGAGCAGAACCTGCGCGCGCCGGTCCTGCTGTGGATCGTCAAGAACCGGCACTCGAAGAAATTTGCCAAGCTGCTCAACGAGTTGATCACGCCGCGGCTGCTCAGCGCGATCTTCTTCGCGATCGACTATGAGGCGCTGCAAACCTCGAGTGCGCGCCGGATCCCGCTCGCGGAAATCCTCAGCGATGACCCCGACCTGATTTCGGACCTGCTGTCGACGGCCGATCCGGAGACGGCGCGCGATCTCGCCAACACCCTGATGCTGAACCAGGGTTTCGAGGAGTTGACGAAGAAGTCGCTGCTGGCGCGCTTCATTAAGATCTTCCCGAATATCCAGAGTCTGGTGGCGGCGGAGGCGGACGGCCGGGAGGAGCAGTTGCTGGTTTCACGGGCGAGTTACAACCGCAAGCGCGAGGAATACGACTTGATCGTGTCGAAACGCATCCCGGACAACTCGCGGGCGATTGCGGCGGCGCGCGAGCACGGGGACCTGCGGGAGAATGCCGAGTTCAAGATGGCGAAACAGGATCAGGCGGTGCTCATGGCGCAAAAGGGCCAACTGGAACGGGACCTGGCCCGCGCGCGGGTGACGGACTTCCAGGACGCGACGACCGACCAAGTGGGTGTTGGGACGGTCGTCGAAGTGAGGAGCAACGGCAACGGAAACACGACCACGTACACGATCCTCGGTGCGTGGGATGGCGATCCCGAAAAGCACATCATATCCTACAAGACACCCTTTGGGGCCGCCTTGCTGGGCAAGAAGCCTGGCGACGTCGTGCGGGTGAAAGCCGCGGGGCACGATGAGGAATACACGGTGATCAGCATCGCGCGGTTTGTCGACAAGCCGGCGGGTTGAGCCCCGGGCCTCCCCCGCCCGCGGGCAGGAAATTCCCGCCCGGTTGAGCCGGCGTTCTTGGGGTGAGCGGACTCCTCCGTTGCGTTCCGGCGCAGACTCCCCCACGTTCGCGCGCGAGTGAATGCTCCGTGGGAAATTCTCAAGATCCTGTCCGATCCGACCCGGCTGCGGCTGCTGGCCCTGTTGACCCGCGAGGAGCTCTCGGTGGCGGAGCTGCAGGAGGTGCTCGGGATGGGGCAGTCGCGCATTTCATCGCAACTGGCGCTGTTGCGCACGGTGAACCTCGTGGCCGACCGGCGGGAGGGCAAGAACGCCTTCTATTCGATGCGCAGCCCGCTGCCGGCGCGGACGCTGGCGCTGGCCCGGGCGGCGCTCGAGGCGGTCGCCGATTCGCCGATCATGGCGGAGGATCGGGTGAATCTCGACCGCATTCTCCAGAAGCGGAGGCGGACGCAGGAGCAGTATTTCAATCTCATCGCCGGGCGGCTTGGGAAGAACTACTGTCCGGGGCGATCGTGGGAGGCGATCGGGCATCTGGCATTGCGGCTGACGCCAGCGATCGAGATTGCGGATTTGGGGGCGGGCGAGGGCTTGCTGTCGCAGCTCCTGGCGCGACGGGCGAAGCAGGTGTGGTGCATCGACAATTCGCCGCGCATGGTCGAGGTGGGCACGGAGCTAGCCCGCAAGAACGGTCTGGCCAACCTCGAGTACAAGCTGGGGGACATCGAAAAGGTGCCGTTGGCGGAAAGATCGGTGGACCTTGCGATTCTCAGCCAGGCACTGCACCACGCGCCGCATCCCCAGCGGGCCGTCGACGAGGCGTTTCGCATCCTGCGACCGGGCGGCCAGCTTCTCGTGCTCGACCTGAACGAGCATGCCTTCGAAAAGGCGCGCGAGTTGTATGCCGATGTCTGGCTCGGATTCAAGGAGAGCGCGCTCCACGGGTTCCTGAAGAAAGCGGGCTTTGCGAAGGTCGAGGTGACGACCGTCGCCCGGGAAGCGGTCGAGCCTTTCTTCGAGACGCTGCTGGCCAGCGGGATGAAACCGACCCGATAACCGCGAACCTCGGCCGAACGACGCCGAAGTTGGCGGCCTGGAACGAGCGCCAGGCGAACGACCCGGAATTGCGTAATGGCGCCGGCCGTGCATGCTGTGGGGCTGGTCGTTGCGGCCGGCTGTACGCTCTGAGGCCATGAATCGCTCAATCTCGTCATGGGTTATCGTCTGGCTGCTCCCGGTGGCGGCGGCCTTGGCCGCGGCCCAGCGGGAGGAAGCGGTGATGCTTTTCGACAACCGCAAGGTGGTCGTGGCGGTGCCGCCGGGCTTCAGTTTTGCGAGCCAGAAGGATGAGGAGGGATTGGTGCAACTCACGCTCGCCGCCGCCGAGGGCAAGCTCAGCCTGCAGATCCTGCTGATTCCCGATCCCGATGAGCGGTCCACCCAGGCCCGCGCCCGGAAGGAGCGCATGGTCGAGCTGTTCAACGGGTACGTCGAGGACTCCGTCGAGAAGGGGATGCGCTTCGAGGAGTTGGAACCGCGGCAGGGCGCGGGGACCTATTGCGTTTTCACCGACGCCAAACTGGTCGGGCAGGAGAGCCTGCCGCCGAATGAGTTTCTCAATCTGACGGCAGGGCTCAAAGCCTGGCGCGGGGTGCTTGTCGTGTTCCGGCTTTTCAGCAACGGGACAACCTCGGCGGAGTATCGTGCGGCGCTCGCGTTGTTGCGCAACAGCGTGGAAGAGCGGTCGGCTCCTTGGAAGTAGGCCGGCGGGTCCGCCCCGCCCGCGCGTCGAGCGGGACACTACAGCCGCTTGACGGCGTAGGCCAGGGCCTCGGCGATCTTCTCGAACTGCTCTTCCGTGTGCATCGCCGAAATCGCGGTGCGGATGAGGTCCTTGCCCGCGGGCACGGCTGGCGCGATCGACATCACGGTAAACACGCCCTTCTCGAGCAGCGCCTTCCAAAACGGGTAGACCCGCTCCTTGGAGCCGAGCACGATGGGCACCGCGGGGGTCTCGCTGTCCCAGGTGTCGAGCCCCAGCGACTTGACCATCGCCCGGTACCGCCGGGTGTTGGCCCAGAGGCGCTCGAGATGCTGCGGTTCCTGCTGCATGATCTCGAGCGAAGCCTGCGCGCAGGCCGCCTGGCTCGGGCTGATCGCGGCGGAGAAGATCGTCTGCTTCGAGTGGGACCGGAGATATTCGATGATATCCTGGCTCGCCGCGACGAATCCCCCGGTGCTGGCGAGCGACTTCGACAGGCTGCCGCAGATTACGTCAACCTTGTCGTTGTGGCCAAAGTGATCGACCGTTCCGCGGCCTTTGCGGCCGAGCACGCCGAAGCCGTGAGCGTCGTCGAGCACGGTGAAACAGCCGTGTTCCTCGGCGATCTCGGCAATCTCCGGCAGCCGTGCGATATGGCCCTCCATCGAGTAGACGCCCTCGATGACGAGCATCTTGTTGGCCTCGGGATTGAGCGCGGCGAGCACTTCGCGCAGGTCGTCGGGGCTGTTGTGGGAGAAACGCTCGACCGTCGCCATCGAGAGCCGGATGCCGTCCCACAGGCACGAATGGATGTTCTTGTCGGCGAGGATGACATCGCCCTTTTGGGCAAACGTAGCGACCGAGGTGAGGCAGGAGAGGTAGCCGGCCACGTGCACGTGGCAGGCCTCCCGCCCGAGGAACTCCGCAAGTCTTTCTTCGAACTCGAGATGGTAGGCGCGGGAACCGTTGGAGGTGCGCGCCCCGGTCGTGCTGGTTCCCCATTTCAACATCGAGGCGCGGCCGGCTTCGATCACTTTGGGGTGGAACGACAACCCGAGGTAGTCGTTGCTCGAAAGCATGATCATCTCGCGTCCGTCCAGCGTCACCGTGGTTCCGCGCTGGGCTTCCATCGCGTGATAGAAAGGCGCGTATTTCAGCCGCATCTTCGTCGCGTAGTCGTCGCGGCAGCGCGCCAGCAGCGCGTTCTTGTTTTTGATGAAGAAGGATAACGCCATGTCAGCGAGGACCGTGGAAGGCGGCGGGGCCGATGGCAAACGGAAAGGCGAGGTGAGAACCGGTCCTGCGGCGCCCTGTTTCCGGGTGAAGCGTCGCTACTTCTGCAAGGGGAGGCGCTCCATCCAGGCGCGCAGTTCCTCGGCATAACGCGCCCAACTCCGGCCCGGCCGGCGCCGTGCGGCTGTGGCGAGCGCGGCCAATTCCGCCGGCGACTCGAGCAAACGGGCGATGGCGGACGCGAGCGAGGCAGCATCCATCGCCTCGAGCGTCACACAGCCGCCTGGGCGGGCGGACTCGCCGATCGCTCCGCGGGCCGAACAAACACAGGGTTTGCCGTGGCTCAGGCTTTCCAGCACCGGCAGGCCAAAGCCTTCGGCCAAGGAAGGGTAAACGGTGAAGGTGCAATTCGCGTAGGCGGCGTTGACGGCTGCATCTGTGGCGGGGCCGAGGTAGCGCAGTGGCCGACCGTCGGCTTGGAGGCGGCGAATGCGTTCGAGGGCGGCGGCGCCGGTTTGCGCATGGGCCAGACCGATGAGGTGGAGGGAGAATTGGCGTCCGCGGCCCCAGAGTATTTCGCAGGCCTCGAGCAACGCCACATGGTTCTTGCGTCCTTCGATACTGGCGACCGTCAGGACCACCGGGGGACCGCCGGGCGC
>Ga0233425_10007345_pt1 | contig 15569 bp, 17 predicted proteins | sample Watercolumn_Towu_2_FD_181712 | JGI IMG/M metagenome (GOLD analysis project Ga0233425, IMG submission 181712) | Freshwater microbial communities from Lake Towuti, South Sulawesi, Indonesia - Watercolumn_Towuti2014_140_MG | ecosystem: Environmental > Aquatic > Freshwater > Lake | place...
CACCAATTCCTTCCAGCAAGCCAACATCTCCAGCTACAACAGCGACGTCTTCACCGGCGGGGTGAACTTCGGCCTGCCCCTGAGCGAGTTCAGCACCCTGCGCGCCAATCTGGATTACGAAAATACCAAGATCAAGGCCAACAACAATACCTCGGTGCAGATCCGGGACTTCCTCGACGGCGACAACTGGTATCCCTACCGCGACGCCAGCGGGAATCCCTGCCAGAACCGCTCCGACAAGAAAAACACGAACGGCGACTATGTCTATTCGGGCTGCTTCCCCGGCAAGAAGGGCTTGGAGGGCAACGGCAACCAATTCGGCATCTATAGCGTCAGCCTGGGGTTCGTCCACGACACCCTCAACCGCGCACTGTTCGCCAACAAGGGCGGCATGCAGAGCATCTCCATCCTGGGGGCGGTGCCCTTCAGCGATCTCACCTACTACAAGGCGAGCGTGCGCGCCCAGCATTACTTCCCCCTGGCCAAGGACCTGACCCTGATGCTCAACGCCGAGGCCGCCTACGGCGACGGCTACGGTTCCACCAAGGATCTGCCCTTCTTCGAAAACTACTATGCCGGCGGCCCCATCTCGGTACGCGGCTACATGGCCAATACCCTGGGACCCAAGGATTCCCGCGGCCGCGCCTTCGGCGGCTCGCGCAAGCTGGTGGGGACGGCGGAGCTGCAGTTTCCGGTGCCCTTCCTGAGCGAGGACTTGAGCAAGAGCGTCCGGCTTGGTGCCTTCTTCGACGCCGGCAATGTGTTCGACAACAACTACGATCTCGGCAATCTGCGCTATTCCGCCGGCCTCTCGGCGCGCTGGCTGTCGCCCTTCGGCGCCCTGGTGTTCAGCGTGGCGCAGCCGCTCAACAACGGTTACGAGTGCGTGCTCAACACCGCCTGCCGCGCGAAGACCTCGGAGCGGGTGGAAGACCAGACCCAGAGATTCCAATTCTCCTTCGGCCAAGGCTTCTGAAGTCCTGGGGCGGGCCGGTGCCGGCAGATTTCCCTGAATTCCTGCGAGTTCTTGTATAATGCCGGGAACGCTGCTCAAGCCATCCCCGTATCCCCATCCGGCGGATGCCGTTCCCCGGCATGCCGCGGCACCGATTTCCTACTGGCCAATTCAACCCCATTCAGGAGTTAGCTCGATCATGTTTAAGAAGTCTCTCGTTGCTCTGGTTTCAGGGCTGGTGCTGAGTGCGGGTGCCCAAGCCGCGGATCTGAAGATCGGCGTCGTCAATGTCGCCAAGCTGCTGGTCCCCAAGGAAGAGCAGCTGCGCAAGATGATGGAGCGGGAATTCTCCAGCCGCGAGAAGAAGCTGATGGCCAGGGGCAAGGACATCGAGCAGATGGAAGAAAAGCTGAGCCGCGATGCCGATGTCATGAGTGCCTCCGAGCGCAGCAAGATGGAGAAGGACATCATGAGCAAGAAGCGGGAGGCGAAAGCGGAAGCCGACGAGCTGCGGGAGGACGTGAATCTAAAGAAGAACGAGGAGATCGTCCGCATCCAGAAGGAGATCTTCGAAGCCATCAAAATGGTTGCCAAGGAAGAGAAGTACGACATGCTGTTAACCGACGGCGTGGCGTACTACGGCGAGGAGTTCGATGCCACTGACAAGGTGGAGGGCAAGCTGGGGACCGGCGGTGGTTCCAAAGCCCCGAAGTCGAAGATCGACGAATAAGTCGGCACCAACCAATCGAACAAGACAGGATCGGCCATTGGATATCCAAGAAATCAAGGAATATCTGCCGCACCGCTATCCCTTTCTGCTGGTGGACCGGGTGGTGGAATGCGAGCCCGGGGTTCGCCTGCTGGCATACAAAAACGTGACCTACAACGAACCGTTTTTCAGCGGTCATTTCCCGGCCTTACCCATCATGCCAGGCGTATTGATCATCGAGGCGCTGGCGCAGACCACCGGCCTGCTGGCGGGCCAGACCCAGCCGGACGTGCTGGGCAAGGGTAAGACCTACTATCTGGTGGGGCTGGACAAGGTCCGCTTCAAGCGGCCGGTGGTTCCGGGCGACAAGCTGATGCTGGAGGCCAGCTACCTGCGGCACAAGCGCAACATCTGGGCGTTCGGCTGCCGCGCCGAAGTGGAAGGGGAGTTCGTGGCCAGCGCCGAGATCATGTGTGCCGCGGCGGAGCAGGGATCTTGATCGATCCCCGCGCAGTGGTAGACCCGGGGGCCGAACTGGCAGCCGATGTCAGCGTCGGGCCGTTTTCCGTCATCGGTGACGGCGTCGTGATCGAGGCGGGAAGCAACGTCGGTCCCCACGTGGTGATCCGCGGCCCGACCCGGATCGGACGCGACACCAAGATCTTCCAGTTTGCTTCGGTGGGTGAGGACCCCCAAGACAAGAAGTACCGGGGCGAAGTGACCCGGCTGGAGATCGGTGACCGCAACGTCATCCGCGAATACTGCACCATCCACCGCGGTACCGTGCAGGATCAGGGAATCACGCGCATCGGCAGCGACAACCTGTTCATGGCCTATACCCACGTTGCCCACGACTGCCTGGTGGGAGACCACATCATCATGGCCAACGCGGCCTCCTTGGCGGGTCATGTGCGGGTCGGAGACCATGCCATCCTGGGCGGCTTTTCCCTGGTCCATCAGTTCTGCCAGATCGGTCCCCATACCTTCTCCGCCATGGGCAGCGTGATTTCTCGGGACATTCCGCCCTACGTCATGGTCGGCGGCCGCCCCACCAAGCCCCACGGCATCAATAGTGTGGGTCTCGAGCGGCTCGGTTTCAGTACCGATGCGATCCGCCAGATCCGCAAGGCCTACAAGGTGGTCTTCATGTCCGGCGCCAAGCTGGAGGACGCCATCCGCACCCTCGACAAGATGGCGGAGGAAACGCCGGAGCTCGTGCGGATGGTGGAGTTTCTGCGAACCACCGGGCGCAGCATCCTGCGCTGAAGCGCGGCGGAATCCTTCAGGCCAGCGGGGCGTCGAGCCAATCGACCTGGCGCACCGGAGCAAACGAACGGCGATGCTGCGGGCTCGGGCCATGCAGTCCCAAGGCCTCCCGGTGTTCGGCGGTGCCGTAGCCGGCGTTGCGCTCCCAGCCGTAGCCCGGGTAGCGCCGTGCCAGGCGCGCCATCAGACGGTCGCGGAATACCTTGGCCACCACCGAAGCCGCGGCGATCTGGGGAACCGTGGCATCGCCGCGGACCACCGCAGCGGCCCGGCGTCCCGCCAGGTCCGGCGGGACGTCCACGCCGTCGATGCGGATGGGCATGTCGAGCCCCAGGCGCTCCACCGCCCGCCCCATGGCGGTCAGGGTCGCGGCCCGGATGCCGTGGCGGTCGATGGCCCGCGCCGAGGCGCCGGCCAGGGCGACCCGGCCGTGCGCCGCGATCAGATCCGTCAATCCCTCCCGCCGTTTCGCCGTCAGCTTTTTGCTGTCGTCCAGGTTCGCCAGCAATTCCGGCGGAACCCGGCAGGGATCGAACCAGACCGCCGCCGCCACTACCGGGCCGGACAGCGCGCCGCGTCCGACCTCGTCGCAGCCGATGACCGCCGGATAGTCGGCGCAGCCTTCCGGCCGGAACGGACGGTGCTGTGCGGCGCGGCTGCCGCGTGCCGTGGCCATCAGTTCTTCTGCAGCCGCAGCGAGTTGAGCACCACCGAGATCGAGCTCATGGCCATGGCGGCCGAGGCGATCATGGGGTTGAGCTTGCCCAGGGCGGCGACGGGAATGGCCACCACGTTGTAGCCGAAGGCCCAGAACAGGTTCTGGCGGATCACCCGGAGGGTGAAGCGGCTCAGCCCCATGGCCTCGGCGGCCTTGGAAATGTCGCCATTGATCAGGGTGATGTCGGCGGTCTGCATCGCGATGTCGGTGCCACCGCCGATCGCCAGGCTGACATCGGCGGCCGCCAGGGCCGGGGCATCGTTGATGCCGTCGCCGATCATCCCGACCTTTTCTCCCTGCGCCTGCAATTCCCGGATGATGGCAAGCTTCTGTTCCGGCTGGGCCTGGGCGATGACCCGCTCGATGCCCACCAGGGCCGCGATGTGCTCGGCGGCGGCGGCCACGTCGCCGGTGGCCATGAGGGTTTGCACGCCCTGATCCTGCAGCCGGCTGATGGCGTCGCGGGCATTGTCCCGCGGCTTGTCGGCGATGCCGAACAGCGCCGCCAGCTTGCCGTCCAGTGCCATCCACACCGGCGTCTTGCCCTGGCCGGCGAACTGTGCCGCAAGCTTGTCCCCGCGGCTGCCGAGGCGGACCTTCTCCTCCTGCAGCCAGTGGCGGTTGCCGATCACCACCGTGGTGTCGGCGACCACCGCGCAGATGCCCTGCCCCGGCTGGGCCCGGAATTCCTCCGGCTCCACCCAGCCGACACCCCGCTCGCGGGCATGGGCGACGATCGCCTTGCCCAGGAAATGCTCGGAATGGGACTCCGCGGCCGCCGCCAGCTGCAGCAGTTCGGTTTCCGACAGGCGACTCAGATTGGCGCAGTCGGTGACCTGCGGCCGGCCCTCGGTGATGGTTCCGGTCTTGTCGAAGACGACGGCGCTGAGCTTGGAAGCCATTTCCAGGCTCTCGCCGTTGCGGATGAAGATGCCGCGCCGCGCGGCCTGGCCGGTGGCCACCATGATCGCCGCCGGAGTGGCCAGGCCGAGGGCGCAGGGGCAGGCGATGAGGAGGACGGTGATGGCGTTGCCGAAGGCGGCGCCGAAGCCGGCCCCGGCCGCCAGCCAGCCGGCGAAGGTGAGACCGGAGATCACCACCACCGCCGGCACGAAGACCGACGAGACCCGGTCCACCAGCTTCTGGATCGGCAGCCGGCTGGCCTGGGCCTGATCCACCAGGTGGACGATGCCGGACAGCACGGTGTCGGCGCCCACCGCGGTCACCCGCACCCGCAGCGAGCCGTTGCCGTTGATGCAGCCGCCGGTGACCTTGTGGCCGGCTTCCTTGATGACCGGCATGCTTTCCCCGGTCAACATCGACTCGTCCACGGTGGACAGGCCTTGCACCACTTCGCCATCGGCCGGGATGCACTCGCCCGGCCGCACCAGCAAGAGGTCACCGACGCTGACGTCATCGATGTGGACGACGGCTTCGGTTCCATTCCGCAGCACCGTCGCGGTATGTGGCTGCAGGTCGATGAGCCGGCGGATCGCGTCGTGGGCCTGGCCCCGCGCCTTCTCGTCCAGGTAGCGCCCCATCAGGACGAAGGTGACGATCCCCGCCGCCGCCTCAAAGTAGTATTCCCGGCGGCCGATGATCAGGGAGATCAGGCTGTAGGCGTAGGCCGCACCCACCCCGAGTGCCACCAGGCTGTCCATGTTGGCGGCACGCCGGCGCGCGAGGCGCCAGGCCTTCTCGAAGAAGGCCCTGCCGCCCCACAGCACCACCGGCGCCGATACCGCCAGCTGCGCCCATCCCATCAGCCGGGAGTGCGGGGCGAACATGCCGATGAGGACGGTCGGCACGCTCAGCACGGCGGACCAGAAACAGTGCTGCCAGGCGCTGCCGATGCGGTCCTGCTCGCGGGCCAGTTGCAGCCGGCGTTGACTCAGGCTGTCCATGGGCTGGGCCCGGTAGCCGAGGTTGCCGATGGTGCCGTAGAGCTGCTCGCGAGTCATGCTGGTGCGGATCTGGGCGGTCTCCGTGGCGAAATTGACGGAAGCCCGGCTGACCCGCGGGTCCCGCCGCAACAGCATTTCGATCAGCAGCGCGCAGGAGATGCAGGTCATGCCCTCCAGGGCGAGATGGAAATCCCGTTCGGGACCGGCCGCGGTGCCCGCCGCTCCGGAAACACCGGCCGCCAAGGGCGCCCGGCCGAGATTGCCGAGCACGGTATCGAGCAGGACCACGAGCTTGTCGGCGGCAAGCCGGTCGGGGTCGAAATAAACCGTTACCGAGCCGATCGCCAGGCTGACCCGCACCGAGCCGATGGCACTGTGTTTGCGCAGCAGGATTTCGTACAGATAGGCACGCTCCCGGTCGCCACGCAGTGCCGGAGCGAAGAGCCGGATGCGGTGGCGGGTGCGGTGGACCACCCGCAGGCATTGCGTGCTCCCGGTCGCCGCGCTCATGGGGTCAGGACTTGGGCCTCTTGGAGCGGACCAGCAGGTAGATCATGTAGATCGACGCCGTCCATTCGTAGCGGAACAGCCACGGACTGCGCAGCCAGTGCTGGATGATCAGGTGCCAGTGGGTCTTGATGAGATAGAGCACCAACAGGTCGGTCAGGAACTCCGAGGCCAGGGAATTCCGCCCACCGCCGTTGGTCGGGCCGAACACGTTGCGCAGCACGATGGCACTGGCGTCCAGGGTCTCGCGGGTTTCCTGCCACACCGCGCCGAGCCAGCCGGATTCGGCAGATCGAGAGAGCGGAACCAGGTTCGAAGTGGCCTCGTCGGCGGACCCGCTGGCCGCGGCCTCGTCAGCCGCTACGCGGGCCGCTGCGGCGAAGGCCGCGGCGACTTCCCGGAAGCCGGCCAATTCCTCGAAATAGCGGATGGAGATCTTGCCCTGCCGGGGATAGACACAAACCCGGTAAACGCCTCTTTGTCGGCCGAGGTCCGCCACCAGGCGGTCGCCGCAGGATGCTTCCAGCAGAAAGCGGGGCAGCTCGAAGCGCACATGCCCGGACGCCCGGTAGCGCAGGACGATGCTCTGGAGTATCGACATGGAGGATGGTTCGGTCGGAGGCCGGCGCCGGTCCCGCCGCGGGGCCGGCCGAAGAGGCGGAGACTATTCCGCCGCCTGGTCGCGGCTTTCTGCCACCAGGTCTTCGAGGTTTTCCCGCTGCTGCAGGACGAAGTCCTTGCCTTTCTCCGCCAGGTCGTTGGCGGTGCTGACGATCTCCTTGCGGTACTTGTGGATCAGGAACCCGGCGGCGACTCCGAGACCGAAGACGACGACAGGATTTCTTGCGAGCAGACTCATCTGGTGATCTCCCGATTGTTGTGGTTGGTGCGGTCGGCCCTGTGGGCGGCGGTTGCGGCGCCTAGCCGCGCAGCTGCCGATTCTAACGGTCCGTTTCCGTGAACGGCACCCGCTGAACTGCGCGGCGCTGCCGGGCCGATGCCGAGGATTAGCCGGCGGCTTGCGGCGAAGCTTCCCCCCGCTCCGGTTCCGCCGCCAGAATTTCCGACTCGTGGAGCATCTGGTAAATCCCGTGGCAGCCTTCGCAACAGAATTGCTTGGGCCCGAGTGTGGTCGAAAGGAAAAAATCCGGCGTCTCGATGGGAAGACCGCAGAGGTCGCAAGACTTCTTTGTCATTTCACCCATATTATCGGTTCAGCTCGAAGGGATTGGCAACGGTCTCGAGGCAGCGGGGCGGCCGTCCGAGGGCCGCCGCGGCGCCGCGGCGGGAAGGGTGAAGGGCAGTCGGCCTAGCGGCTCCCCGTATCGGCTTTGGCGGTGGAGGAATGGCTGACGGCGCGGGTCGACGCCTTCATCAGCGCCATCCGCAGCGCTCCGGTCAGACTGGGGCCGAGTCCGGCGGAGGTGGCCAGGGCCGGTACCAGGATGAGGGAGGCGAAGGCCAGCCCGGTACCCAGCAGGAGGTAGCCCGACCGCCGATTTCCGGCGGTGGTGGTAGTTCTGGGACGGCTCTGGCGCATGGGGACTCCGACGCGAAGGGACGAAGGGGGAAACGGTACATTTCCCAATCAAGCTTCATGCCGACGGGGCAAGCCATTGAAAGGACGCCGCCGGAACGCCGGTGGCGTTTCCCTGGGGCCGTCGGGATGTGTGAAATGCCGCAGCAGGCGGATGTCGCTGTGTGAAATGACTCGGTTCCGTGCCAACCCTTTTCGAGCCCTTGGCCGTCGCGCCGCGGCGCGGTTGGTGTCGCAGCCTTCGTTTTGATAGTCTGGCGCCGCCGCCGCAGGCCGGACCCGCCGGGGAAGGTCGGGAAACCGCAGTACGGCCGGGTCGCGGCGCTACCGTGCGGCAAATCCCTCGGTCTTCGGACACGAGTTTTCGGCGCCGGCGGGCCATCCGGGAAGCGCTCTCGTGCTTCCCCAATTCTTCGTCGCGGTGATTCCATGTTCAGCACAATCCCCAGTGCCGCCAAGGCGGCACCCGCCCGCTTCCGGACCGGAGTCAACCGTGCCCTCACGGTCCTGTTCGCCCTCGCCGGGGTCGCCCTGATTCTCTACCTGGACGCGCGCCTGCGGCTCGACGCCCGGCTGCCCGAATTCGGCCAGGACGTGAGCTACGGGTTGCTATTCGGCGTCGGCTTTCTCACCGGTTTCCATTGTGTCGGCATGTGCGGCGCGCTGGTGGTCGGCTACGCCAGCAAGTGCGAACAGAGCGGACGCCTGCGTTACGGCGGACATCTCCTCTACGGCTTGGGCAAGACCGTCTCGTATACCGTCATCGGCGCCCTGTTCGGTCTGCTCGGGTCGATCGTCGCCTTCACCCCGCAGGTGCGGGGGCTGGTCGGTGTGGCAGCCGGCCTGTTCCTGCTGGGGTTCGGGCTGAGCCTGCTGAATGTGTGGCCGGGGCTGCGCAATTTCCGCATCAAGACGCCGCCGGCCTTGCTGCGCTTCATCGGCACCCAGGCACGGCGCTACGGCCACCCGGGGGTGATCGGACTGCTCAACGGGCTGATGGTGATCTGCGGTCCGCTCCAGGCCATGTACGTCATGGCCGCCGGCACTGGCAGCGCGCTTGAGGGCGCCAAGCTGATGCTGGTGTTCGGACTCGGGACGCTGCCGGTGATGCTGGGGTTCGGGGCCCTGACCAGCCTGGCATCCGCCCGTCTCGCCCCGAAGATCCTGCGATTGTCGGGGGTACTGGTGGTGGCTCTGGGTGCCATCATGCTCAATCGGGGGCTGGTGCTCAGCGGCAGCGGATATGACTTCAGCAGCGGGCTGGCCTGGGTTTCCCTGCAGTTGCGCGACCGCTTGGGATTGGACGTGAGCCGGGCCGGCCCCGACTATCAAAGTATCGAGATGGACCTGTCCCGCCGGGAGACGCTGCCGAATGTCCCCATCGTGCTGCGGAAAGGTGTGCCGGTGAAGTGGCACATTCACAATTCCGAGATGCAGTCCTGCGTCAGCAGCGTCCTGGTGCCCAAGCTGGGACTCGACATCCCCCTGAAGAACGGCCAGCAGACCATCGAATTCACGCCCCGGCAGGAAGGCGTGATCACCTGGTCCTGCAACATGGGGATGACTACCGGTTCCTTCTTGGTGGTGGACGAAGCAGCGCCGCCGGACCCGGAACAATGAGTGCGGGGCAGTCCGGCGTAGAGGCGAACGCCGCCCATGGATCAGAGCATGTTCCTAACGGACGCACTGAGGCATTTCACCCGGTACCGTCGTGATATCCCGCAGCCGCTGGCGCCGGCAAGTGCTGGGGAGCCGGACGCTGCGATAGATGCCAAGGGCTTGCGAACTTGGCACGAGAGTTGATGGAGAGTTTGTGGGCCGGAAACAATCCGCCGGCTTCTCCATCCCCATCGAGGTCGCCATGAATCCCCAGCAAGGCTTGCGCTCCCGGAAACCCACGAAGGCCGGCGTTTCACTGTTCGTTGCGACCGGACTGACCTTCGCCTCCCTGATCCTGGTTCCCGGTATCGCCGCCCAGATCGGCCTGGGTTCGAGCCTGACCGGTGCCTTGCGCATGGCCTTGATGAAAGCCTCGAACCGCGCCATCCGCGGCTAGAGGCGCGCGTTGCTGCCGGGAGCCACGGCGGAACCGTCCGGCTAACCAGCGGAGGCCGATTGATCCGGCGCCCGCCGGTGGGACGTCAGGGCGGGTGTTGTATTCTTGTGCGATGCTTTCGTTCCTTTCCAGCGCCGCTTTGGCCGCTTTGCCGGCTGTTCCGCGATGACGCTTCCCCGTGACCGAGCGCCGGCGCGGCCGGAACCGGATCGGCTGCGCGCCGACTATTTCAACCGCGAATGCCGTTGCAACACCCTCGACTGGCAGGCGCTCCTGGCGGAGCTCCTGGGCCAGCCGGAGGGCGATGCTCTCGTCCGCATGCTGACGGAGGAGCGGCCCCATCTGTTCGCCACTGCTCCGATCTTCGTGCCGGCCGCCTGCGTCCTTCAGCAGCAGCGCGTCATTGAAGCGGTGGAACGGGTGGTCGGCCTGGACTCCTACCGCGACCGGGTACTGACCTACGCGCCCGCTGCGGCACGCTGCGAGCGCTCAGCCCAGGGTGTTTTTCTCGGCTACGACTTTCACCTGGGTCCGGAGGGCTCACGCCTCATCGAAATCAACACCAATGCCGGCGGTCCCCTGCTCAATGCCCTGCTGCTGCGGGCGCAGAATCGATCCTGCCGGTTCCCCGGGGATGGGGGCAGTACCGTCCAATCTGCCGGCGAAAGCAGGGTTGTGGAAGACGAATTCTGGGCGATGTTCCGGGAGGAGTGGCGGCGCGAACGGGGAGACCGGCCGCTGCAGTCGATCGCCATCGTCGATGACGACCCGCCGAATCAGTTCCTGTATCCGGAGTTCTGCCTGTTCCGCAACCTTTTCCGCGCCCATGGCGTCGCAGCAGTCATCTGCGACCCTTCCCAACTTCGACGGTCCGGCGGCGAACTCCGCTGCGGCGGGCAGCGGATCGATCTGGTCTACAACCGGCTGACCGACTTCGGGCTGGACCAGCCGGGCCACGCCGAACTGCGAGCTGCCTGTCTGGAGGGGGCCGCGGTGGTCACACCTCATCCCCGCGCCCACGCCCTCTACGCGGACAAGCGCAACCTGGCCCTGCTGACCGACCCCGATGGCTTGCGGGAGCTGGGGGTCGACGCGGAGACGCGCGAGGTGCTGCTGGCGGGCATCGCCCAGACCCGCTCGGTGCGGCGGGAAGACGCGGAAACCCTGTGGGCACGGCGGCGGCAGTTGTTCTTCAAACCCGCTGCCGGTTACGGCAGCAGGGCCGCCTACCGGGGCGACAAGATCACCCGGCGGGTGTTCGAGGAGGTGCTGGCCGGCGACTATGTGGTCCAGACCCTGACCCCCCCCAGTGCCCGACGCCTGGCGGTGGGGGCGGAACCGGCCGACTTCAAGCTCGACCTGCGCCATTTCGTCTATGGTGGCCGCACCCAGATGATCGTCTCCCGCCTCTATCAGGGCCAGACCACCAATTTCCGCACCCCCGGCGGCGGCTTCGCGGCGGTGGTCGTGGTGGCGCCGGAGCAACCGGCGGCGGCGGACGCCGCCGCTATTCCCGGGTGATGAAGGCCAGTTTGGCGATGCCGGCCTTGTGGCTGACGGCCATGGCTTCCGCCACCTTGCCGTAGGGCACGGCCTGGTCCGCCTGGAACTGGACGGTCAGTTCCGGATCGGCCTGCAGCAGCACGCGCAGGGCCGCCTCCAGTCCCTCCAGTGGCTGCGGCTGTTCATTCAGCTGGATGCGGCCTGCCGCGTCGATACTCACCGTGGCCAGGTGCTTGTCCGGAGCTGGGGCAGTCTTCTCGGTCTTGGGCAGGTTGACATGGACCGCCTGGTTCAGCAGCGGCGCGGTGACGATGAACACTACCAGCAGCACCAGCATCACGTCCACCAGGGGGGTGACGTTGATTTCGCTCATGGCGTCGCGGTCGCCGGAATCGTTGTGGAAGGCCATGGCGGCTATCTCCCGTTGCTCAGGTAGGCGGTCTTCACCACCAGGTTGAGAAAATCGGTGGCGAAGTATTCCAGATCGGCCTCGCACAGCCGGATGCGGCGCAGGAAGAAGTTGTAGGCCAGCACCGCCGGAATCGCGGCGGCGATGCCGATGGCGGTGGCGATCAGGGCTTCACCGATGGGGCCGGCGACGACGTCGAGGCTGGCGGACTTTGTCTGGCTGATGTCCTGCAGGGCGTGCATGATCCCCCACACGGTGCCGAACAGGCCGACGAAGGGTGCGGTGCTGCCGACGCTGGCCAGCATCGACAACCCCTGCTCCAGATCCTTCCGCTCCCGGCTGACCTGCTGGCGCAGGGAACGCTCCAGCACCGACTGAATGTCGCCGCTCACCTGCAGAGCCCGCAGGGAGTCGCCGCGGGTGTCGCGGACGGCGCCGAAACCGGCCAGGGCGATGCGCCCCAGCGCGCTGGAGGAATGCTCGAGAGAGGAGGCGGCAGTGAGGTCGGCAGCGTTCCAGAAGCCCTGGCCGTAGCGACTGTTGGCACGCCCCATGCGCCACAGCGACCAGCTCTTGGCGAAGATGATGGCCCAGGTGATGACGGAGAATCCGATCAGCACCCAGAGGGTGGCCTGAACGATGTCCGACGAGGTCAGTTGCGGCATGGAGGTGTCCTCGAGAGGGTGATTTCAGTTGGCGATGGTGAAGCTGATCGGCAGCGAGCGGACGGATTCCACCGGGACTCCGTTCTGAGTCGCCGGAACCAGCACGCAGGCCCGGACCTGTTCGATGGCGGCCTCGTCCAGCATTTCGTGGCCGCTGCCGCGCTCGACTCTGACCTCCTCGGCCTTGCCGCTGGGGAGGATGCGCAGGTGCAGCACCACCGTTCCCTGCCAGCCGCGCTGCCGCGCCACCGTGGGGTAGTGGGACTGGATGCTGCCGGTGCAGGCGGTGCTCAGCTTGGCGTCGGTGCCGGGGATCGGCGCCGGCCTGACCGGCTGGACCGGGGCGGCGACCGTTGCCGGCGGCGCCGGATCGGCGGGTGCGGCCGGCGCCGCGGCCGCTTGTGGTGCCGGTTCCGGCGCGGGTCGCGGGTGCGGCTTGGGTTTGGCGACGGGCTTCGGTTTTTCCGGCGGTTTGACCGCGGGCTTCTCCGGTGGCGCCGGCGCCGGCTTGGGCGGTTCCGGCGGTTGCGGCCGGGCCGGTGCCGGCAGGGTCACCATGGTGGCCTCGATGATCAGCGGCGGCGGCGCCTCCGGCGGCCGCTCGAGGTTGCGATAAAGGGTCCAGGCCATGCCGTGCAGCAGCACGGAGATGGCTACCGCCGTGGCGCCGCTCAGGCTCAGCCGGTGCTGGCGCGGACGGGGCCCTGCGGATGCCGCCACGGCGAGGACGGCGGCGACGGCCGGCGAGGTCCTGGATGGAAGAATGGGTGGGAGTACTGACATGACATCGGGGCATTGCTGGGCGCCTGGCCGCGGGTGGCGCCTTTGGTTCCGGTGCGGTTTCCTCGTGGTCGATCGGTCGCGGTGGCTGCCGGCTGGGACTGAACAACAGCGAACAGCCCGGGATACGCGGAAAAATCTCTCTTGGATTCGTCGGCGGCCGCGGCCTCCCTGCAGGAATCGCGAAATCTCTCAGCGATTCCAGCGGGCGCCGGAATGAGGTGGCGGACGCGGCCTTTCCGGCCGACGCGTGGTCCCCGGCGGCGCCTCATCCGGTCGCCACGATAACAAGAATCCTGGATATTGTCCGGTCCTGTGGCGGGCCGGCGCCGACACGCCGACGGGCCGGTCAGCGGAAGTAGCGGCGCTGCAGCGTGTCCAGGCGCGCCCGCAGCCGGGCCAGCAGGCTCTCGGCGGTGCCGGGTGCGCTTCGGACCGCAGTCGAGATGCGGGAAAAAATCCCGGCTGCCGCCGCTGCCACTGCGGTCCGCGCCGGCGCCAGGGCCAGGGGCGAGTCTTCCAGCCAGCCGCGCCGCAAGCTCCAGCGGACCAGGCCGCTGGCCAAGAGCAGGAGGGGGATGATCCCCGCGGCGAACCAGTACAGGCGTCCGCCCCAGCCGAGGGCCGCTGCGCTGTGGTAGGAACGCAGCGAATGCGCCAGACGCTGCCGCCAGTTCCACTGGCTCGGGTTGTTCACCGCGCGGACCTGCCCGCTGTAGCGGTCGATCCAGACGGCGGTCGCCGGATGCCGGCAATCGCTTTCCAGCCGCTGGCAGAAATCCACTCGATAGGTTCCGATTTCCCCGGCCGGCAGCAGGATGCGGCGCGGCTGTGCGCGCGCAAAGAGCCCGCTGGCCACCGCCAGGGCGGCTTCGATGCCGAGCGGTTGGGAGTTGGGTTCGGCGGTGCTGCGTAGCGGGCCCGAAGGGGAATGCGCCTCGTCCGGTGCCGCTCGTTGCGTCCAGGGCGGCGCCAGGGTCATGCCGGCGGCGGTCAGCGCCGTCACCAGCAGAGCCGGGGCCGCCGCCAGGCCGAGGCCGGCGTGTCCGTAGCGCAGCCAGTCCGAGCGGGGGGAGCCGTCCGCGGGCGGCGCCAGACGGCGCTGCTGCAGCCAGATCCCCAGGCCGAGCCCGACCAGCAGCACCGTGGCCGCCGCCAGGCCCGCCATGACCGTCGCCCCGCCCCGCTCCAGCCGCAGCCGGCCGTGCAGTTCGCTCCACCAGCCGAGGCCGGATTCGCCCCACATGCCGGTGTCCAGGATGCGCCCGCTGTCCAGGTCGACGGTCACCACCAAGGGCGCGTAGTCGCGGTCCTCGGATTCTTCCGGACGCTCATACCAGGCCACCAGTTCCCGCGAATCTCCCAGGGGCAGTTCCAGCAGCCAGGGTCCGTAGCGTCGCGGGTTGGCCTGCTGTACCGCGGCGAACAAGCGGTCGAGGGAAACCCGGGATTCGCTGCGAAAGCGCGGTCCCGGCTCGCCGCCGGCGGCGCCGGTCTGCGCGGCGACCAGGAGGCTGCCGCTCAGGCCGATCACCGCCAGCAGCAGGCCGGCGGAGAGTCCGAGCAGTCCATGCAGACGGCGCACCCAGATGGCGGCACCGGATCCAGTGGCGCCGAGCCGGACAGGCCAAGGCCGATGGGTGCCGCCGGTCATGGCGGGTCCGCACGAAGGCGCCGGGCGGGATGCGGGCAGCAACCGGCGGGGGAAGGGTAGCGTTGCGGTAAGGCCATGGGTCGGACTGGATGGTGGAGGGCAGCGCTCTCGGCTGGTCCCGGACCACCGGGTTACGGGCGGCGCTTCGCTCTCGTGGTTTGCGAACTCAGCATTTTATGAGGGATCGCGGTTCGCGGGGAAGCCTGTTTCGCGGCCTGCAGGTCGCCGCTCTGCAGGCGCTGCAGTTGGGCGATCTGCTGATTGGCGGTGATCAGTTGATGCTTGAGCTCGTCAATGAGTCCGTACAAGTGTTCGAAATGGATCTGGAAGTAACGGGAATTGGGAAAGTGGGGATCCGGCTCCAGTGCGTGAGCCGCGATGTCTCTGGCTTGCTTCGGGTTCATGGGGCACTGCCGTCCTTCGTAAGGTGAGTGTCCAAGGCGAACGATACGAGTGGGCTCTTGCTGACCTGTGGCTGGAAACACGGGGCCGTCGTCCCTGCCGGGGAAAAGGCACACGGCAGCCTTTTCCCCGTATTCCTGCACCGCGCATCAGTTGAAAAGGCGGGCGTCCTGCCGTCTCCCTGGTGACCCCGGAAGCAATGCGGCAATCATGCCAAGGATGGTTGCCCCGAGAAATCATCTGTTTGAAGCGCTGCCGGCGGTTCCGGGAGGCCTTTTCTGTGTGATTTCACGCAGCCGCTGAGGCAATTGACCCAGCCGGGGTCGGAGGCGCCCACTGCGGTTTGGTCGCGCCGGGGCTGCCTTGGGCAATGCCGGCGGCAGCCGGTAGAATGGTGCTTCCCACCAGCAGGAGGAGCCCGATGCACGTCACCCTTGTCCATGTCCAGGTTAAGCCGGAATCGGTCGCCGCCTTCATCGAAGCGACCCGCGCCAATCACCAGGC
>Ga0233425_10007346_pt1 | contig 15568 bp, 14 predicted proteins | sample Watercolumn_Towu_2_FD_181712 | JGI IMG/M metagenome (GOLD analysis project Ga0233425, IMG submission 181712) | Freshwater microbial communities from Lake Towuti, South Sulawesi, Indonesia - Watercolumn_Towuti2014_140_MG | ecosystem: Environmental > Aquatic > Freshwater > Lake | place...
TGGACAAGACCGGCCTGTCCGTGCTCGCTTGCTGCTTCATCGGCAGCTCGCCTATTCGCCAATACACCGAGAACTGGACCCTCTCGACGCTCCTCGGCCATGTTGAAAAGAGCCTGAGCTACGCTCGCGATCACGGCATCCCTGTCATGTTTGTGACGGAAGACACCACGCGCGCGCATCCATCCGACTTGGAAGCGCTCTACGGTCTCGCCATCGATCTAGGTGCAGAGCGGCTGTGCATCTGCGACACCTGTGGTCACGCAACCCCAGACGGGGTGCGCAATCTCGTGTCCTTTGTGCGGCGCATCGCTGAGAAGAAGGGCCGCGCTGTCGGTCTCGATTGGCACGGACACCGCGACCGCAATCTGGATCTCGTGAACTGCATGGCTGCGGTGGAAGCGGGCGTCAGCGAAGTCCACGGCGCTGCCCTCGGCGTTGGTGAACGCGCCGGAAATGCCCCCATGGATCTCTTGCTCGCAAACTTCCGGCTGCTTGGCTGGATTGATCGCGACCTGACCCGGTTGGGCGATTACGTGCGCACGTGCAGCAAGCACCTGCGCGTTCCGATTCCTCACAACTACCCCATCTTCGGCCACGACGCCTTTGTGACTGGCACAGGTGTGCACGCCGCGGCCGTGATCAAGGCCATGAAGCGCGGCGATAACTGGTTAGCCGATCGCGTCTATTCGGGCGTACCTGCGGCGGATTTCGGAGAAATGCAACGGGTTGCCGTTGGCCCCATGAGCGGCAAGTCCAACGTGATTTGGTGGCTAGACCACCACGGCTTCAACGGCAACGACGAAGCCCTCGTGGAACGCGTCTTCGCGGCCGCTAAGGCTGCTGATCATTTGCTCTCAGATGATGAATTGCGCCTCGCGGCTACGGCTCATGTGTGAAAAAAGAGGGGCACGATCCGACCCCATGGCCGGATCGACTTGCCCCCAGATGCCGCAACGCCCGTGGACCCGTAGCCGGGTGATTGATCGACATCACAGGCGTACAGAGTGCCGCGCCAACACAATCCATCGCCCCTGAGAGGAAACCTGCTGAACCATGCTCGACTTCCTCGCTGAAATCCCCTTCCCCGACATTGATCCGGTGGCCCTTCGCATCTTTGGCTTCGAGGTGCGCTGGTATGGGATCTCTTATGTCGCCGCGTTCTTGCTGGCCTCGAGTCTCTTGAAGCGCCTCTCGCGGGAGAAGCTCTTGCCCCTCGCTGAAAAAGATGTGGGGGACCTCATCTTCTTCGCCATGCTCGGCACCATCCTCGGCGGGCGCCTTGGCTACGTGTTGTTCTACAAGCCAGCGCACTACTTCGCGCATCCAGCGGAAATCCTTCAGGTCTGGCACGGCGGCCTCTCCTTCCACGGTGGGCTCCTCGGCGTGGTCGCGGCGCTGTTCCTGTTTGCGCGCAAGCGCGGAGCGTCCATCCCTCGCGTGCTCGACTGCGCTGCGGTGGCCGTTCCCCCGGGCATCTTCTGCGTGCGTCTAGCCAACTTCGTGAATGGCGAGCTGTGGGGCCGACCTACGGATCTCTCCATCGGCATGGTGTTCCCCGCGGCAGAAGCGGGCGGTGTGCCCCGCCATCCTTCGCAGCTTTATGAAGCAGCCTGGGAGGGCCTCGCACTGTTCGGGATCATGTGGTGGGCGCGAAAGCAGCGGATGGCTCAGCATCCCGGGGCTCTCTCAGGGCTCTTCCTCCTCGCCTATGGATGCGGGCGCTTTGTGATCGAGTTTGCGCGCGAACCTGATCGCCACTTGGGAACGGTGCTCGGCCCCTTTTCTATGGGGCAGGTGCTTTGTGCGGCCATGATCGCTCTAGGCGCCTACTGCTGGGCCAAAGCCATGCGGCGAACGGCCCCTTGAAGCGGTAAGCTGACGGCAGTCGATTCCGCCCACCATCGGGGGTCGGGCATGGCTAGGCCGTGACCGCGACCCGTTCCACCGCTGGCGAGGGCGCAGATTTCAGTTCACAACCACGCACCCGGCGCATCCGGGCCCAAGAAACCATGAACACGCTTCTCATCACCACCCTCGGCGGCGCACGCCGCGACGAAGAACGCCTCGGTCACAGGAAGGCCCGCTATCGCCTGCCGGGCAGCGAACGCATCGCAGAAACCGAGCACTTGGGCGTGGAACTCGCCAAGTCCCTGCATGCGGACAAGGTTTGTTTCGTTGGAACCACAGCCGGGTTCTTCGACCGATTGGCGGATCTCTTGCCAGCCGGAGACGCGAGCGCCGCGGTGGAAGAGCACCTCGAAATGAGTGCGCACCACGCGGAGGCCGAGGAAGCCGTGGCCCCCGAGCCCGAAGCGCCGCCCGCCGAGGCGGAAGACGCCGCGCCGGCGGCAAGCACAGAGGCCGCCCCCATTCCGGCAACGGAAGTGAGTCCCGCTCTTGCCAGCACGGAAGCACCTGCACCAACCCCCGAGGCCGCTCCCACCGCGTCGGTGGAGGTGGCTGCCCCAGTGGTGGCCGCCGCTCCGCAACTTCCTAAGCGCCACCACACGGCGGATCGGCGTCCGCTGACAGAGCGCTTGCTCCAGCAGGCCCTCACCGGCCGGCCCGATGCCGCGGCGCTAGACGCCCTAGCGGCCCGCCTCGCCAAGCACCTGAAACTCAAGTCCGTGCGCTGCCTATTGATCTCTGATCCCACCAGCCCGCGCGCCACCTTGCATGCGCTGAACACTCTCAGCCAGTTGCCGGAGGACGGTGACCGAGTCCATCTCGACGTGAGCTTCGGGCCTCGCTCCCTGCCTGTCGCCGCCTTCCTCGCCATGCAGTATTTGCAGCGCTTCCGCCCTGAGGTCGAGGTGGGCCACGTGTTCATGGCTTCGCCAGAACACGCTGACGAAAACGGCATCGTGCCGCTCTCGGGCATGGATGGCCCCAACGAAATGTTGCATTGGATGGGCCAGTTCGAGGCTCTGCTCGAGGGACGCGCACCGCAGGGGCTGCATCAAGCCTTCGTGCGCGATCGCTGGCTCAATCGCTTGGCCGGGCCCTATGTGCGCTTCCAACGCGGGCAACGCTTCGGTGCGCTGTCCGAGGTTGTGGAAGGGGCGCGCTTGGTGGAAGAGAAGCGCGCGTCACTCCGCCGCCTTCCGGCCACGCATCCTTTCAGGCTGTTTGATGCGGTGCTTGCCGCCGCCATGCAGCCTTTCACCTCAGACGCTCCGGTGAGCACCAAGCAGTACGTCGTGGCCGTGCAAGCCGCGCAGCAAGGCAATCTGCCCCTGGCTGCGCTGCACCTGCGCGACACCCTGCTCTCCGCGTGCTTGGAAGCCTACGGCCGTGACGTGGGCGCGACGTGGATGGATGTGCCAGGCAGCGGCGGTGCGCAACAGGTGCGTCCGCGCGAAGTGGCCTCGTTCATTCTCAGCACGCCAGCGCTGGCAGCCGAGTTGCCGCCGCTAGATGTGGTTTGGCCGCTCATCGCCATGGCTCGCAATCGCTACGTGAACACCAGCCCCACTGCGGTGCGGGCCGGTCAGCTCAAAGATGAAGATCACGAAGTGGCGCGCGCCGTGGAAATGGTGGGCGCACTCATTCGATCCAAGGCCTTCGCCAAGCTCCCGGAACTCATCGCTTTCGAAGCAGCCGTGCATCAGAGCATCGACATCGGAGCGATTCGTCCACGCGATTCGTTTGATCAACGTCGCGGTGGTCGCGGGCCGCGCCACGAGCGTGGCAGACGCCCTGATCGCCGAGGTCCGCGCCATGGCGGGGCACCGCAGCAAGACGCGTCTGCACCGGAAGGCGCAAATGCAGAGGGGGCCGCTGCGAACACTTCGCCAGCCGGCGCGCCGCAAGATCGTGGCCCTCGGCCCGAAGGGGGCCAGCGCCCTCATCAGGGTGACAGGCCACGCGGCCCGAGGCGAGATCGCAACGATCGCGTTCGCGGTGAAGGCGGACCACGCTCTGATGGCCCTCGCGAGGGTGGTGGCTTCCGCGGCGATCGCGGACCACGCCCTGACCGCGGACCGCGCCCTGATCACGGCCCCCGTCGCGATCGCCCACCGCGTCGCGATGACGGCACGCCGGAAGACACCACGCCGCGCGTCACGCGTTCTCACGGCCTCGGCAATCTCGGACTCGCGCTCGCGCAAGCGGGCCTCGTGAGCTCACCGCGACGCCCTGACCGAGAAGAGCAAAGGCCAGCGCCTCAAGCAGAACAAGCCCCGTCGGCTCCCGCCGCAGAAGCTCCTGCCCCACCGAGCAACCCTGAGTTCCCGGTAGCCGGCCCCTGAACACTCCAATCAATGGCTCCCGCACCCCATGGGCTCGCCCCCTGTGGTGCAGCGTTTTCGCGTTCACCGCGATCTCCGCGTGGGGCTGTGCTGATGGCTTGACGTGGGTGCTCGAAACGGCACCCACGTGGATCGGACTCGTGGTGCTCGCGCTCACCTCCCGGAACTTTCCGCTCCCCGGTTGGTTCGCACTCATTCTGACCGTGCACGCGCTCATCCTCGCCGTCGGCGCACACTGGACCTACGAACACGTGCCGTTTGGGTTCTGGATGCGAGATGTCCTAGGCACAGAGCGCAATCCGTTTGATCGTCTCGGGCACGTCTTCCAAGGCATCACGCCTGCACTGCTGACACGCGAACTGCTGCTCAGACGCACTCCTTTGCGCGGTGCCGCTGTGCCGTGGCTAGCCGTGGCTGTGGCTCTCGCATTCTCCGCGCTCTACGAGCACTTCGAGTGGCTCAGCGTGGCGCTGATGGGCACTTCAGCGGAAGCGTTTCTTGGCCTTCAGGGCGATCCCTTCGATGCTCAGGCCGACATGCTGTGCGCCTTGTGCGGAGCTAGCGCTGCCATGCTCTTTCGAAGGCGCGCCGACGCCCGGATTTGATCCAACGCATGAATAAGCGAGTTTCCTAGTGGGCGATCTTGATACTGAGTCTCAGTTTCATATCGTCGGCCCATGAAACACACTTCAACCCCACGCGCGACCCCCCTCGAGCGTCCCGCCGCTTCGCGGCGGATGCCTAGCCTCCTCGCGCTCCTCCCCCTCTTCAGCGCAAGCTTGCTCTGCGCTCAGACTCCGCAGGACTTGAGTGCAGAAGTGCGCGAACTCCGCGCACTCGTCACAACGCTCAAGGCCGAACTCGCGATCATCCGGAGCGCGGGCGAGAGTTCCTCCGCTCGCGTTCACGAACTTGAACAAGAGATCGCGAAGTACTCAGGCACGGAGCTTGAGACCGCGATCGCTGAGACCACAGGCAAGGTGCAACTCCCGAGGCAGAGCCAGGAGAAGAGCATCGTGTTGGGTGGCTACTTCGATACGGAGTTCCGCATCGACCACGCCGGAACCCAAAACGACACCTTCGACCAACATCGCTTGGTGCTTCAAACGGAGGCCCGCGTGGCTGGGCCTGTGAGTTTCCGCTCCGAGATCGAGTTCGAAGGTGGCGGCGTCATGACGGGCACCGGCAACTACCTCACGAGCAATCAGATCCTCATCGAATACGCCGAGGCTCACGTGGACTTGAGCGAGCCAGTGAAACTCAAGCTCGGCTCCATGCTCGTGCCGTTCGGGCAGTTCAACGAAGAACATGACTCCCCGTTGCAGGAGTTCACCGACCGTCCGCTCGTGGCGCGACGCGTCATCCCGAGCACGTGGAATGACACGGGCATCGGCCTGTATGGATCGGTGCATCCTGGCGCCTGCACATTGAGCTACGACGTAGCGCTCATGAACGGCTTCACCGAGAGGTTCTCGGCCATCGATGGTTCGCGCAACGCCAGAGCTTCATTTCGAAAGGACAACAACGACAACAAGACTCTCGTGGGGCGCATCGGCTGCAATCTGGACGTGGACTTCCTCGACTCCCTCGGCTTCGGCGTCAGTGGATTGCTGGGCAAGTACGACAACGCCGGTGAACGCGACGCTCGCATGTGGGGCTTCGATGGGCGCGTCCGAAAGGGCGCATTCGAAGTGCTCGGTGAATACGCCAGCTTGCGTCTCGAAGATGGGGCCACACTCACGACGCCTGTTCCGCCAGGCATGGAGGGTTGGTACGTCGAGGGGCGCTGGCGCTTCTTCCCCTTCCCCGAAAAGTGGCGCGGCTCGCGGATGCTCGGCACGCGCAGCACCTTCTCCCTCAACTTGCGCTACGACTCGGTGGACACGGATATCTCGGGAACGGCCGTGGACTTCGCCACTCGCGGAGATGCCTACCGCGATGATCGCAGCCGCTGGAGCTTCGGCCTGAGTTTCCGGCCCGTGGTGCAGTCCGTGTTCAAGGTGGAGTACCAGTGGTTCCCCGAGCCTGCTTCGCTGCCCGATGTGGACAACGACCGCATCGTGGCATCCTTCGCCACCTATTTCTGAGCTACCCCATGTTGCGTCCTAGTCTTTTGCTCCTCGGTGTCGCGGTCATGATCACCGCCTGCGCATCCCTTGAGGACTACCGTCTGCCCGACGGTCGCCTTGACGGGGAGCGGCTGTATGCCAAGCGTTGCGGCTCGTGCCATGAGCCCTTTGCGCGCGAGGACTATGGCGCCAACGAGTGGATCGGCCATGTGGAGCACTACGGCCCGCGTGCAGGCCTCAATGCCGAAGCGCGCGCGGCCGTGTTGCTGTGGCTGTGTGAGCCGCGTCAGGCTCGCTGAAAAAGTCGGGCCCGAGGTCTTGCGACCCCGGGCCCGTAGCTTGGTGCCTGTGAACCCCGCCGGATCCACAGGTCCGATCCTCGCTTCCCTGCACTCGTAAACGAGTGCGCTACGCCTTGTACTGTCAACCTCAGCACGACCACGGCCTGATGCAGGGCCATACGGAGGTGTGTGTCGGACGCCACTCTCGCCTCGACAGGAGGGCTGCGTAGCGAGAGTGACCGCTAACGCCCTACAGTGCACCGCTAAGGTCTGTTGTGACAAATAATCCGGCGGCAGTGCGACAAGGCCTCTTGCGGGCGCGCCCTCGACCCCGCGCTATCATGACCACTCCCACTGGGATCTCCCATGAGCGACTCACAACCCCACCAAATCCGCATCATCGCCAGACCTCAACCTAACCCCATGAAGTGTGACTTTGAGGTGGACCGACGGGTGGTTGAGGGCACCGTCTGGTTTGCCGACGCGGCTTCCGCACAGGGCTCGCCCCTAGTGGAGAAACTCTTCGCGTTGCTAGGTGTTCAATCCGTCCTGCTCCGCGAATCGAGCTTGACCATCACCCGCACCGACGCCGTGGAGTGGCTCACCCTTGCCAAGGCCGTGGGAGCCACCGTGCGAGCCCACCTCCTTTCCGGCGAACCCATCGTGGCCCAAAGAATGCTGGGCCGCACCGACTTGGATGACAGCATCAAGGAGCGCGTGCAGCGCATCTTGGATGAGGAAATCAATCCGGCGGTGGCGATGCACGGGGGCGCCATCAACCTCCTCGAGGTCAAGAACGGCATCGTGTACGTCAAGATGGCCGGCGGTTGCCACGGCTGCGCATCCTCCACCGCGACTCTCAAGCAGGGTGTGGAGCAGGCTGTGCGCACGCGAGTCCCAGAAGTGGTGGACATCTTGGACACCACAGATCACGCGGCTGGCGCCAACCCGTACTACTCCCACACCTGAGGCCTGACACGTGGGACTTGTTGCACTGAATGTCCGCATGGCGGAGCCGGGCATCCTCGCCATCGAGTGGTCCGATGGCGTGGAACTGTGGTACGCCCTAGATCAGTTGCGCGCCGATTGCCCCTGTGCTCCTTGTCAGCCGAACGCCGAAACACCCCGCAAGGTGCGTACCGCGTTTCAAGGCATCGGGCTGCGAGACCTTGAGGAGGTCGGCAACTACGCTCTGAAGCTCTCCTTCACCGACGGCCACGCGACCGGCATCTACACTTTCGAGCGCCTACACGCCCTCGGGCATCCCGCGGGCGCCGTGCCCGCACCGGACATCCCCGCTCGCTTCGAAGTTTGAGAAAGTCTGCAAATCATGAGCGACCTGAAAGAACTACTCGCCCCCATCTCGCGCATGGTGGCCACTCTCCATCTAGACGACGCGGCTGCAGCGGAGCGAGCTCTCGAAGCAGCCTTCCCTGCGCAGGGACCCGCAGTGGCTGCCATCACAGCGGCGGCGAAGGCTGCACTCGCTGCCGGGACGATTTGCAACAAGGGTGAAGGCGCCATGAAATTCTCGCGCCTTGCGAAGCCCGAACAGGATCCGGGCAAGTGTTCCATTGACGCCGTGTCCATGACCTCCGTCGCAGGCCCGTTCCACACCCATGTGAAGGGTGAGGTTTGCTTGTGCATTCCGGACTCGAACACGGTCACCTTCGAAGGCCGCAACGCCACGTGGATGGTGCTGCCTGTGGGTTCGCGCCATGCACCGACGGTGGTGGGCGGGCACATGCTCATCCTTTATTGGTGGCCGGACGGCGCGGTGGCTTGGGGTTGAGCGCCCTCCCCGTAGATCTCGTGCGCGTCGAAGTGCGAGGCAGCACTGCTTCCACCTCAGAGTTGCTCTTGGTCCTTGCCGGTGTCGAGATCCCCATGCGCCGCGTATCCGCGGATGACTTCCGCAGCGTGCACGAGTTTCAACTGAGTTGGCCCGTGCCGAAACTTGGTTTGATCGCCAAGCCCGCGCTGACGCACTCAGGACTGCACGTGGAACTCACGCTCCAGAATGGCAATCCCATCACAAAGACTCTTCAAGCTGGCGAGCTTGCAGAGTCCACGCCTGTGGTGCTCGTCGAGACCCGAGACTCATTCCACGTCTGAGGGCCTTAGTGTTTCGCCGCGGCCGCGCGTGCGCGCAAGAAGGCCGCCAATTCCTCGAGCATTCCCGGCACGAATTCCTTCTTGAGGGTGGTGTACTCATGCACGCCGCCCGTGAGGGCCGCCTGAAAAAGGTGATTCGCTTTGGGGATCGTCACGCAGTGAAGGAGCTTCGGTTTGTCCGCAAACGCGGCTTCTAGAGCCGGACGACTTTGAGATGCGGGTACTTGCAGATCCCGCGCGCCGAACAGCGCTAGCACCGGACAATTCAAAGCGCTCAAGTGTGGCGCCGGATCCAGGTCGATGAAGGTCCGCATCCACGGATTATCCATCTGCCTCCATGCAGTCTTGATGTAGTCCTCAACGAACGCCTCCTCCGTGGAGGCCTCACGCATCTTCGCGGGCATCTGCGCACGAGCAGCGAGCGCTTCCTCGCGCACAAGCGCCTCCGCTTCGGCCCGGCCCTCGCCCGTGCGCATCCAATGGAACAACGCTGCCTGCAGGGCTTTCTTCGCCGTCACCATGGATGAGGGTCCACCTCCGGCGCGCAGCAGCAGCTCTCCTTGCCGGTAAAGCAATTCGTCCCCACGCACGCAAGCGGGCGCGAGCAGCACGAGAAACGCAATGCTCGGAACGCGCCCCGCAAGGATGGGTGCAATCACGCCGCCCTCGCTATGACCGAGAACGCCGATGCGTTGAGCATCCACCTCTTTGCGAGCCATGAGCCAGCGCAGGGCGGCCTCAGCGTCATCCGTGTTGGTGTGCGTCGTGACTGTGGCTGCGTCGCCCGTCGATGAACCGATACCGCGATCATCGCAACGCAACACAGCCCAACCTTGCGTCAGGAAGAAACGCGTCAGCTCGCGAAAGATCGCGAATCCAGCCACTTCTTCGTCGCGTGTCTGACCGCCTGAGCCCGTGATCAGCAACAGGGCTGGGAACGGCCCTTGACCTTCAGGCTGCGAAAGCGTGCCCGCAAGTGAATTGGCTCCAGCACTGATGAGCACCTCTTCATGCTTGCCGGGCAGCGGCTCCACTTGCGGCGCCGGTAGTGGTCCTGGCTGCAAATGGAAAGTGCCTTTCATGCCGTTCTGTTGGAACACACCACTGATGCGGCCATCCTTGAGCGCGCCTGAGTACGTGGCGCGCCCGATGCCAGCGGGCAATTCGAAGCTCACGCGATCTTCGACGAAGCTCACCTTCTCCAGCGGCAGGACAGCGGCTGTTTGCTCCGGGATCAACATCTCGGCCTGCAGCGACTCTCCATCCAGTTTGAAGTTCACCTGCATGCGCAGTGCGATGCCCGGCGGAACTTCGATGCCTCCATGCCATGGCCCAACTAGGGGATGCGCAGCCTGAGCGAGGACGCTTCCGCCTAGCCCTACGAGAGTGAGTGCAATGGACAAGCAGAATGAAATCGTTGCGGTCTGCTGCGACAAGGCTTTCATGAAAGCACGATAGCCGCTCCGCTCTAGCCTGTCGTCCAAAGGAAAGTCCCCGTAGCGGCCGCTCCGCTCCGGGGACTTCTCGACACAAGCAAACTTTCAGGTGGGGTTTGTCAGACGAACTTCGTGATTCCCGGCATAGCGACGGGTGCAACTTTCATGTCCGCGTCAGCGAAGCTCGCAGGAAAGAGATTTTCCTGCGATTCCCATGCTTGCTGCCATGTCACTTCTTGCCCCGTGTAGGCCGCCATGCGTCCCATGATGGCCATCATCGTGCTCTTCACCATGTAGTCACCGTTGTTGATCGTTTTTCCGGCGCGCACCGCAGCCACGAGCTCATCCCATTCGGTCTGGTACATGTTGTTCGATGGGCCCGTGTAGTTCCACTCGCGCGCACCACGAATGGTGTGCTTGAACACGTCGCACACACCTTCTGATCCGAACAGATGGTCGCTGACATCACCTTTGCAGCCATCCATCTGTCGGCACCACGCGAAGCCCTTCACGCCATCCGGCCACACATACACCGCTGAGAAGTGATCGTAGATGTGCCCGTACTTCGGATCCGTACGCACTTGGCGACCACCCATCGCGGTGACCTTCGCGGGTGGCTGATCTTGTCGCGCCCAGAGAAGTTTGTCTAGAGAGTGAATGGCTTGTTCGTTGAGATGATCGCCCGAGAGCCAGTTGAAGTAGAGCCAGTTGCGAATCTGATAGTCCGCTTCGCTCCACTCTGGCTTCCTTCCGTGATGCCACAGGCTGCCTGTCAGATAGCTGCACTGCATCGCGCGCATCGTGCCGATGCCACCTTGGTGCACCGCATCAAAGGTGGCGCGCATGCCGTAGTCGTAGCGCCAGCAAAGACCACTAACGACCACAAGTTGTTTTGCGGCAGCGGCTTCGCAAGCTTTGCGCACGCGAATGAGCCCGGGCGTATCCACCGCCACTGGCTTCTCCACAAACATGTGCTTCCCCGCCGCCACAGCCTTTTCCATGTGCGCCGGGCGGAATCCTGGGGACGTCGCAAGAATGACGATGTCGATGTCGCAGGCTAGGACGCGATCGATGGCGTCCTGTCCCACAAAGCGCCGCTCCGGCGGCACGTCCACGCGCTCCGCAATGGAGGGCGCTGCCGAGGTTGGCTTTCCGTCCGGCCCCGTGGCTGGTGGGCCAGCATCTTCCATCAGACCGGCCAGCGCGCGTTCGATGCGGTCAGGGAACCAATCCCCGAGCGCCACCAAACGCACCGCAGGGTCGGCGTTGAGGGCATTCACCGCTGCGCCGGTTCCGCGACCTCCACAACCCACGAGCCCCACGCGGATCTCATCGCGACGCGAGCGCGTAGAAAACTGCCCGAATGCCGTCGCAGAGAGCGCTACAGCCCCGGCAGTCGTAAGAAACGTGCGGCGATCGGGAACGCTAGATTCAGGCAACATCGAGAAACTCCTTCTCAGGCTTTCGCACCGGGAACTGCGACAGGATAGTTGGCTAGGGGGCCGAAGACGTAGCTCGCGGGCGTGGAGGGATGCAGTGGCGATTCCAGCGCCTCTTGCCACGTGACTTCGCGCCCAGAGTAAGTCGCCATGCGGCCCATGATGGCGGTCAACGTGGATTCGGCGACCATCACGCCGTCGTTGAGGGCACGGCCTTCGCGGATGGACGCGAAGAGTTCGTCATGTTCGGTTTGATAGGGGTTGTTGTTGGGGCCTTGGTGCGTCCAAGACTCCTGCCCCTCAATCGTCCAGCGCTCCGAATCCATGTGAGCGCGCCCGCGAGTGCCTACGAGATGTTCCGAGACATCGTTCTGGCAGCCCTCGATCTGTCGGCACTCCGAAAACATCCACATGCCGTCGGCATACTCAAAGCGCACCGCGTGGTGATCGAAGATGTTTCCGAACTTGGGATCAGTGCGCACTTGGCGACCGCCCATGCCGCAAGCTTTCACAGGATGTCCGCCCTTGGCCCAGTTGATGACATCGATGTTGTGGACGTGTTGCTCCACGATGTGGTCGCCGCTCAGCCAAGTGAAGTAGAGCCAGTTGCGAACTTGCCACTCCATGTCTGACCAATCGGCCTTGCGCTCTTTGTGCCAAAGGAACCCCGTGTTCCATGCGCAACGCGCGGCGGTGAGTTCACCGATCGCGCCGTCCTTGATGCGTTGCATGGTCGCGCGATAGCCGTTCTGGTAGTGACGCTGCAAGCCACACACCACCGAGAGCTTTTTCTGGCGTGCCAGCTCCGCTGCCGCAAGGGCCATGCGCACACCGTGACCGTCCACAGCCACAGGCTTCTCAAGAAACACGTGCTTTCCTGCGGCTACGGCCGAGGCGAAGTGTTGTGCGCGAAAATGCGGCGGAGTCGCGAGCAGCACCACGTCCACATCCGAAGCGATCAACTTCTCAGCGGCGTCAAAGCCGGTGAAGATGTGCTCGGGATCGACCCGGACCCGCTCGTGCACGCCCTGCTCGGGATCGCGCAGGCTCCTCAGGCTGCCCTGAAGCCGCTCGGCGAAAAGGTCCGCCATGGCTACGAGTTCCACCGGCCCCGCTGTCGAGAGCGCTTGCGCTGCTGCGCCCGTGCCGCGTCCACCGCAGCCAATCAGACCAACACGCAATGGCGCTTCATGAGACTGATGCACGGGCAGAACGCGATGCGCGAAGGCCGCGGTCGCCATTGCTACAGATCCGTGACGCAAAAATGTTCGCCGATCACTTTGCAGAGACATGCCGTTGCTCATTCCTGCGCATCTGACGCATCGTGGGTATCAAAACACAACCAACGCACATCGCGCAAGTGAGAATCTGCCCGCGCATTTGCGCGGATATTCAAGAGAACTTCACTTCACCAGTTTGCGTGCTTCGGCATCGGGTGCTTGCAGTGGCCGCACCACGCGGAAACCCACGAAGAGGGCATCGGTGAAATACCAACGGCTCTGGGGAATCTGAGGGTCCTTTTGTTTCCATGCGCGCTCAGAGCCTGTGCGCCGTGCGCAACGCAAATCCGCAGCCGCGGAGTTCCATGCGCCGCCTCGCGCCACCGTGGGGTAGATCGTCTTGGGAATCAGCCATGGATCAACGAGCAACGTGTCTGCGGGCGCATAGGGCGCGTACTGATCAAGGCAGAGCTCCAACACGTTGCCATGCATGTCAAAGAGGCCAAACGGGTTCGGCTTTTTCTTCCCCACCGGCTGCGTCTTTTGAGAGCTGTTGTCCGCGAACCAAGCGTAGTCCCCGAGGTTGGCCGCGTCATCGCCGAAACTAAAGCGCGTCGTCGTGCCGCCGCGCGCCGCATACTCCCACTCCGCTTCCGTGGGCAGCCGATAGTAGTGACCTGTGCGCGCCGAGAGCCATTCGCAATAAGTCAGTGCCGCCAACCGCGTCATGCAAATCGCGGGGTAGCCCTCCTTGCCCATGCCGAAGGTCATGTCGGTATACGGCTTGGTAGGCCTCGTCACGGCGTCTGCGGCCTTGTCGTCGGCGCTCAATTCTGCCGATTCTCCACGCCGCTTCTGTTCGAGACTGAATTGCCAGAGTTCGTACTCGTCCCACGTCAGTTCGTGAGCTCCCATCCAAAACGACGCAACGCGAACCTTCCGCTGTGGGCCCTCGTCCTCACGTCGCCCCACTTCGTTCTCGGGGCTGCCCATGAGAAACTCGCCCCCGGCGATGGGCACCATCTTGAACTCCACTGTCGTGGCGGGAATGCGCTGTGTGTAAGCCTCGAAGGCTAGTGCGGCCGTCGACGCAACACTCGGCTTCGCGTCTTGAGCAAGGCATGAACACCACGGCAACACGAGAGAGATCGACAAGAGCCAAGACGAGATGGGTGACATGGACGCTCATCGTACTAGGCGTCTACGCGCCGGCCCAAGACACAAAGCGACATGTGTTTGAAGAGCCACTCATGGGCTGCACGCTGCGCATGGAAATCCAAGGCGAATCCGAAGAACGGGTGTTCGTGGCGGCCCGCGAGGCCGTGCGACGCATGCGCGCGTTGGAACATGCGCTCTCCGACTACGACCCCGAGAGCGAATCTGAGCGACTCGCGCGCGCTGGACCGGGACTGCACGCTGTCAGCCCTGATCTCTTCACGCTACTGACCGCAGGCAAGGCGCTCGCACGCCGCTCGGAGGGAGCCTTCGACGTGAGCTGTGGTGCCCTCAGCAGATTGTGGCGCGGAGCGCGTCGCGCTGGCGTTCCTCCCAGCACGGAAGCGCAGCGTGCGGCCCATGCCTGTACGGGTTCGGGAAACATCAGCCTCGAAGCCAATCCGCCACGGGCAGGGCTCGGAGATCGAGGCACGCGTCTCGATTTCGGCGGCATCGCCAAGGGCCACGCGGTGAGCGAAGGCGCGCGAGTGCTGCAACGGGCGGGCCTGCCTGTTCACCTCGTGGCTCTAGATGGCGACCTAGCCCTCGGCGCACCACCCGATCACGCCCGCGGCTGGCTCGTGTCACTGAATCCCGTGCCAGGCAGCTCCGCAATAACCGTTCTTGAACTCAGTCACGTGGCTGTCTCCACTTCCGGCGACGCATTCCAGTCGCTCCAAACGAATACCAAGCGTTTCTCGCACATCCTCGATCCGCGCACGGGCGAACCCGTCACGCAGCGCGTCGCCGTGACAGTCTTGGCGCAGGATGGACTCATCGCCGACAGCGCCGCTACGGCCCTCTGCGTCGCAAAGCCGAAGGAGCGCGCTGCCATGGCCCGCCGGTTCGGTGTGGCGGCGCGGGTCGTGGATGGCGCTGCGAAGGACGCACGCGTTGAACTCGTTGGGCCGTGGCCCATCCAAAGCCACAACTGACGTCGATCGCTTCGGCAGCACCGCCGCCCCGCGTGGGAACGCGCGCTCAACGAATCGGCGGCACTCCCACTGGCTGCGTCGGATCACGCTCAGGGACGACCTCGCCAATGCGTCGCGGCGCCGGCAGTTCCACATCCGGGTCTCGCCCCGCGCGCAGCATCAGATAACGCTGCATGATCTCACTAGCCACAACTTCCGCCGCAGCCTCGTCGTTTCCGCGGACCAGCCAGAGCGTGGGCACCGGCTTGCCGGAACGAGCCGCAGCAAAGTCCATCTGCGCATCAATGCGCTGTGCAATCACACCCAAGCGCGCGCCGCCCTGCACTTCTGGATCATCTGCGACCTGCACCGTCACTTGAGTCCGCGCGGGCTTTCCCTCGCCGTTGACCTCGAGCAGATGGGTTTCGATCACCATGCGCGCAACGTCATTCATGCGAATGGCAGTGGGAGCGAAGGCGCGCTGCATGTAACCCTCGGTGGCTTTCCAAAGCGTTTCGCGATCAGTCCCGGGGACCTTCTTCACCACAGGCACGAGCGTCCGTTGGATCTCACGCATCTCCGCAGGCGTCTGGCCAAAATCCGAGGAGTGATCGATGAGGCCGCAACCG
>Ga0233425_10007347_pt1 | contig 15567 bp, 13 predicted proteins | sample Watercolumn_Towu_2_FD_181712 | JGI IMG/M metagenome (GOLD analysis project Ga0233425, IMG submission 181712) | Freshwater microbial communities from Lake Towuti, South Sulawesi, Indonesia - Watercolumn_Towuti2014_140_MG | ecosystem: Environmental > Aquatic > Freshwater > Lake | place...
CAATGGCTGTCCAGACTTCCTTGAATATTCTTTCTTTCGTTTTGCACAGGGAATCTTATTCAAGATGCTCATAGAATTCTTTGGGCCGCAGTTCCGGAAAGTCTCCCTTGCCATTTAGATATCTGCGTAGATCCAGGCATAAGTGACATCTGGAGCAATATCCTTCGGGGCTTTCTTCGTAGCCCAGATCCCGGGCAAAGTTAAACAGCCCCTCCAAATCCTCCCGGATCAAAAATCCCAGGATAGGCATTTTCTCCGGATCGAGGCCTTCGGCCAGGAGTTGCTCCATTTCCAGCCAATTGCCCAGGGAAATTCCTCCACAGAAACCGGGCAGATAATTTCCGTAATTATCAAAATGATTATGCCAGCCTCGTAAAAACGGCATCAGACAGGACTGCTTGAAAAAGTGTTCGGCCGGGAAGGCGGGGTAACGATTTTGTAACTGTATGGCCGCCCGGCCCATGAGAAAAAGTTCCACCCGGTCCGCCCAGTTCGTCTTTGGGGTCCGTTCCAGGAATTCTTCCAGGGGGAGGCGTTCCTCAATACCCAGGAGGCTGAAGAGCCTGAAAAATTCCAGTTGATAGACGATCACATTTCGTCCGAAGACCTTCAAGGCCATTTCGATCCCGCGCCGGGTTCGTTCAAAGGGAACAAATTCGGCGTAATAGGGATTGACCGAGATCATTATCCCTTTCAGACCGGCTTTTTTGAGAATCTTCAGTTTATCTTTGGTCTCCTTATCATTGAGACACCAAAAGCAGTTGGTTTCCACAAAGGTGGAGGGGATGTTCATTTCTTCGGCCAGAGAGGCGGCCTTGACTAAGAGATCGAAATTCAGAAAAGGTTCTCCCCCTGAAAAGTGCAAACCCTCGTTGACCCCTATGGCCTTGGGTCCCCAGGTGCTTGATCTGATCTTCCCGGCCAGGCCGGATAACCCTTTTTTCAAATCTTCTTCCGAGATCCAGTCCCCTTTCCATTTAGGCGAACAGGCATAGAGACAATGGCGGCATTTGGCCGGGCACTGATAAGAAAGGATCAGGCCTCCGGAATTTGGGGTTGGTATGGGAATAGGTTCCATGATAAATTATACAATAAAAACGTTCGGCGTAAGGCGTTCGGTGTTCGTCGAAACCATTTTTATGATGGCGCCATCGTCACTTTTACTATTATACTTTTTTAGAACAAAAGAAAAAGGTTTTGTATGGCGGGAAAAATTATTATTGAACGTATTCCAGGCATCTTTGCCGGGCTTTATGAAAAGGCGGGCAGGATGGTAAAGGAAAGTTACTACCGCGTTCTGGCGGAAGAGATCAGCGGTCTATTAGTCGAAGGATCGATTCTCGATCTGGGGACCGGACCGGGGTTTCTTCCCATAGAAATAGCCAAATTGTCACCCGGAATAACCATAATGGGGCTTGATTTGAGTTCCGAGCTGTTGAAGATGGCCGAAAAAAAGGCCTATGCAGCCGGAGTGAGTGACCGTGTTCACTTTCGCCTCGGTAGTGCGGCCCTGGTCCCTTTTGAGGATAATCGTTTTGATCTGGTCCTGAGCACCGGGATGCTTCATATGGTCAAGGACCCGCTGAAGGTTTTTCAGGAGATCCACCGGGTCCTCAAGCCGGGAGGACAGGCCTTAATCCTGGACCCGGCCCGGGTCTCCTCGGGGATCGATAAAAAAAAATGGAAGGCCTCGCTCACCGGGAAAGAAAAGATTATGCTGCGGGTATTTCATCTGTTTTCGCGGATCCATCCCGGTCGGAGCTATCATCAAGCCGAATTGGAAGAGATCCTGGCCCGGACCGAATTTAGAGAAAAGCAAGTAGAGGAGCAAGGCAAAGAGATTAAAATTCTCTTAAGAAAAACTCCAGGATTTAAGTAAGAATACGGTTAAGGGTCTCTTGCAGCTTAGCCAGGGTATAGGGCTTTTGGATAAAACCGGACAGTCCTTTACCGGAAAATCGCTGGATCACTTCCTGTTCATTATACCCGCTGGAGAGAATGACCCGGACATCGGCCTTTAGACGGCGGAGCTCCCGAAAGGCCTCTTCGCCATTCATCCTGGGCATGGTCAGATCAAGGAGGATGCAATCGATCTCCTCTTTCCCGGCCCGAAAGACCTCAATGGCTTCAAAGCCATCCACTGCCGTTAAGACCCGGAAGCCTAAACGGCTAAGCATATGTGAGCCTACCTTGCGGACATGGGGGTCGTCATCGACCAGGAGAATCGTGCCGGTCTTGACCGGCGCCGTTGGTGTCTCTTCCGCTCTCTGTCTGTCTTCCGGGGTCCAATCCACAGCCGGGAGAAGGATTTTGATGGTTGATCCCTGACCCGGTTCCGAATACACTTTGATGGCCCCTTTGTGCCCCCGGACAATACCCAGGACCGCCGCCAACCCCAGCCCTCGGCCGGTAAATTTGGTTGTAAAAAAGGGATCAAAGATTTTGCGGCAGGTTTCGGTGTCCATACCGCATCCGGAATCGGAAACCTCCAGGTAGACATAGGTCCCTTCATGCAATTTGTCGTCCAGAAAACTCTCGGCTAAATAGGTCTGGTCGCATTCCATTATCCCTGTAGAGACGGAAATAATCCCGCTTTGTTCTTCCAAGGCCTCGGAGGCATTGGTGATCAGGTTCATGATCACCTGACGCAGTTGGGTGATATCGGCTTCCACCGGAAGCAGGTCAGGAGAAAAGTAATAACGGAGGGAGGCTTTTTTGGAGATGGAGACCTCCAGCATTTGGGTCATCTCCCGGACGACCTCGGAGAGATCATGACGGCCCACCATAAAACGGCCTTTGCCGGAATAAGCCAGCATCTGGCGGCACAATTCAGCGGCCCGTTGAGAGGCGCGGGTAATCTCTTCCAGGTTGGTTCGGGCCGGAGAAGAGGGGGATAAGGTCAGAAGGGCCAGATCGGCGTTCCCCATGATGGCCATTAAAAGATTATTAAAATCATGGGCGATGCCTCCGGCCAGGACTCCCAGACTTTCCAGTTTTTGGACTTCCTGCATCTGGGCGGCCAGTTTGTTTTGTTCATCCTCCGCCCGTTTACGATCGGTAATGTCCGTAAAGACGGCAATCCCGGCAATGACTTTACCCGAACTGTCCAAAATCGGAGAGGCATTACCCAGAACCCATCGTTCTTCTCCCTCTGGCCAGCGGATAATTGCTTCCACATTTCGAGAGGTTTTGGCTTCCCGGACGGCCAGGGCCATCGGCAGATCCTTGGACTGGAAAGGCCGGCCGTCGGGATGGTAAACCTTCCAGTTATTAGGATGCAGTTCGGCGGGGATTTCCATCAATGGTCCCAGGGAATCATCCCGAATCCCCAAGGCGGCGGGATTGGCCAGACGGATTTTTCCTCCCGGGGCATCAGCGATAAGGATTCCGGCCGGTGTTTGCTCTATAGCCGCTTTCAGAAGGGACTGGGCGGCGGCTAGTTGGGCCTCCGCCTGAAGGCGCTCCTCAATTTCACTGGTTAACTGTTCATTGGCCTGCTTTAGTTCGGCGGTCCGTTCAATGACCCGTTGTTCTAATTCCTGATGGGCCAGACGAAGTTCCCGGTCGGCCTGTTCAACCGCCTCGGTCTTCTTCTGAAGCTCCAGGAATTGTTTCTGCTGCCGATCCCGGCTGACTTTTAATTCCTTTCCCATAAATGAGGTAATCACGGTTATGACTAAAAGAAAGCAGGAAGTGGCCAGAACCACCATGGCCTGGGCCGGACCGGGAAGGGGAGGAGAAAAAAAAGGATCCATATGGGGCAGGAACCCGGTGAATTCAAGATAGGTCATAAGGCTCAAGGCGATGGTTGTAAATCCCGTGGTTATATAAAGAAACCGCGGGGGGGTAATAACCCCTAAATAAGAAACCAAGACAAAATAGAAAGGGCAAAGGAAAAAGGCCCGGGTACCTCCCAGAAAATATATAATGCCCGTATACCCGACGACCTCCCCAAGATTATTCAGGATCGAAATAACCTCATAGGCCCTTCGGCTGGAGGTCTTTTTAAGGATACCTAAAATGGGAAAGGAAAGGCCGCCCAGAAATAAAACCGAGGCCAGAACACCGAGGATATGTTCCATCCGGGTAAGACCTGCCAGATGGCCGGCATAAACCAGGGCCAGAGTAAACAGGCCGGCTCCGACTCGAAGAAAGGCCCCCAGTTTAACTCGGCGATACACCCGGGCCCGGTCCTGTTCAGGTAAGGTTTTTTCTATGTAGAGAGCTGGGTCAATCACAATCGTTATTCCCCATGGGGAGTTTCATCAGAAAGAGTTTTCGTTCTTCTATATAGGATTTTTAGCTTTCTGTCAAATCACGGCTTTTATTGGATTGTCATTTATTGAAGGATTTATTATCATAGCCTAGGGGCTCTTTCCCGGGGGCCTCTGGTTTTTCTTGTTGCCAAATTTATTATGATAAAAATATTAATCGTATATCACTCCCAGGGTGGCCATACCGAGCAGATGGCCCGGGCCGTGGCCAAGGGGGCCGGGGAGATTGAGGGTGTAGAGGTTGTTTTGAAGAAAGCCTCTGAAGCCAAGGAAGAAGACCTGATCAGGTGTGATGGACTGGTCATTGGATCACCGGAATATTTCGGTTATATGTCCGGGGCGGTCAAGGATCTGTTTGACCGGACGTATGAACAGCTTCGGGGCCATAAAATGATCTTCCGCAAGCCCTATGCCGTTTTTATCAGTGCCGGGAATGACGGGCAGGGAGCCTTAAGCAGTATTGAAAAAATTGGACTGGGGTTTCAGTTCAAAAAAGTGCAGCCGGCCATCATCTCTAAGGGACCACTCACCGATGAGGTTCTCGCACAATGTGAAGAATTGGGGCGGACTATGGCGGCCGGCTGTGAAGCGGGGATCTATTAAAAAAAATAACGTTCGTCGTTGACCGTTCGGCGTTGGTCGAAATCCTTTTTTCATGCTCGAGGCGCTCCTTGGGGCAGGGGAATAAGCACGAGGATCATATGGCTTTCTCCCGAGACGAGTTAATATCGGCTATGATGGAATGGAACCGGGCCTGGGACCGGCATGATCTGGACAGGGTCATGGACCTCTTTCATGAAGAGATTCTTTTTGAAAACTGGACCGGTGGAAAGGCCCAGGGTAAAGAGGCCCTGCGGAAGGCCTGGTCCCCCTGGTTTGCCGATCATGGCCATTTTCGATTTAAGAAAGAAGACCTTTTTGCCGATGAACAGGAACAATGGTTCCTCCATGCCTGGAAAATGACGCGGCCTTTCCGGGAAAAAGGCTTTGAAGGTAAACCGGAAAAGCGCCGGTGTGTGGACGGCATTTATTTTAAAGACGGTAAGATAATAATAAAATTGATTTTTTCCCAAGCAAGAATAAAAATAAGTGGAGAAACAATAGCCTACGGGCTTGAGCTCCCGGCGGAAAACCGCATTTTCCCTAAATAATAAATCTTTGGTTGAAAGCTGAGCGTATGGTGAGTCCCCTCTCTTCAAAATTAGAAAGCTTCAAAAGTATCCTCCCCTCGTTTCTGGCCATTATTCTCTTTGGAGTAGTTATTTTCGGCGTTATCCTCCCTACTTCCCAAAAAAATCTCCTGGAACAAAAAAAGACCATGATCGTCAGCCTCACTCAGACCGCCTGGAATGTTTTGTTCTACTATGATCGTCTGGTGAAGTCAGGCGAATTATCACTGGAGACGGCTCAACAAAGGACCATCGAAGTGATTAAATATCTCCGCTACGGTGGGGAAGGGAAAGATTATTTTTGGATCAACGACCTCCAACCCAAAATGATCATGCACCCTTATCGTTCGGATCTGGATGAGCAGGATCTCTCGAAGTTTACCGATCCAAACGGAAAGCACCTCTTCGTCGAATTCGTCAAGGAAGTGAAGAAAAATGGGGGTGGCTTTGTACCCTATGTCTGGCAGTGGAAAGACGATCCCACACGTCTTGTTCCCAAACTTTCTTATGTCAAACTGTTTCAGCCTTGGGATTGGATCATCGGTACGGGCGTTTATCTGGAGGATGTCCATCAAGAGATAGAGTCAATTACCAAAAGGCTGATCGCCATTTCCATAGGCATATTGTTGATCATCATTCTTCTTTCGACATATATTATCGGAAGGGGGCTCAAAGAAACCCGGAGGCGCCAAGCGGCCGAAAAGGAGCTTGAAGCGTATCAACATCATCTGGAAGAACTGGTTGAAAAACGAACGGCGGAGCTCAAAAAGGCCTTGGACGAGGTCAAGGTTTTAAGCGGGTTTCTGCCGATCTGTTCTTCCTGCAAGAAGATCCGGGATGACCAGGGCTACTGGAATCAGATCGAGTCATATATCAAAAAACATTCCGATGCCGAATTCAGCCACAGCCTCTGCCCGGATTGTATTAGGAATTTATATCCTGATATTGAGGAGGATGAATTGATTAAGTAGATGGCATCACCAGGCTACGTTAACTTGGTCGAGAAGGAGAGACGGGAAGGTGCCTCCGTAGGTCGAATGCCCCCGATCTTCCAGAGCAACCACATTTTTTAAGGATTCATAAATATTCCCGGCGGCCATGGCGTCTTTGACCCTCCCGATAATTTCACCATTTTCCACATAAATGGCCGGGGCCAAGCCAATGGAAAAATCTCCATTTAGGATATTTCCGCTGTGGGCTCCCAAGATTCCGGCTGCCAGCAGGCCTCGGTCCATGGACCGAACCAGGGCCTCTAAGGATTTTTCTCCGGGCAGCAAATAGAGATATTCCAGGGTTGGTTTCGGTTTTAAGGCCACGGTCTCTCCACCCCAGAGCCCGCTTTTAAATCCCTGTCCGCCGGGTGGTTTTTTAAGTTTAGCCCCATAAAAGAGATCATAATAAAAATTTTTCAGCACTCCTCCCTCGATAATGGACAGACGACGGCAAGGGATTCCTTCATCATCAAAGCTTCTGGCGAAGGGCTGGGCGTCATTTAAGGGATCATCATAGAGGGAGAGTTTGGAATCGAAAAGCGCTGTCTCCAATTTGTTTAATAGCGGAGAGGTTTTCTCATAGATGTTTTTTCCATTGGCAGCGGCTTGAATCCTCCAGATCAGGGCGTACAGGGTTTCGGGAAAAAAGAGGACCTTCATCTTTCCGGGTAAGGGACGGACTTCTTTTGTCGATTGCTTGAACAACTCCTGAAGAAAGGCCAGTTGTTCTTCAGGGAAGCGTTCAAAGCCTTGGGAGGCGAGATGCCGTTCCAGGCCGGCCTGGGACCCCGGAAAAAGGAGAGAGGCATTCAAAAAATAAAAGGTGCTGCGGATGGATTGATCGAATCCCCGGCTGTTCAACAGACGGATCTCCTGATCTTGGCGGTGGATAGAGACATTGACCTGGGCTTGGAGAGAGCCGGACAGGGTATCACAGATTCGTCGTCCTTCCTCCACCAGAGCGGTATTGGACCATTCCATGAAGTGGGGATCATGGGTCCGCAAGGCCTTCGTCGGTGGCGGAGGATCGGCCGGAAAATCAAAAGGGGCCTCCACGCCGCCTTGGAGAGAATCCAAGGCCTCCCGGACCAGGACGTCGGGGTTTACGAGATTTCGGGTATAGGCGAAACCGAGGCAGCCGTCTTTGATTATCCTCAGGCTTAAACCGGACTGCATTTTGGTTTCAATTTCCTTCAGCCGGCCGTTTTCAAACTGGATCTGGTCGCTTTGCAGTTTCTGCTCATAAATCTCGACCTGAGGGACGGACTGTAAAGCCCTTTCGAGCAAGGCTTCCATTATCGACCTCCTATGACGACATCTCGGACTAAAATATGTGGACCGCCGTGGCAGGAACGAATATTGGTTTGTCCTTTACCGCAGCCGCCGAGCTGGCTCAATTCCAGGTCATCACCGATTCCTTCAATATGTTGTAAGGTGTGATAGAGATTTCCTGATATGTTTATATCCCGGATCATATCCCCTTGGCGGCCGTTTTTGATCTCATACCCGTATTCGGCCCCAAAGGTAAAATTTTCTCCGCTCGTTTGCCCGCCCAGGGTGCCGATGAGATATAGGCCGTCGTTTAATTCGGACATCAAGGTATCAAAAGGAGTTTGACCAGGCTGGATGAAGATGGTTCCCATGCGGATAATCGGGCCGTAACGGTAATCTTCGGCTATGGCGTGCCCGGTTGGAGGCTCTCCAAAGCGGGCGGCGGTCCGACGGGAATGAAGCCGTCCGGCCAGGACGCCCCGGGTGATCAGAGGAACCGGACGAGCGGTTACTCCTTCGTCGTCGTATTTATAGAATCCCAGTTGACCCGGCCGGGTGGGATCATCAATGATCGTTAAATTAGGATGCCCGATGGCCGTGCCCAGTTGCAGTTTTTCGAGCATAGAAGGGGAATCCTCAATCAGGTCGGCTTCGGAAAAATGGCCGAAGGCCTCGTGGGTGAAGACCCCTGCCAGGTTGGGATTGAGGATGACCGAATAGGTGCCTCCCTTGACGGGCTTGGCCTTGAGAAGATCCAGGGCCAGGGCTGTTTTGGCCTCAAATAAAGCCTCTTGATTTCGAAGCAAGGCGAATCCGGAACTGCCGCCCCGTCCCACCCGGACCGTCTGAGTCAGTCCGCCTTCCTGACTGGTAATGGTCCCTCCTAACCGGGTGGTGATCAGGTCTTCCCTGATGCGGGTTCCCTCAGTATTAATAAACCATTTCTCGCGCACCAATTCCAGATACTGGATCTGGGTGGTGACGATCTTTGCCTGTTGTAAGGGACGCTGGTTATAACTGCGGGTGAGTTGCAGTTTTTCCTCCATATCAACGGACCGGGGATCTTCATCGAGGTTAGGGGAAAAGGTATCCCGGACCACTTCGGTCTTGGCCAGACGAACCGGTTTGATGATGAAGCGGCTGATCAGTTCAGCATTCTCTTCGGCCCTGGCCAGGGCGGCGGGACCGTCTTTCTCTTCGGTGAAGACAACCGTGGAAAATCCCCCGTTTTTCAAGACGCGCATGACATAACCGTCGGTGGTGCTGGAGCTGATCTGGGTCAGTTCAGGCCCGCTGAAAACGATCTGGACTTCTTTTTTTGTTTCATAACGCAAGTCGGCGTATTCGGCCCGGACATTTGTTAAAATCGATTCTAAGTGCGTAAAGGGCATAGGGGTTCTCTAAAGCGTGAAGTTAATGTTCAAAATGGTCATTAAATAAATGTATCACCGCTTCCCCTTCCCGTCAAGAAAGCAAAAGGGAAATTGACATAACAATCTGATTATGTAATAAAAGAAATAATCAACATCGAAGGATGATGCCCTGATGTACGAAGAATTTTTCGGTTTCAGCAAAAAGCCTTTTTCCATTGTTCCGGACCCGAATTTCTTTTTTATGAGTGAGGGGCATCGGGAGGCCTTGGCTCACCTAGTTTATGGGATCAAAAGTGATGGGGGGTTTGTCCTTTTGACCGGAGAAATAGGGGCGGGGAAGACCACCGCCTGCCGCCACCTGCTCGGACATTTACCGGAAGATTTAGATGTGGCCATCATCTTTAATCCGAAATTAACGGTTGAAGAACTCTTAGCTACTATCTGCGACGAATTCGGAATAAGTTATCCGGAAGGGAACCTGAGCATCAAGGTGTTTATTGATCGGATCAATGAATTTCTGCTGAATGTTAGGGCTAAAGGCCGCCAGGCGGTGCTGATCCTGGAGGAGGCCCAAAACCTGAAACCGGAAGTGCTCGAACAGATCCGCTTATTGACCAACCTGGAGACCAATGAGCATAAACTTCTTCAAATGATCATGATTGGTCAACCGGAGTTAAATACTCTTTTGGCCCAACCCCAGCTCCGTCAGCTTTCCGAGCGGATAACCGCTCGTTATCATCTCGGTCCTTTGTCTAAGAAGGAAATCTCTTTATATGTTGATTATCGATTGTCGGAAGCCGGTGTGGCGCGGGGCCACCTCTTTTCCCCAGGGGCATTGAAGAAGCTGTTTCGATTGAGCCGTGGCATCCCCAGGCTGATCAATGTCATTTGCGACCGGGCCCTTTTAGGCGCCTATGTCCAGGGGAAAGACCGGGTTGATCAAAAGACCCTGATCACCGCAGCACGAGAGGTCTTCGGCGAGGAGGGATGGCGGGGAAAATTCTGGCTGGCCGTCAAATCCCCGCTGGGCATATGCTTTCTAGGACTGGTGATCCTGGGGGCCGCCTTCTCCCTTTATCAGTTTGGTCCTGGGTCATTTGAATTGATTAAATCGGCAACTTCTCTATCTATGGGCTCCAAGAAGAAGATCCCTCCCGGTCAAATGGATGCGGTTAAAACGGTAAGTGCTCTAAACCCCGAGGCGACCAGGAAATCAGCCTACAGCGACCTATTTAAGAGATGGCGGATCGTTTTTAATTCGAATTCATCCGAAGGCGTCTGCGAGCAGGCTAAGAAACAAAAGCTGCAATGTTTTCTCGGCAAGGCCAGTCTCAAAAATCTCAGGCATATGAATAAACCGGCGGTGCTGACCCTCAAGGATAAAAAAATAGGTGAATATTACGGATTCTTAAGCACCCTGGACGGACAGTCCGCCCTGTTGACCGTGGACAATGAAAGAAAACTCATGGATCATAAGAAGCTGCTTTCCCAATGGACAGGGAAGTACCTGATCCTCTGGCGGGTTCCTCAAGAGTATGAAAAGGACCTTTCCCTTGGAGACAAGGGACCTCTTTTGCCATGGGTGGAAAGACATCTGGCCTTGGCTGAGGGTCGACCGGTTCCGGAAACGGGAGAAGATGCTTATAGTGAAGCATTGATGATCCGGGTGAAGAAATTTCAACTGGGTGCGGGGTTCATCTCTGACGGGATTGTCGGTCCTAAAACGATCATAGCGTTAAGTGCTTTGGCCGGTAATGGCGATCCGTTGCTCTTTAATAGTAAAAGTAAGGGGGGCGAATAGAAATGTCTTACATTCTTGAGGCCCTGAAGAAATTTGAACAAAAGCGGGAACAGGAGGATTTGTCGAAAGCCATGAGCTTTTTGGGAGGTCCTGGGCCGATACCCCGGAAAAGACTCCGCTGGCCCTATCTGCTGGTGGCGGCCCTGTTTCTTAATGCCGTGATAATGCTCTGGTGGATTGCTCCCTGGCGGTCGGAAAAAAAAGAAGCCCCGGTTATATCGGCAAAAAGTCAGCCGACTAATGTGAACGAACCTAAAGTGATTGAACAAAATCCCATAAGAGGGACGGGGACCGTAAGAGACGCCAACCTCCCTGTAGAACGATTAATTCCTCCTATTCCCCCGGTTGAAAAGCCGCTTCCCTCCATTACCAGTTCTGTTTCGGGAAAAACCAGAGAAGTCGATCGTATCAATGGGGTGATCCCTTTGCCGGAGAGTGAGCCTGCCAGCTCCGCCCCTCATTCCATTAAAAAAAATTTGACTAGATCCATTCCTAATAAAAGTGAAGCCCCGGTCGAAAAAAAGGCGGTCTATTTTAAAGACGGCAAAAAGGAATTTTGTGACGCGATTCGCCTTACCGAGAATTTCCTCCATTGCACCAATGCCGAGGGAGGGGCCCTTATTAATCTGAATAAGATCGATTTAGAAAAAACCCTCCCGGGGCGGGAACCCTGAGTTTGTTGAAGACGGACAATAATGATTTAATAAAACAAGAGGGGGCCTAGTCCTGGTCTGGTTTAGAATTTTACACCATAGAACCTGAGAGGTTATCTCTAATATTTTAATTGAGCGAGTTTTGTGCTGATGCCGAAAACTGTAGGTCAGGTTACGACCAAAGGGAGTTACCTGACCATCATGATATCTTTCTGATAAAATGTCAGGGAGCCAACTGGGCACCCTGACCTACAAATTTGGTGCCGAAAGAATCCAAAATTTCAGATGTCTTTGGCTAGAATTGTAAGGCGATCTGTGTCCCTCCGAAGATTGACTGCGGCTTTTCTGCTGGTGACTCTATTGGGGGCTGGTGATCCGGGCTACACCGGAAAGTCATCCGGTCCCACGGGGGAGCAAAAAAGAAGAGATGGGGGACCGCAGATCTCGATTACCGAATTAACGTCCCTGGCTATTTTTTATCGGAAGTTGGAAAGAAGCCGTGAAGAGGCCAATGAGGAAAAAACCGCCTCTCTCTGGCAGGAGTTTGAGCTTCTCTTTCGGGCATTGGGCGGCGATCGTTCCGGACCTGTGTATAGCTTTGATGATTTCAGACGAGCTTACGTCGGTGATATTAAAATATTCATCCCCTTTGATAAGACCATTCCAGCGAAAGATAAATTTGTTTATAAGCTTAGTCTGTTGGGCTATTCGGCTAAAGAGATCTCCGATATCATTTCCGGAAGAATCTCACTCCAGGCTTTGAATAAAGCCGTTAAGATGCGGCAGATAGGGTATAGCCGACAGGAAGTATCCAATTTTTTGGATAGGGCATACAAGAAATCACCGGGAGATCTTTTGTGGAAAAAGGGGCTGCCTGGTTCGATTGCCGGGTCGATTAACGGTCCGGCATATCTAGATGAATTGGCCGTTCGTTTTTCAGAAAGGCAAGGCCTCCCCCCCCAGCTTATCCGGGCAATCATTAAGGCCGAATCAAACTGGATTCCCGAGGCGGTCTCTCCCAAAGGTGCCATCGGCTTGATGCAGCTGATGCCTGGAACTGCACGGTTGCTGAAGGTCGACCCTCAGGACCCGGAACAGAACGTCGAGGGAGGGGTTCGCTATTTTTCTTATCTCTATCATTATTTTAAAGATCTTGAGTTGGCCCTGATCGCTTATAACGCCGGTCCCGGCTATGCCGAACGCTATGCCCAGGGAAAGGCCGCCCTTTATGGGGAGACCCGGCAGTATGTGCGCACGGTCATTGGATATTTAGGGAAGGAGCGGGATTGACTCTCCGGCTATGCTTAATCCGCAAATAGAGTTCTGGGTTAAAAGTTCGGAGTTCGGAGAAACTGTTTTTTCATCCTTCGTGGTGCCTACGAGGTATGAGCATTAAGATAGAAAAGGAAAGATGGAAAAGGCAGGAAGAAAACCAAAGAAGGAGGCGAGATTATGACCCATCCATTACCGGAGGGAGAATTGCTTAGAAGAGCGATACGCTGGATATCCGAAAAGCGGGAAGGCGCCCCCAAACAGCCGTTGATCGATTTAATTACCGAAGCGGGCAAGCAATTCGATTTGTCGCCGAAAGAGTGCGATTTTCTGATTCATTTTTTTACTGAGACCAAAGGGCCTTAGACGATTGGTCTGCCGGAAGTCCAAACTAAGACATTAAAAATCAGGCGGCCTGGGACGGCGACATTTCTTCGAAAAGTTTTTTCATCATCCGGAAGTTATCGGTGTGGCCGGTCAGGCGGGCCGTGACCTTTCCACGGATAGGCCGGTTGAGGAGATAGAAATCACCGATCAGGTCTAAAATCTTGTGGCGTACAAATTCATCGGGGAAGCGCAGTTCCGTATTAACGACTTTTTCATCATCCACCAGGATGAAATTGGTGAGCCTTCCGCCCTCTCCCAATCCCAGCCGCTCCAGCATTTCCATATCTTTCAAAAAACCGAAGGTCCGGGCCGGGGCGATTTTTTCTTTGAAATCCTCCGGGCTGCTCAGGGTGAACTGGAAGAACTGTTGTCCGATAGGCGGGGGATAATCCAAAAGATAACTGATCGAGAAGACGTCGGCCGGTTCGATAACCAGAGATTTTTTTCCTTCGGAGATCTCAAAACGCCGGTTGATAATCAATTCTTCGGCCTTTTCTTTTTGTTCTTCAATGCCGGCCTCTTCGATCAAACGGCAGAACTCTAAAGCCGACCCGTCCATGATGGGGATTTCCTCCACCATTTTGACCATCAGGTTGGTGATACGATAGGCGTGAAATACGGCCATGAGATGTTCGATGGTCTTGGCCACGGCCATTCCTTTTTTAAGGGTTGTGGCCATTTCCGTGGTCTGGACATAATCGACATGTAAAGGGACGACATCATCGGAGGAGAGGTTGCCGAAAAGGATTCCGCTATTGGGAGGAAGGGGCTGGACCAGCAGGCCTGTTTTCATTCCCGAATGGAGTCCCGTACCGTATAGGACCATGCTTTTCTTCAGCGTCTTTTGATGAGTGACCGGGCCGCCTTTTTTGATCGATTTGGTTTGAGTCAACGTGGAGGATTCTTTAATGGCCGAAAGGGGCAATCCGGCAAGGTGTTCGGTGTCTCGATTGTAGGTGCTGAGTTCATCGGTCAGCAGGCTATCCTGGGAGTCGGTTTTGAAGGTCTGGGGACCGGCCGGGGTTTCTTTCGCTCCGGCAATCGCTTGACGAACTGTGAGGAGGAGGACGTCAAGAGATAATGGTTTTTCAATAAAATCAAAGGCCCCAAACTTCACTGCGGCCATAGCCGTGGAAATGGTGGCATGACCGGAAAGCATGATAACCTGGCATTCGGGAGAAATGGCTTTCATCCGCTTCAATACTTCGATGCCGTCCATCCCCGGCAGCCAGATATCCAAAAGGGTTACCAGCGGTTCTTCTTGACAGAAGAGATCCAGGGCCTCTTCGCCGCTCTGGGCCGAGGAGACGACAAATCCTTCATCCTCCAAAATTCCTCTAACCGATTTTACAATCTTGTCCTCATCATCGACAATGAGGATTTTTTTTTCCATGAATCTTCCTTCCTGCCAGCTTTAGTTGATTGATCATAGCGGAAAATCGCTGTTGAGTCAATATGGACCTGAACCGATGGAAATGGCGGGAGAAAAAGGATGTACTTATATTTATGAGCGGGGAGTTCGGTGAATTTGCATTTTTTTTCCCCGTCGTTTCTGCTTGTAGTTACTAAAAGGGGAGGCGATTTTTGTTCACCTTTGGCTTGTTCGTTGCGGCAGGGAAAAATAGAAGGTGGCCCCCAGGCCGGGCCGGCCTTCGGCCCAGGTGCGCCCTCCGTGACGATTGATGATCCGGCGCACATTGGCCAGGCCCAAGCCCGTACCTTCAAAATCTCGTTCATGGTGGAGGCGCTGGAAGAGTTTGAACAGTTTTGCCCCGTAAGCCATGTTGAAGCCATCCCCATTGTCTTTGACATAGATGATCACTTCTTCGGCCGGGTTGCTCAGTGTCCCGATTTCAATGTCGGCCCGGGATTTCTTCCGGGTAAATTTCAAGGCATTGGAAAGAAGATTTTCAAAGACTATTTTCAGCAGGGGTAGATCGCCGTAAATTTCAGGCAGGGAGGCGATGGACCAGTTCACCTCCCGGTTTTCCCATTCCGTTTCAATATCTTTTAGAACATCTCCGACCAGGATATTCAGATTGATTTGAGAACGGGAAATTTCCTGACGACCCAGGCGGGAAAACGAAAGAAGGTCATCGATCAATTGGCCCATCTTTACCGCTGAATCCGAAATTACATTCAGATAATGCCTGCTTTTCTCATCCAGTTGCCGGGTGTCCGTCTGTTTCAATAAGAGATTGACGAAGCCGGTTATATGACGTAGAGGGGTCCGTAAGTCATGGGAGATGGAATAGCTGAATCCCTCTAATTCTTTGTTGGCCTCTTCCAGTTGAGCGGTTCGTTCCTGAACCCGCTTGTCAAGGGTGATGTTCAGATCGCGGATTTCAGCTTCCGCCTTCTTCCGGTCAGTGAT
>Ga0233425_10007348_pt1 | contig 15563 bp, 12 predicted proteins | sample Watercolumn_Towu_2_FD_181712 | JGI IMG/M metagenome (GOLD analysis project Ga0233425, IMG submission 181712) | Freshwater microbial communities from Lake Towuti, South Sulawesi, Indonesia - Watercolumn_Towuti2014_140_MG | ecosystem: Environmental > Aquatic > Freshwater > Lake | place...
GAGCCGCGCGATCGTCGAGGCGGCGCGCGAAACCGGTATCGCGCTGACCCATCTTCCGGTCTTCTATGCCCAGGGCGGGTTCGGCGGACAGGCGCCGGGCGAGGCGCAACGGCGCTTCCTCCACGATGTGGACGGCTTTGCCCGGCTGGTCGAGGCGCTGGGGCCGGTTGTCGCCAACCTGCCCGATGCCGTGCTCGGCGTCGCCCCGCACAGCCTGCGCGCGACGACCGGGGAGCAGTTGCGCGCGGTCGCGGCGCTGAGCCCCGGCCCGGTCCACATCCACATCGCCGAACAGGAGAAGGAAGTTGCCGACTGCCTCGCCTGGAGCGGCGCGCGGCCGGTGGACTGGCTGCTCGACAATGCGCCGGTCGGTCCCGAATGGTGCCTCGTCCATGCGACCCACGTCACGCCCGATGAGGCACGGCGGATGCGCGAGGCGGGCGTGGTCGCGGGGCTCTGCCCGATCACCGAGGCCAATCTGGGCGACGGTATCTTTCCAGCCGAGCAGTTCGGCGGCGCGATCGGGGTCGGATCCGATTCCAACGTGCTGATCGACGCGACCGAGGAGTTGCGCCTGCTCGAATATGGCCAGCGGCTGGCGCGGCGGCGGCGCAACCTGTTCGCCGGACCCGGCGGGTCGACCGGCGGCGCGCTCTATCGCGCGGCGCTGGCAGGCGGCGGGCAGGCGCTCGGCGCCGTCAGCGCGATCGCCGCAGGCCCGGCGGACTTCGTCACGCTCGACATGGACCATGTCTCGCTGGCGGGCCGGCGCGGCGACGCGATCCTCGACGGTCTGATCTTCGCCGCCGGCTCGCGCGCGATCGACGGGGTCTGGCGACGCGGGCGGCAGGTCGTTAGGGGCGGTCGCCATGTCGAGCGCGATCGCATCGCCGCCCGCTATCGCCGCACGCTGAAGGACCTGCTCGGATGAAGCGCATCTCGATCCACGATCGCATAAGGCAGGAGATCGAGGAACGGATCATGTCGGGCCTGTGGGAGGCGGGTCATCGCCTGCCGCCCGAGCATGAGCTGATGACGACCTATGGCTGCTCGCGGATGACGGTCCACAAGGCGATCGACGGCCTGGTCGATCGCGGCCTGATCGAACGGCGCAAGCGCGCGGGCAGCTTCGTCGCAGCCCCCACCGCGCACCGCGCCGCGCTGGAGATCCCCGACGTCTCGGTCGAGATCGCCGCGCGGGGGCAGGTCCACCGGCTGGGCCTGATCGAGCGGGTGGAGCGCGAGGCCGACGCGCTCGACCGCGAGCGGCTGGGCGTGGAGGGTGGGGCGGTGCTGTGGCTGCGCTGTCTGCACCGCGCCGACGATCGCCCCTTCGCGCTGGAGGAGCGGCTGGTCAGCCTCGATGCGGTGCCCGCCGCCCGCGCCGTCGACTTCGCGGCGGAGAGCCCCGGCCGCTGGCTGCTGGGCCATGTCCCGTGGACCGACGCGCGCCACCGGATCGGTGCGGTCGCGGCGAAAGCGCCGGTAGCGGAGCGGCTGGGCGTCCCGCTCGGCTCCCCCTGCCTTTCGGTCGAGCGCTGGACCTGGCGGAGCGACGCGCGGATCACCTGGGTCCAGCTCACCTATCCGGGCGACCGCTATGCGCTGGAGGCCGGCTTCCTCGCCTGACGGGGGCCGCGACCGCCCGGCGCAACCATTACGCGCGCGGCGCATTGTTGTGCGACGGAGGCAGGCATGCGGCTCGACGACGAAAGCGAAAGCAGCAATTTCGAGATACGATCGGGCGGCGGCGGAGGCTTCGGGCTTCCGATCGGCATCCCGCTGGGGCGGGGTGGGCTCGGCTGCGGCTCGCTGATCGTCATCCTCATCATATCGATGGTGCTGGGCATCAACCCGCTCTCGCTACTCGGCGGCGGATCGGGCCAGGTCGCGCCGACGAGCGAGCGCAGCGTTCCGGGCGCCGCGCCGGGCGAAAAGACGCCGGTGATGAGCCAGTCGCTCAAGGTGCTGGGATCTACCGAGCGCGTCTGGGGCCGCCTGTTCGAGGCGCAGGGCGCCAGCTATCGGCCGACGACTTTGGTCTTCTACTCGGGCGGCACCCAGGCCGGCTGCGGCTTCGCCAATGCCTCGGCGGGGCCCTTCTATTGTCCGGCGGACAGCCGCATCTATCTCGACACCGCCTTCTTCGACGAACTGGCCAACCGCTTCGGCGCGCCGGGCGACTTCGCGCAGGCCTATGTCATCGCGCATGAAGTCGGCCACCATATCCAGGCGCTGGAAGGCACGCTCGGCCAGGTCCAGCGAGCGCAACGGCAGCTGAGCGAGCGCGAGGGCAATGCGCTGCAGGTCAAGGTCGAGCTGCAGGCCGATTGCTATGCCGGCGTCTGGGCCGCGCAGGACCGCAACCTGCTGGAACCCGGCGACGCCGAGGCGGGCCTGCGCGCGGCGGCGGCGGTGGGCGACGACACGCTGCAAAAGGCGTCGCAGGGCGAGGTCGTGCCCGAGGCCTTCACCCATGGCAGCGCCGCCGAACGGCAGGCGTGGCTGAAGCGCGGCCTTGCCAGCGGCGATCCCGCGCAGTGCGACACCTTCGGCGGGGCGCTGCGCTGATGCAGCGCTGGCCCGATCAGCTGTGGCTGGTCCGGCACGGCCAGAGCGCCGGAAACGTCGCGCGCGACGCCGCGCATGAGGCCGAGCTCGACCGCATCGCCATCCACGGCCGCGACGTCGACGTGCCGCTGAGCGCGCTGGGCGAGCGTCAGGCCGATGCGCTCGGCCACTGGTTCCGCATGGCCGATGCCGAAGAACGTCCCGACGTGCTGCTGTCCTCGCCCTATCGTCGCGCGATGCAGACCGCGCGTCGCTTCCGCCAGGCGGGCGGCGCCGAGCCCGACGAAGCGATCTGCATGGACGAACGGCTGCGCGAGAAGGAGTTCGGCATCCTCGACGGGCTGACGACGCGCGGTATCGGCAGCGTCCATCCCGAGCAGGCCGAGTTTCGCCGCCTGCTCGGCAAATTCTACCATCGGCCGCCCGGCGGTGAGAGCTGGTGCGACGTCATCCTGCGGCTGCGCTCGGTGCTCGACACCATCTCGCTCCACTACGCCGGGCGGCGCGTGATGATCTTCGCGCATCAGGTGGTCGTGCTGTGCCTGCGCTACATCATCGAAAATCTCGACGAGGCGGAGATATTGGCGATCGACCGCGAGGCCGACGTCGCCAATTGCTCGATCACCGAATATCGCTTCGACGCGCACGCGGGGCGGAACGGCAATCTCGTCCTGACGCGCTACAACGTCACCGCGCCGATCGAACGCGAGGCGGCGCCGGTGACGCGCGAGCCCGACCCGATCATGGGTGCCCGAGGGTGATGGAGCGATGACGGGCACCGAGCCCCTCGACGCCGACTGGCTGGCGGCGCACCCGCTGCCCGATCATCATGCGGGGACTGACAAGAATGCGCGCGGCCGGGTGCTCCTGATCGGCGGCAGCATGTTCGTACCCGGCGCGCTGGCGCTGACCGGCGAGGCGGTGTTGCGCAGCGGCGCTGGCAAGCTCCAGGTCGCAACCGTCGATGCCGCCGCCATGCCGCTGGGCGTGCGCATCCCCGAAGCCGCGATGATCGCCCTGCCCACCGACCAGGAGGGCGAGATCGACCCCGCGGCGGTCGAGCGGCTGCAGAAGCCGGCGCGCCATGCCGATACGCTGCTGATCGGCCCCGGCATGGTGAGCAAACCCAGCGCCGCCGCCCTGATCGAAGGGCTGCTCGACCTGCTGGAGCCCGAACAGTCGGTGGTCCTCGACGCCGCCGCGATCTCCTGCGCCAACGGCATGCACGCGCTGGTGGGGCGGCGAACCGGACGGGTGATCATGACCCCGCACCATGGCGAAATGGCGAGCCTCAGCGGCCTCGACGTCGACGACATCGCCCGTGACCCGCTGGGCAGCGCGCAGGAAATCGCGGAGCGCTATGCCTCGATCGTCGTGCTCAAGGCGGCCGAGACGCTGATCGTGTCCCCCGGCCGCACGCCACTCCTCTATCGCGGCGGAGGCGTCGGCCTCGCGACCGGCGGATCGGGCGACGTCCTGGCCGGCATCATCGCGGGACTGGCGGCGCAGGGAACCGACCCGTTCGCCGCCGCCGCCTGGGGTGTGTGGCTCCATGGCGAAGCCGGACGCAGCGCCGCCGAGCGGCATGGGTCGATCGGATTCTTGGCGCGCGACCTGCCGGTGGAAGTGCCGAGGTTGCGGGAGGAGGCGGGCGTGCAGGAGGGTCGGGGATAATTATGATAGGCTGAGATTGGGACTGTGCAACCATTCATAACTCGGTCCGGAATGTCCGGTCGCGCCGAAAACACCCATTTGTCAAACCGAGTCAGCCTCTATTCAATGTCTGCGCCGTGGGATGTTCTCGAAAGGCGGGCGGTAGAGCGTGCGCGACGACATGGGACATTCGTTCAGCAAAAGAAGACACCTTCCGGCCGTTCCTGGCCGGTCTGGTCCACACCAATGATGGACGGCGGTTGATCCGTTAGAAGCTGCCGTCGTCCGCGTTCTCAGGGTCTTCAAAGGTGTTGGTTGTCGGATTCCAGAAGACCTGTTTCCAATCCTGTCCGGTCGGCTCGATCTGGTCGTGCGGAACCCACGAGTCCCCGTCGTCGCGATTCTTGTAACGATACATGAGAAGCTTGGTGTCACCCATCTCGAGGAACTTAACTTCAAGCAACTCGCGTTCTACGAGGGTTCCGTTTATTCGCACGCTGACAAGGCTGCCAGGCTCATAAACGACCAACTCGCCGTTTGGAGCTGACAACTGTCGCCCCAACGGCATGGTGCCCTCCTGCAAGCTGCTGTGCCAGTCTATAAGCTTCTCGACGATATCGCCCGGTATCAGAGCATCATTGCCTGCCATCTCAGCCGCCTTCTTCAGTCGGTCGAGGACCTCGCCGAACTCCTCGAACAACGACTCAGTCAGTCGGAGACCTCCATAGATGCTGTCGTAAACCACTACTGTGTTGGTCGCCCGAGAGGGTACTCCGTTCTGATAAAAGGCAATGTGTGAGTGTGAGTCATCGATGTCAGTCGGAGCGATGCTCTTTTCGCGAAGGATTATCTGCCGAAGTGCATCCGAGACAGCACGTCGAACCAGTGCTTGCTGGCCACTTCCAGAGAACCACGGGTCTTTGATCTGAAGCACAACCCCAGTCGTGCTAAACTCGCGCTGCTTTTTCATCATGCGCATGTCTTTTGCGCGCAGATCTTTGTAGAGGAACGATGACCCGCCGATCTGATAGCCTAGGACCGCCTCATTCACTTGAAGAGCAACCTCTGCGATCAGCCCGCGTTCACCCGACAGGATGCGGTTAGAAACAACCTCTTCTGAAGAAGCGCCGACATTGACGGTTTTGTGCAAGATAGGCCGGGTGATAGCCGGGCTTTTTACATCATAAAGCCGGATGGAGCGGTCGAAGGAGTTCGACTTCCATTCCGACACCTTCATTGGCCGTTTCAAGTGCAGATAGGTAGCGCCGGGATAGGCTTCGCGGATGGCTTGGTTCAGGGCGATGTCACCGATGTCTTCGGAGTCACCGCGTGAACCCTCTTTCAATTTGTAGTTCGGTTCGCCGACCTGCCGGAGAGGGTAATTGAAGTGTGGGGAATCAGCACCGATTTGGGCGATCAGTTCGAACTCCTTCGAGCGACGGATGCCGGGTCGCGCCAACTCGTAGACCTTCTCGAACGACTCTGGCCAAATGACGCCCGGCGGGATCTTGGCGTCGCTGAAGCCCAACTGCTCGGACTCATCCATCAGGCATCTTGCGTGGGCGAACTGAATGAACCGGTTATCAAGATAGAGATATGACTGCTCGACTGAACCCTCGAAATATTCCCGAAAGCTCGAACCGAGTTGAGTGAAGGCATGTCGAGGTGCGACCACCGCGAAAACGCCTTCCGAGGAACGACCTATGCGACCAAGCCGCTGGCGAAAGGCCTTCTTCGACTGAGGGACGCCGAGATTCAGGCCGACAGTGAATCCACTGACATCGATGCCGACCTCCAGCGCCGATGTGGAGACGATGCCCCGGAGTAGGCCTTTGCGCAGCTTGCGCTCGATTTCGGTCCGGTCGTGCCCTTCGTAGCCGCTACGATATGGCAGGATATCATCGCGGTCGATCACTCGGGCGATCCGCTCCACGCCCTGGCGCGAATTGTGGAACGCGATGAAGGTGTCGGTGGTAGCCTGCCCCATCGCATTGATGATATCTTGCAGCATCGCTTCTGCTGGTCCGCCAGTGTCGGGGCCATCAATGTGCAGGAGGGTTCTGGGATGCCTCGGCGATCCATCATCGGCCTCGTCAACCGAAACGAATGGCCAACCTGTCAGGCAGGCCATGTGATCGACCGGGCTATGAATGGTCGCCGTCGCTGCGATGATTTGAAGCTGCGCTCCCGTGCGCAGATCCTTTGCCGCCCGGTTTCGGGCAACCATAAACCGCCGCATCAAATACGCGACATTGCTCCCGAAAACGGACTCGTAGACATGTGCTTCGTCGATGACGAGAAAACGCAGTTTGCCGAGGAAGCTTTTAAAAAGCGGAGTAGAAACCTGCCGCATGAACCATGCTTGGAGCAGGTCGGGGGTCATAGCTACGATGCGAGCGTTCTGTAGAGCCTCGTAACGCTCCTCCATCCGGACATTGCCGTGGAGTTCAGCCACCGTGTGAGCAGGAAGCCCGAGTTCTAGGGCCATTTGCCGCCAGCGCGAGAGCTGGTCGGAAAGAAGTGCCTTTAAGGGATAGATGACCAGCGCGGCGCCGTCACCTTCCAAAAGTTCGCGCATGATTGGCAGTTGGAAGATCAGCGATTTGCCCGACGCGGTGCCGGTTGCCACTACGACATTCTTGCCGTTGTCGATGTGCTGAAGGGCGACCGCCTGGTGGTTCCATACTGTGTCGGCCTTGCCGTGTTTTGCTATCAGCCACTCACGCAAAGCGCCTTGGTTGAAGCCATCCGGGGTGGCAGCCACGCGCTCCGATCTGCCAGGAATGTCCACCCGCTCGACAACCGTCAGCTCACCACTTTCGCAGAGCGTGTCGAACGCGTCCTTGATCCCCACTTGCCCCCCATGCATCGCGTCAATTTCCCTTTGGTTTTGCAGACATCGAAGCGGTCGACGGTTTCCCGCCCGCCGCCTCGTCTCTCAGCTTTTCGAGTTCTCGATCAATGTCTTGCAAATTGTCACTGTTTAGTTTCAGGATGACGGTCGTCCCATTCAGATGAGTAGGATCCGTCGCAATGCGCCCTTTGGACCAAGTTCTGGCGACCGATCCCGAGGCGATCGACAGAGAACCGCCGCTTGCAATACACAGCCCCTTCACCATGTAGAGCCCGTAACCGCTGTTCGCCCAAACGCTGCGCGAAGACTGCTTTCGCCAGGTCTTTGAGGACACGCCGGGCAGCACGGCCAAGTCTAGTGCTTGGTCGTCTTCAACGCTTCCGATCTTCGGGCTGGAGGACAGCGATTTGGCTAGGCCGATTCCCCGATCAGTAATAGCGATCTCCGCCTCGCCGGTCGTGGGCCAATACTGTGCGGCATAGGTGAGGTCGGGGGAGGCGCTATGTTCCACAACATTCCGGATCATTTCCCGAATTGCATAGGCTAGAGTCTGAAACGCGGGAATATCACGAGATCGGAGTAGCAACTCGACCATATCTTCGCTCAGTCGTTGAACGGTCTCGCCATGGTGTTCCATCTGCTCGGACGCCTCGCCCTTGATGTCGTCCACGATTACTGAGCTGATTGGAATGAAGCGGTCACTAGAATTGGCGGCGCTGACCTCATTTCCGAACTTCAAGCCGAATGACCGGAAGAAACCTGCATGTGCGGCGTATGTCAGCTTTTTATGATTTAGTGCTTTTCGCTGCACATTAGGGTGTTCTTCGCAATATTGGCGAAGCGCAGCACTTACGGCGATCATCCACCCCGGCGTTGCGAAATTTACAAATCCGAAATCGAAGTGGACCTCATCAACACCATCAAGCGCTGCCAATTGGGCGCTGAATTTGTGAAATGCGTGCCGGGAGTCAGGTACCCTCAATACGATCACGCTTCAGGTTCCTTAGGTGTGAACGTTCAGTAGACTGCGTACGATATTGCTCGTTCCGAGAAGCTGGTCATGTGGCTGACTTATAATTGCCATCAAATTAATAAATATATTACTGAAGATTTTTCTTAGATTAACCATTAGTGGTGCATATTGGTGATGCAATTACTGGTCCATGAGATCTTCTCTTCTGGATTACATTTCTAAAATGCACGAACGGTTAGCTTTATCAAGTGGATATCAACGTCGGAGCTTCGGCCTTTCAGCGATGACCATCGAGGTGTGCGAGGGGAGCCAAACGGCAAGTATCTTACTAAGCCGACATTACGCACACCATATCAGAACGGCATGAGTTGCTCGGACGACGACAGTACGTTTGTCCCAAGATAGGCACGCACTCGCACGCTTTCGCATGCAATTGCGAACGTTGATGCCTTGCGCGAAGCCACTGCCCACGCGTTCCCACCTATTCCGCCAGTATCGACCCATCGATCTCCGCAATCGAAGTCGCCCCCGTCAGCGACATCGCCACGCGCATCTCGGCCTCGATCAGGCGCAGCACATGCGCGACGCCCGCCTCTCCGCCGCCCGCCAGCGCATAGACCCAGGCGCGGCCCAGCAGCACCGTCCGGGCGCCGAGCGCCAGCAGGCGGACTACGTCGAGGCCGGAGCGAACCCCGCCATCGGCCAGGAGGATAAGGTCGTCGCCCACGGCGTCGGCGATCGGGGGCAAAGCGCGGGCGGTCGACAGGACGCCGTCCAGCTGTCGCCCGCCATGGTTCGAGACGATGATGGCGTCGACGCCGTTGCGGGCGGCTTCGCGCGCGTCCTCCGGGTCCAATATGCCCTTGAGGATGATCGGGCCGTCCCACAGCGAGCGGACGAAATCGAGGTCGGTCCAGCTGATCCCCGGATCGAAGTTCGACCCGACCCAGGCGAGGAAGTCCTCGATCCCGCTCTTGCCGGCCAGCACCGGCGCGACATTGCCCAGATGGTGCGGGCGGCCATGGATACCGACGTCCCAGGCCCAGCCGGGCCGGGCCATGCCCTGCAGCAGGCGGCGCAGCTTGCCGAGGGGACCGGCTGCACCGGCCAGGCCGCTGCGGTAATCGCGGTAGCGGGTGCCGGGGACGGGCATGTCGACGGTGAAGACCAGCGCCGAGCAGCGCGCATCGCGGGCCTTGGCGATCAGGTCGCGCATGAAGGCGCGGTCTCGGATCATGTAGAGCTGGAACCAGAAGGCCTTGCTGGTGCCGCGCGCGACCTCGTCGATCGCGCAGGCGGAGACGGTCGACAGGGTGAAGGGGATGCCGGCGGCCTCGGCTGCGCGGGCGGCCTGGACCTCGCCGCGCCGCGCGGTCAGGCCGGCGAGGCCGATCGGCGCGAGGGCGACGGGCAGGGCGAGCTTCTGGCCGAACAATTCGGTGGACAGGTCGAGCCGGGACACGTCGCGCAACACGCGCTGGCGCAGGGCTATCGCTTCCAGATCGGCGACGTTGCGGCGCAGGGTGACTTCGGCATAGGCGCCGCCGTCGATATATTCGAACAGGAAATGGGGCAGGCGCCGCCGGGCGATCCGCCGATAATCCGATGCTGCCGCCGCCTTCATCCGAGCCTCCGTCTTATGGGGGCGGTGATAGCGGCGGCGAGCATCCCCCGCCATGCCCCATGATGGGATGGCGGGGGAGGGTGCGATCAGCCCGGGAAGTTGCCGGCGATGGCGATCTGCGACAGCGGCAGGCGGTCGCTGGGGGCCTCGCGCTCGCGCAGCTGTTCGGGCAGCACCTCCGGATCGCCCTGGCGTCCGATCGCGGCGGCGGCTTCGATGCGATAGTCGTCGGGCACGCCGAGTTCGGTCTTGATCGCGTCGAAATCAATCCCGGTCATGCCATGGGCGCGCAGGCCGAGATGTTCCGCCTGCAGCGCGAGCGACATCCAGGCGGCGCCGGTGTCGAAGCTGTGGCTGTGCGACGGCTTGCCGTGCGAGGTGGTCGCCGACAGGAAGAAGACGAGCAGACCGGACTTCTCCGCCCAGCTCTGGTTGAACGGGATCAGGAGTTTCAGGAAACGGTCCCAATTGGCGTCGCCGCGCTCGGCATAGAGCAGCCGCCACGGCTGCGCGTTGAAGGCGGAGGGGGCCCAGCGTGCCGCCTCGAACAGGGCGTCGCGGTCGGCGGCGTCGATCGACGATCCGTCGAAGGCGCGCGGCGACCAGCGGTTGACGAACTGGTCATGGACTTTGGCTTCGGTGCTACGGCCGGTCATCTGCTTTCTCCCGGAAATCTGCGGTCGTTGCGAGGGCTATACGCTTTTGCGGCGCAGCACCATCGCAGGGTTGGAAACGATGCGTTGCGGAATCGGGTTGCGCGGCGTTTCGGCAGGCGGCAAAGCGCCGCGCAGATCAGAACAGGCGGGGGGATGCCGATGGTTATGGGACGCAGGCTGCGCGGCCTTGGTGCTGCGGCTGCAATGGGCTGGGCGGCGAGCGCGCAGGCGGCCGAACTGTTCATCGAGCCGGCCATCCGCCCCGACAGCGGCGATACCGCCTTCATCATCGTCGCCTCCGCGCTGGTCCTGTTCATGACCTTGCCGGGGCTCGCCCTCTTCTATGGCGGCCTCGTCCGGTCGAAGAATTTTCTGTCGGTGCTGATGCAGTGCTTCGCGATCGCGGCGCTGGTCTCGCTGCTGTGGCTGTTCGGCGGCTACAGCCTCGCCTTCGCCGCCGGCACGCCGTGGATCGGCGATCTGTCGGGCATCGGCCTGTCGGGCATGGACGGAATGCGCACCGGGCTCACCATCCCGGAAAATATCTTCGCGCTCTACCAGATGATGTTCGCGATCATCACCCCCGCGCTCGTCATCGGCGCCTTTCCGGAGCGGGTTCGCTTCGGCTGGGTCATGCTCTTCTCGGCGGCGTGGCTGCTGCTCGTCTACATCCCCTCGGCGCACTGGATCTGGGGCGGCGGCTGGATGGCGGGCCTCGGCGTGCTCGATTTCGCGGGCGGCATCGTCGTCCACACGACGGCGGGCATTTCCGCGCTCGTCATCGCGCTGATGATCGGCCGGCGGCGCGGTTTCCCGCAGACGATGATCCCCCCGCACAGCCCGGCGATGACGATGATCGGGGCCGGCATGTTGTGGGTCGGCTGGTTCGGTTTCAACGGCGGATCGGCGCTGGCGGCGGGCGCTGCTGCGGGCAATGCGCTGCTGTCGACGCACCTCGCGGCCTCGGCGGCGGCGCTCGCCTGGGCGCTGCTCGAGAAGATCAAGATCGGCAAGCCGACCTCGGTGGGCCTCGTCACCGGCGCGGTCGCGGGGCTGGCGACCGTGACGCCGGCCGCCGGCTATATCTCGCCGATCGGCGGGGTGGTCTGCGGGATCGTCGGTGCCCTGATCTGCTTCTACGCGGTGCTCGCGGTCAAGCAGCGCTGGAAGGTCGACGACTCGCTCGACGTGTTCGCGGTTCATGGCGTCGGCGGCATGACCGGCTCGCTGCTGCTGGCTCCGCTCGCCACGACGGCGCTGGGCGGCGTCGGTCTTGCCGAGGGACGGACGGTGATCGACCAGCTGGGGGCACAGGCGCTGGGCGTCGGGGTCACCGCGATCTGGTCGGCGATCGCCACCGTGATCATCGCCAAGGCGGCGGCCCTGATCGTGCCGATGCGGGTCGATGCCGAGGCCGAGCATGACGGGCTCGACCTGTCGAGCCATGGCGAGCGCGCCTACGAGTTCGACTGAGCCTTTCGGGCGCCGCCGCGCGGGTCAGGCCCGGCGTGGCGGTAGCACGATCTCTTCGAGCAGGTCCATCGGCATCGCGCCATTGCCGAGGATCTTGGTGTGGAAGCGGCGACGGTCGAAATCCTTGCGGAGCCGCGCCTTGAGCCGGTCGCGCATCGACAGGATGCGAAGCTGCCCCAGCTTGTAGCCGAGCGCCTGTCCCGGCCAGGCCATATAGCGCTCGATCTCGGCGACGATTTCGCTGGCGGGGGAGCCGCTATTCTCGGTCATATAGGCGATCGCCTGCTCGCGGCTCCAGCGCAGCTGGTGCATGCCGGTGTCGACCACCAGCCGGACGCAGCGGAACAGATCGTCGCCCAGCCGCCCGACGTCGCCTGCCGGATCGTCGGCATAGACGCCCAGTTCGGCCGCCAGCCGCTCGGCATAGAGGGCCCAGCCTTCGGAATAGGCGTTGAAGCTGGCGATGCGCAGGATCAGCGGGGCCTGCGGCAGGGCGAGCAGCGTCGCCCCCTGCGTGTGGTGGCCCGGCACGCCTTCATGATAGCTGAGCGTCGGCAGCGTGTAGCGCTGCACCCCGGCCATGTCGCGCAGGTTGATCCAGTAGATGCCCGGCCGCGACCCGTCGAGCGAGGGGCCGTCATAGAAGCCGCCGGGCGCCGAATCCTGCGTTGCTTCGGGCACCGCGCGGATTTCCAGCTTCTGCGTCGGGATCATGGAGCGGGGCAGGAAGCTCGCCTGCCGCGCTTCCATCGCGGTGACGAGCGAGCGGACATAAGCGAGCAGTTCGCGCCGCCCCTCGGCGCTGTTGGGGAAGCGCTGCTTCGGGTCGGCCGCCAGCGCGTCGAGCTGGTCGCGCAGCTTGCCTTTGGTGAAGCCGAGCTGGCGCAGGCGGGCGGTGAGCTTGCCCTTGACCAGCGCGACCTGTTCGAGGCCGATGCGGTGGATCTCTTCGCCGCTGAGCGGGCTGTCGCCGATCGAGCGGATGTTGGCGGCGTAGAGCGCCTCGCCATCGGGCTGCGCCCAGACGCCGCTTTCGGCGCGGCCGCTCGGCATCAGCTCGCGGACCCGCTCGCGCAGGCGACCGAAGGCGGGGCGCGCGCGCTTCTCCAGCGCGGTGATCGCGCGTTCCTCTGCGGCGGCGCGGAAGCGCGAGTCGAGGCCCGCCTTGGCCATGCGCTCGCGCAGCGCGACGATCAGCGGGTGCTGGTCGGCCGGACCGCGCAGGAAATTCTCGACCACCGGCAGCGTCTTGTCGAGCAGCGCGCGCGGCGGGATGCAGCCGGCGGCCTCGTCGGCCCGGCTCTTCTCGATCACGCCGTCATAGCCTTTGGCAAAGCCGTCGAGCTTGCCGATCCAGGCGTCGACCTCGACCGGCGAGGACAGCGCCTGCTGCGACATCATGAAATTGGGCGTGTTCACGATCGGCCCGGAAATCTGGTTGAGCACATAGGGCTCGTGCGCGGTGAACCAGAAGGGGTTGGGCCGGCCATAAGCGATGCCGGGGGTGCGCAGGCCATTGGCCATCACCGCCGCCGCAATCCGCAGCCGCAGCGCGCCGAGGGCATCGCCCGTGCAGGAGAGCGCGTCGATCTCCTTCGCCGCCTGGCCGATGGCCGAACGCCACGCGGCTTCGCCATCGGGCGAGAAATCGTCCATCGCGTGCGAGAATATTCCGCCTTCGGCCGCGCCGGGCAGGCCGCCATAGACCGCGGTCTCGGGCGTGTGGCGCAGCAGCTTGAGCGTGATTGCGTCGAGCGGGGTCGTGATCGGGCAGGGGCCGGGCCGCCTGGGCGTTGCCGGTGCCGGATCGGCAGCGACGAGGCGGGCGTGCAAAGCGGAGGCGAGGGCCGAGGCTCCGAGGAGGAGGCCGAAGCGGCGGCGCGAGAGGGCGGAAGCCGTTGTTCTGGTCATCATTCCAGACAGGTGGTGACATTTTCGGGAGGGCGCGGCAACAGTCCGCCGATGTTCAGGATCGAATCGACCGGCGATATCGCCCGCCTCAGTCTCGACCGCGCCGATGCGCGCAACGCGATCGGCATCGACCAGTGGCCGCGGCTGACCGCGCATCTGCAGGAGATCGTCGCGGGCGGCGCGCGCGCGCTGATCATAAGGTCGGACGTGGCCGGGATATTCTCCTCGGGCGCCGATCTCGGCGATCTCGACGGGCTTGCCGCCGATCCGGCGCGCCGCACCCTGTTCCGGGTCGAGATGGCGCGCGCGTTCGACACGCTGGCGGGCCTTCCGATCGCGACGATCGCGGCGGTCGATGGCGGATGCTATGGCGCGGCGGTCGCGTTCGCGCTCGCCTGCGACATCCGTATCGCGGGCAGCAAGGCGGTGTTCGCGATCACGCCCGCCAAGGTCGGGATCGTCTATCCGGCGGGCGACGTCGCACGGCTGAAGGCGCAGGTAGGGCCGGGGCAGGCGGCGCGAATGATGCTGACCGGCATGGTGATCGACGCGGCCGAGGCGGCCCGCATCGGGCTAGTCGAGCAGCTCGTCGACAGCGCCGACGCGGCCGCTGCCGAGATGGCCGCGCTGGTCGCCGCCAACTCGCGCAACAGCGTGGCCGGGCTCAAGCGCATCCTGGCCTGCGACGCCGAGGCCGACCGTCTGTTCGACGATGCCTTTGGCGGGGTGGACTTCCGCGAGGGGCTGATGGCCTTTCGCGAGCGCCGCAAGCCGGTCTTCCGCTGATGCACAGGCTGCTGCTGATCGCCGACCATGCGTCGAACCATGTGCCGGACGATGTCGATCTCGGCATCGATCCGGCGCTGCTCGATCAGCATGTCGCGATCGACATCGGGGTGGGGCCGCTCGGCCGCCTGCTGTGCGAACGGCTGCCGATGGACGGCATTTTCGGGCCCGTATCGCGGCTGGTGATCGACCTGAACCGCGAGGAAGATGCGCCGGGGCTGATCCCGGTCGAGAGCGACGGCCACAAGATCGCGGGCAATGCCGGGCTCCATGCGGATGCGAAGGCGGCGCGCGTCGAGCGCTTCTGGCGGCCCTATCATCGCGCCATCGCCGGCCGTATCGCGGTCGATCGGCCCGATCTGATCGTGTCGCTCCACAGCTTCACCCCGCGCCTCGCCAGCCGGCCGGAGGAAGCGAGGCCTTGGCAGGTGGGCGTGCTCTACAATCAGGACGACCGCGCCGCCCTCGTCGGGCTCGACGCGCTGCGCGAGGCTGGGGTCACCGCCGGCGACAACGAACCCTATTCGGGCAAGGTCCTGAACGCGACGATGAACCTGCACGCGGAGGCGAACGGCATAGCCTATCTCGGTCTCGAAGTGCGACAGGACCTGGTCGGGAATGCGGCGGGCGTCGCCGAGTGGGGCGACCGGCTTGCCCCGGTCATCGCCCGCGTCGGCGCCGCCTTCGCCTGATCGGCTGGGGCGTCGCTCAGCCCGCCTTGTCGAGCGCCTGTTCGAGGTCGGCGAGGATGTCGTCGATATGTTCGAGGCCGATCGACAGCCGGACATAGCCCTCCGACACGCCCGTCGCGGCCTGTTCTTCCGCCGACAGCTGCGAGTGCGTCGTCGTCGCGGGATGGATGGCGAGGCTGCGCGCATCGCCGATGTTCGCGACATGGTAGAAGAGCTGGAGCGCGTCGATGAAGCGCCGTCCGGCCTCGCGCCCGCCCGCCAGTTCGAAGCCGAGCAGGCCGCCGGTGCCGCCGGTCAGGTAACGCGCGGCGCGTTCGGCTTGCTGTCCGGTCTGGAGTGAGGGGTGGATGACCCGGGTCACGTCTGCCCG
>Ga0233425_10007349_pt1 | contig 15561 bp, 13 predicted proteins | sample Watercolumn_Towu_2_FD_181712 | JGI IMG/M metagenome (GOLD analysis project Ga0233425, IMG submission 181712) | Freshwater microbial communities from Lake Towuti, South Sulawesi, Indonesia - Watercolumn_Towuti2014_140_MG | ecosystem: Environmental > Aquatic > Freshwater > Lake | place...
GTTCCTGGCTTTATCCCTGTTCTTCACTACTATTTTTTTAATGTCCGCCTTAAAGCCCGTGCTCTTGTTCAGAACGTGATAAAGCCCCTGCCCGACGCAGCCGAAGCCAAACAAGCCTATTTTTAATTTTTTGCTCATGGTATTAATTCGTGTGTTGATGTATGATCTGTTCTGTGGATTCGTAAATGCCGTTGTAAAATGTTTTGATCAAAGCGCTCAGCTTCGCGGTCTCGATCAGGAAGCCATCGTGCCCGTAGAGCGAATCGATCTCATGAAATCTGGCTCCTCTAATCCCTTTGGCCAGCAGCTTTTGCTCGGACGGAGGGAACAGCAGGTCCGACGTCAGCCCGATGACCAGCGTGCGCGCTTTGATATCATTCAGCACGGTCTCCACGCTATAGGCTCTTTCCCTGGCCACATGGTGCGAGTCCATCGCTTCCGAAAGCCTGACATAGGAGTAGGCATTGAAGCGCCTCACCAGCTTCTCCCCCTGGTAGCGCTGGTAAGAGGCCGCCGGATAGTTGTTGAGCGGTGCGGCTCCGCCGGGCTTCTGTGTGCTATGGTAGGCGTGGTAATTCCTGTAGCTCAGCAAAGCGATGCTCCGTGCGGCCTGCAGGCCTTTCTCGCCGCCGTTCGCCAGGTTCGAGAAATAGGTCCGGTCAGCTTTAATGGCCAGTCGCTGTGATTCGTTGAAGGCAATGCCCCAGGGCGAATGCTGCGCATTGGTCGCGATCAGCACCAGGTTCTCAGCAAGCTCAGGCTGTTCCAGCACCCATTCCTGGGCGATCTGCCCGCCCTGTGAGCCACCGATGAGCGTGTGGATCTTCCCGATGCCGAGGTGCTGCCTCAGAAGCTCGAGGCTACGCGCCATGTCGCGGATGGTGATCTGCGGGAAATAGCTGTACCAGGGCTCGTTCGTGTCGGGGTTGATGCTCAGCGGCCCCGTCGTTCCGTAGCAGGAGCCGAGGTTGTTCGCACAGACGATAAAATAATCCTCAGGGTTGAAGAGATCGTCTTCACCGAACAGGCCTTTCCACCAGTCGAAGACATCGCTGTTGGCAGTAAGCGCATGCACAACCCAGATCGCATTGCTTTTAGCGGCATTGAGCTTTCCGTAGGTATGGTAAGCAACTTCCAGCCGGGGAAGCGACACACCGCTCTCCAGTGTAAACCTCTTTTTGTATGTGTAGTTCTGACTCATGATGAAAGGATGAAGAACAGTGGGCTAAAAAACCTAAACAAAACCTGACCCACTGTTCTCTTTTATGACATTCTAATTACTGAAAATCGTTTCTGAAAAAACCAGTTGCCTGTGCTCCCGCGACGACAGGAGGTTGACATCGCTGACGAGGCGCCGGTTGTGCCTCTCCTCATACAGCGGAAAAACCACGCCACCTCTGTGTGCCACGCCATACGCGGCCTGCAGCCTGATGTATTGGCGGTGCTGTATTTCTCCTATGAGGTTGGTTATTCTGTTGGACAGGCTATTGGTATTTTTGGATGGGTTCATGATGATGGTGTTTAATGGTTTTGGAAATGGAAAATGAGCAGGGCATTGCGTGAAAAGAATGCGCGGTTGGTCCCGGGAGTGCCAGGCTTGTGTTTTTCCGGTAAATTAAAAACGAAAAAATCAGCTTAGCATGTGTAGCAGCAGCAACACATACAAGCCATCATCATGACAGGGCTGGTAATGCCTTTGATGGAAGCGAAGCCCAAAGAGAAGCTCCCTGGATGGAGAAAGATGCTTTGGTGATTGGATGTTGTGTGTGTCATGTCGTTATTCTTTAATTTATTTTTCTCTGTTTTTCATCAGAGTAGGAGTTGGCACCTGTTTTCCAATCCCGCCGGAGCGTGACTTCTAGTTGGTTGCCAGTGGGTCTGTGAGCCTATTCTCTCGCCACTTCTTAATAAATCAATTACACACAAAAAGGATGTAACTAATCCGCGACAAAGATAAACCAGTTTTTCGGATACTTCCAAATCTTTTTTCAAAAAAATCACAAATCGCTATATTATCAAGGCATGTAGAGCATGATTTCAAAAATCATAGCGAACAAAAATTAACACGGAGCTGCAGAGAACATGAGAACGCAGATAACACAGATCGGACGGATTGGAACAGGATTAATACCTGTTTTTTTTTTTCATTACTATACAAGAATCATTTGGTTCTAATCCCTGATCTAATCTGTTTCATCCATCATGGCTCTTCGTGATCCGCATTCCATTTTTTAATGTTGCATCCAGACAAAAATATTCTTAAACAAAACGTACATTTGCATGTGCTAAAAAACGTCGGCAAACACCACTTACTTCTTCACTTCATTGTATTTATCTGGGGCTGGTCGCCCATCCTGGGCAAAGGAATCAGCATCGACGCCTTGCCTCTGGTATGGTACCGCATCGGGCTTACCGTTTTTCTCATGGGCCTTTACCTGGTGTATATCAAAGCCAGCCTGAAAGTATCGCTGAAGCGGCTCCTTCAATTCTCGGTGGTTGGCCTCATCATCTGCATCCACTGGCTCTGCTTCTATGGCGCGATCAAGGTTTCCAATGTTTCCGTGACAATGGCCGCCTTCAGCACTGGCACGCTGTTTACGGCCATTATCGAGCCCCTGGTATACAGGCGTAAGATCGTCATCTACGAGCTCATCATCGGCATAATCATCATCGGCGCCATCTGCCTTATTTTCTCCGTCGAATTCCAATACGGGCTCGGCATCCTCCTGGGCATCCTGGCGGCCCTGACGGCCGCCATCTTCAGCGTGTTCAACGGCGTCTTTATCCAGGATCAGCAGGAGCCGGTTTCCTCCCCGGTGCTTTCCTTCATTGAGCTCAGCGCCGCCTTCATCGGGCTCAGCATCTTCCTCGGCTGTATGGGAAGCTACACCCCCGCGTTCTTCACGCTTACCAACCGCGACATTATCCTGCTCATCATTTTTGCCGGCGTATGCACGGTGTACCCCTTCATTGCCAGCGTCAACCTCATGAAGCACCTCACGCCCTACACCATCAACCTCACTGTAAACCTCGAAGGGCTGTACGGCATTGTGCTGGCAAGCCTGCTGTTCCATGAGAACAAATACCTTTCCACCACCTTCTACGTCGGCTTTTCCATTATCCTGGCGGCCATTTTCGGAAATGCCTTTCTTAAACAAAAGTTTAGCAAGGGGTAGTTTTTCTGTAACATAAAATCCTACCTTTGCAAGGTTCAAAAAACAGGATCATGCAATTTGAGCTGAGTCTCGAATATCTGGAGGAATTAAAGGAAGCAATCGCCCGTAAGGACGAAGCGACCATTAAAGCGCAGCTCGAAGAGCTGTACGCTGTGGATATTGCTTTGATCCTGAACAGGCTGGATGTGGAGGAAGCTAACTTCCTGTACGATATCCTGGATGATGAAATGGCGGCGGACGCTCTCCTCGAAATGGAGGAGGAGAAACGGGAAGCCTTGCTGGCGACCTTCTCTACCAAGGAAATTGCCGAGCAGCTCGATAACATGGAGTCGGATGATGCCGCCGACGTGATCAACGAATTACCGGAGGAGATCCAGGAGGAGGTGCTCTCTCACATCGAGGATATCGAGCAGGCCAGCGACATCGCCGACCTGATGAGCTTTGAGGAAGGCACGGCCGGCTCCCTGATGGCGAAAGAGCTCGTGAGCGTGTATGCGCACGAAACGGTAACGGCCTGCATCGACGAGATCAGGCGGCAGACCGAGAACGTGGACGTGATGTACGCGGTGTATGTCGTGGACGATAACGAGAAGCTCATCGGGATGCTCTCGCTGAAAAAGCTGATCATCTCCCATCCCCTGGCCCTGATTGAGGAAATTTACGATCCGGATGTGATCTCCGTGAAAACATCGACGTCGAGCGAGGATGTGGGCGAGCTGATCCAGAAATACGATCTCGTGGTCCTGCCTGTGGTTGACCAGCTGGGAAGGCTGGTAGGGCGGATTACCATTGACGACGTAATGGACGTGATGCGCGAGGAAGCGGAGAAGGACATCCAGCTGATGAGCGGTATTACCGACGATGTTGACAGTAACGACAGCCTGTGGCGCCTGTCGCGGGCACGCATTCCCTGGCTTCTGGTAGGGATGGGCGGCGGGATCATCGGCTCACGCATCATCGGCAGCTATGAGCAGCAGATCCAGCTGCGTCCGGAGATGGCCTTCTTTATTCCGCTCATCGGCGCCACCGGCGGGAATGTGGGCGTGCAGTCCTCGGCCATCATCGTTCAGGGCCTTGCGAGCAACACACTCGTGCTGGACCGCATCGCCCCTAAATTATTCAAGGAGCTCGGCGTGGGCCTTATCAACGGGATGATCTGCTCCGTCCTGATCCTGGGCTACAATTTGCTCATCAACGAATCCTGGGCCCTGGCGGCCACCGTGAGCGTCGCCTTATTGACGGTGATCCTCTGCGCATCTTTTTTAGGGACCTTCGTTCCGCTGACGATGCACCGCTTTAAGGTAAATCCTGCTTTGGCCACCGGCCCCTTCGTCACCACGCTCAACGACATCATCGGCATCTCTATTTATTTCCTGGTAGGACGTCTGCTCTACAACGTTCTGTAGCCACGCACATCATGGAGATCCGATCGCTCGACCAACTGCATTCCAATACCTTTCCGCATGTAAGCCGGATCAGCATCTCGGCGCAGCTGACCTCTTTTCCGAAAGCGCTTTTTCTGTATACCGAAACGCTGGAGATCCTCGACCTTTCCAACAACCTGCTCGACCATGTTCCCGAGACCATTGCCCGCTTCAAAAAGCTGAGGATCCTGTTTCTTTCCAACAACCGCTTCACCGCATTCCCGCTGATCCTGGGCCAGTGCCGAAGCCTGAGCATGATCGGCTTTAAATCGAATGCCATTTCCTATATCCCGGAGCATGCCTTTCCTGAGACGCTGCGGTGGCTGATCCTCACCGATAATGCGGTAGAGCGCCTCCCTGCATCCATCGGCAATTGCCGGCCTCTGGAGAAAGTTGCCCTGGCCGGAAATAAATTAAGCCATCTTCCGGAAGAATTATCCGCCTGCAAAAACCTGGCGCTGCTGCGCATCTCTGCCAACCAGTTTGAAACGCTCCCGGAGTGGCTGCTCCTGATGCCGAAGCTGGCCTGGCTGGCTTATTCCGGGAATCCCTGCTCTGTGATCCGGAAAGAAAACCCATTGCCCGCCATCGCCTGGAAAAACCTGAAGATCCTGGAAACGCTGGGAGAAGGCGCTTCGGGCGTGATCTCGAAAGCGGAAATAACAAGCGGTGAGTTTGAGGGGCATCACACCGTAGCCTTGAAACTGTTTAAAGGAGAAGTGACCAGCGACGGCTATCCCGAAGATGAAATGAAGCTCTCCTCCCTCCTGCCCGCCCACAATCACCTCGTGAAAGTGCTCGGCAGGATCAGCGGCCATCCCGACAAAAAAGAAGGGCTGATCTTTGAGCTGATTCCCGCCGGCTACCGCAACCTGGGCCTGCCGCCGAGCTTCAGCACCTGCTCGCGCGATACCTTTCAGGAGGGAACGGCCTTTACGCTAAAAGATATTCTCTCCGTTTTGACAGCGGTAGCCAGCGTGGCGCTCCGCCTGCATGAACACGGCATTATGCACGGCGACCTTTACGCCCATAACACACTGATCAACGATGCCGGACATGCCATTTTCGGCGATTTTGGTGCGGCCACATCCTATGCCGTTTCCTCGGAACGTGCCAAAAGCCTGGAGCGCCTGGAAATACGGGCCTTCGGCAACATGGCCGAAGACCTGCTCAACCACCTGCATGCGGAAGACAAAAATTCGGAGCAGGTGCGCGAACTCCTTCAATTGAAAGAGATCTGCCTGCTGGATGAAGTGCTGCTAAGGCCCGACTTCAGGCATGTTTTGGAAAAGCTGGAAGGAATCAAAAAGCAGTGAACTCGTCTCGGTCCGGGTATTTTTTATATTGGTTACTGTCACGATAGGCCGTGATCCAGGTTTGTCTCCTGCAATCACAGCTTAGTGTGAGTATCGGAAATGATATGAAGGATTTTTTTCACTCAATCACTTCCCTCTTACTTCATCTCATTCAACAAAGGCATCAGAAAAAAAACAGTTGCCCACTCTACTTTCTCAGGCTATTAAACCGCTTGATGGCCACAAGCTGATCGTAGTAGGTGCCGCGCTGGCGGTGGTATACGTAGATGGCATACTCGTTCTCGGTTTCCCAGTGGCTTCCTTCCGTCATGGTATCATCTCCTCCTTTTTTATCGTCCCTTAAATACACGTAGGTATAGTTGTAATAGCCCTGCTTGATAAACATGGTGCACTCGTAGCCAAAGCGCTTGTAATTATAGGTCATGCGGTTGGTTTTGCTCAGGCGCCAGTCCGTAAGCTTGCCGAGCACGTAAAAGTTTCCTTCTCCCTGAGCATTATCGTAAGGAATGAAAAATTTCACCCAGGCGTAATCGGCCTCTATATCAGGGTTCGTCGACATATCCAGGTTTTTGATCAGGTAGCCGCCGTTGAGATCGTTATAGAAAGAATAAGGCTTGAAGGTACGAAGCTCGTCTATCTTCAGGTCGACATGGTAAATGGAGGCACTGTCGCGGTAGATGTCGGCTATCCGCTCGGTATAGGTGCGCAATGAGCGCGTGTCGAAAAAACGGAACTCGTTTCCTCCCTTGAAGGTCGATTTGTCGTCGAGGGAATAGGTCAGCTGCTTAGGCTCCGTGAAGGTCGGCTTTATGTCGCGCACGGCATTGTCCCAGCGGTTGTTCTGCGTGATCACCACCTTCATATCCGTAAACGGGTTCGTCAATTCGTATGTGCTGTTGATGATGGAAAAATCGATGTGCTGGCTTTCAAACTGCTCGTCGTTACCAATGGCCTGCCTGGTTGTTGCCACCACCGTTACCTTATCATCATAGATCATGAAGCGCTTGGTGAGCACCAGCTTTTCCTTATCGTTATCCTCATACACATAGGCAATGTAGTTTCCGGATTTCGAAAACTGCATATTGGCCTGCGGGAACGTGATGGAATAATGCGTGTACTTCTGAATGGTATTGGTGGAGTAGCTGAAGTTTAAAAAATTAGCGTCGAAAAAGCCATTCATGTATTCGGCCGGCATCAGGTCTGAAGGCTCCCAGTTGGCCGTGCAATGAACGAAGCTCACGGAGTAGTTCTTTTTATCGGCTTCCAGGTCGTCGAAGCTCAGCTCCAGCAACTCGGAAGAGTTGAACTTAATGATAGCCGGGTTCGCATCGTAGCTGGCCTCGTGGAGCTGTGCGGTTTTGATGTAAGGCTTGTAAACCCAGTCCTCATAACGGAGCTGGTTATCATTGGCATAATCGTCCTGCGCCTGCACGGAAAAAGACATCAGCGCCAGGCATGCCATCATGGTCTTCCTGAAATGCATAGGCTAAAAATAACGAATAAAACAGACTTTTAGTGCTCCCTATTCCTGGATAAGCTCACCTTTACCATTTTTTATCAGATTGATATGCGATGGCTCGCCCTTGTAGTAAATGTTTCCGGCCCTGTCGAGCACGATATCCATCAGACCGCCGGGAGGCGCATTCACGTAAGCATGCCCGATGGAAACGCTATGAAGGTAAATGTATTTTCTCACCGTCAGGTCGGCGGCATACAGGTAATTGGTGCCTGTGTAATCATTCTGCAGATTATCCGTCACACCCGTCAGGTAGATGTCGCCATTGCCATGAGCGCTGCACATGATCACACCGATGTCGGTATCGAGCCTGAGCTCACCGGAGTTGTTGGTGCGGCAGGTCAGCGTATCCTGCACGATGCGGTTCGTTGTCTTTATCGGTCCCACGCCGTTGTGCAGGATGTATTTGAAATGCGGGGCCGTAATGTAAACGTTGATCTCATGCTTGTAGCCACGCACCCAGTTGCAGCGGTTCGCATTGAAAATGTGCAGGGTATCGCCCTCCACCCTGGCTTTGATGAGCGGCTGAAGATTTCTCCCCGCCTCTACTTTTACCTCGTAATTGGGCCCCTGGGTCAGGAACACATTGATCTTGTCCTTCACATCGATGCAGCTAAAGTTCTGCACATCATGGTAAATCACATTCGTAGGCCCCGTGGACTTTACACAGTCGCAGAGGTTTTCCTTTTTGCAGGAAAGCAGACCCAGCAGGAACAGGCACAGAATATAGGCTTTATAATGCATCGACCTTTTTCTTTTTGACACTGAAACGGTAACCGATCCCATAATCGAAATGCGCCGCCACCACCCAGTGCGATTTCATTGTAAAGTTAAACATCAGACCATTCTTACAGTAATGCCGGATACCGATGCGGTGAAAGATCGGCCCATCCTCTTTTGGCTTGGAGATGGCATAGTAGCCCATCTCGATGGGAAAGCTGACCCTGCCGATGTTGTACGCATAGCAGACCTTGACGCCAAGCTGCGCCACATCCGTCCAGCTGTTGGCGGGGTTCCCGGAAGTCATCAGGTGGTATTTGTTCTGATCGTCGTAGCACAGGTCTATTCCCGCCCCCCACTTGTGTGTGTTCCTTACATTGTAATAATAGTTGAGCCCAAGCGTATTGGTAAAATACTTCGGACCTCCCGGCGGCTCATGCTCATTGAAACCTGCCGCGTACCATACCAGTACCTCATGCCTGGAAGGCCATACGGAGGCAGAATCTGTGAGCGTGGAATTGACCGGATGCTTATCAAATTTAATGTTCATGCCCAGGTTCAGGGACACCACGTTGAGCCCGAGATTCGGCACCTGCGAGCGCCCGTTGGAGGCATGCGCAAACGAGAGCCCCGGCTCCAGCCTGATCTTTTCATTGAGGTTCAGGTGCCAGAGCAGCTTCCACTGCACAAAGGTATTAAGGTGGCTGCCGATGGGAATATCCTTGGGGTTTGTATTGATGTCGAATTTTTTGGTGAGGTAGGAAAAGCCCCAGCAGATCCTCAGCACCGGGCGCGCCGCCCTTACTTTTTTATTGAGCGGGATCTCCACAAAGGGCGATAAGGCAAAGCATCGCCCCAATTGTTTGGGATTGGCGAAATCTATATAGTTGAAGGAAATGCCAATGTCAGGAAAATTATTTTCGTGATGCCACAGCTTATTGCCATAGGTCGGTTTTACAAAATCCACTTCCATGCCCGGGATATATCCTTTTACCAGGGCACCGGTCGTATTGCGCTGCTCGAAAATAAACCCGTAGGTGGGTGCGATCTTGATGTAAAAATTCTTAGAGCCTGTCATCCCTTTTTGTGCAGACAGAGAACCGAAGAAACCCAGAAATAAATATATATAGAGCCGTTTCAAAAAAGTCGTTAAAAATAAGTTTATTATTTTGGATTCAAATGAAGTTTTTTCAACTATTCTTTCCGTTTTTCTCCACGTATTTTATCGTGTCAGCCTATCGTAAAAATACGTATTCATAGAAAGCTAATACGTTTTAGGAATACAATTTTTGGCAGATTAAAGATTATTTTCACAACCAAAAGGATGCTATTATTGTTTAACAGGTAAACAAAAGGGCCATGAAGCATCACAATCTAAAAACAGTGTTCCTGCTTGTTTTGACAACAGGCTTAAATGACATCGGCTACGGGCAATGCAGCGGCGGAACAAATGGCGGGGCATTGAATCCGGTTCCGGCAGCCACAACCCGTACCATGACTGTCACCAATGGGAACTACTACACCTTTTCGGTGCCTGCCAGCCCCTGTGTTCCGGTGTATATGTTCTCGTTCTGTTCGGCAGATGGCGGAAGCAACAGCCAGACGGATACGCAGATCACCATCCTGGATAACAGCGGAGCCTATGCCGGCGGGTACAACGACGATTTCTGCGGCACCTTATCCTATCTGACCTGGTCGCCCAGCTCTACCGTGGCTGCCACCTACAGGGTCCTGATCAACAAGTACAACTGCACAACCGGCGGAACGGGTGTTCTGGCCTATAAGGTGACGAACACCTACACGAATACCGCCGAGTACACGATCATCGGCTCGGCCGTATATGCCGCGGGCTGCGCCACAGTTACACCCAATGCAGGCGGCCTGACAGGCTGCACCTGGGACGTGAACTCCACCCTGAACTTTGCCTCAAACTGGAGCTATGATTTCAACATTAATCTGGGAGCCAATGATGCCGGAGCTGACGGCATGGCCTTCGTGATCCAGAACGATCCCCGCGGAAGGTGCGCCTGCGGGGCAAACGGCGGAAGCCTGGCGGCAGGCGGGATCAGCAATTCACTGATCGTCGAGATCGATACCTATATCAATTATGAGGACAGGGACGATTTTATCTCTCCTACCATTGGCTGTACGGGCACCGAAGATCCGGATCACCTGGATCTATGGGTCAATGGCGTTGTCAACCCCGACCTCGATGCGAACTGCAACGCCGTTGCTGCGGGCGAGCGGCCCGTGGTGGCCAATGCGGTCAGGCTACAGAATCCACCGGGAACGAATTACAATATCGAGAACGGCTTAAGCCACACCCTGAGGGTAAGCTGGGTGACGGGCTCGCCGGGAACCTTTACCGCACGCATCCTGAACACGGCCCTCACCACCACCTATGGCGTCATATCCACCACGCTGAACCCGATGACCACCTTCGGCACCACAACGCCTTACTTTGGATTCACAGGCTCTACCGGCGGGCTCAGCAACCAGCAGAGCTTTTGCAGCCCGCCTGCTTTGCTGCCGGTTCAGCTGCTTTACATGACGGCAGAATGCGGAGAGAACGGCATTACTGTTTCCTGGGCAACGGCCAGCGAGCTGCATAACAAACAATTCGATATTTTAAGAAGCGAGGACGGAATCCACTATACAACGATCGGCACGGTGAATGGAAACGGCACCACCAACCAGAAGATGTCATACAGCTACCTGGATGCAACTGCTTCAGCAGAAACAATCTATTACTACAAACTGAAACAGCTCGATTTCTCGGGCTCGTCCAAAACCTACAACCTTACCGGCAGCGCTGATCTTTCCTGCAGGAATGCGGCCCCCGACATCACGCTTTCTCCGAACCCTGCCGATGAAAGCGTGACCATCGGCCTTGGCGACCTGTCTCCCAACAGCCTTGAGATCTACAACACAGAAGGAGTTCCCGCCTGTGTTCCGGAGACGAAGCCCGACACACATTCCACCCTGGAGATTGACACCGTTCATTTGCCCGATGGGATCTATCTGCTGAAACTAAGGACGGATCTTAAGGTCATTACCAAAAAACTCATTGTTCGTCATGAAGGGCGTTAAAACAATCTGCCCGGCAATTTTCAACGAAGCGATGGCTCTGCCTGAATCCTGATAATTCTTTAAATAATCCTTGTTGTTTTTAAGGTTTATACTAAAAAATACTCCTAAATTAGCGGCGTAAAAACCAAACATCATGGAAGTAACAGAATTAAAAGATTCGGCAATTGCGCAAAATCCGGTCATCGGGCAGATGCTTCAACATAACCACGAACAGATTTTATTTTGCAACGATAATGCGACGGGCTTAAAAGCCATCATCGCCATCCACAATACGGTATTGGGCCCTTCACTGGGAGGTACCCGCATGTGGAACTACAACAACGAAATGGAAGCGTTGACAGACGTTCTGCGCCTGTCGCGAGGAATGACCTACAAGTCTTCGGTAGCCGGCCTGAACCTGGGCGGTGGCAAAGCGGTGATTATCGGCGACTCCACGAAGATCAAATCAGAGGCTTTGCTGCGTCGGTTCGGAAAATTTGTGAACAGCCTGGGTGGTAAATACATTACGGCAGAGGATGTGGCCATGAACAGCCGCGATATGGAGATCATTAAGATGGAAACGGATTATGTGAGCGGCCTGCCCGAGAACATGGGTGGCAGCGGCGATCCTTCCCCTGTAACGGCTTACGGCGTGTACGTGAGCATGAAGGCGAGCGCGAAAGAAGCGTTCGGCACCGACAGCCTGAGCGGTAAAAAGGTGCTGGTGCAGGGCTGCGGCAATGTGGGCATGCACCTGGTGGAGCACATCAGCAAGGAAGGCGCGAAGGTGTATGTATATGACATCAGCGAGGAGCGTGTAAAAACGGCGGTAGACAAATACAAGGCGGAATTTGTTCCGGCTGATAAAATGTATGACCTCGACATCGACATTTATGCGCCCTGCGCGTTAGGGGCTACCGTAAACGACGACACCCTGGCAAAGTTAAAGTGCAAAGTAATCTGCGGCGCCGCCAACAACCAGCTGGCCGACGAGAAGAAACACGGTGAAATGGTGCTTCAAAAAGGCATTCTGTATGCTCCTGATTTTGTGGTAAACGCGGGTGGCATCATCAACGTGTTCTACGAGCTGGAAGGCTATAACAGGGAGCGCGCCATGGCTCACGCCGAAAAAATCTATGCCACCACCTGGAACATCATCCAGACTGCCAAAGCGCAAAACATCCCGACCTATGCGGCTGCCAATAAAATTGCGGAACAGCGCATTGAAAGCATTGCACGGATCAATGCAGTCCTTTAACTTCCAGAATTCAACCTTACAAATGATTATAACGAATCCTAACGAATATACAAATCACAATGCACCCGATCCCAAGCTCTGATTTGTATATTCGTATCTTATTCGTCATCCCGGCACTTAAAACAATTATCATCCACTCAACAACTAAATTTCGTTCTTTATGCTAAACAGACGTTATCTCCGGATAAAAACCATGCAGACTTTGTATTCTTATTTCCAGCAGGACAAGGCTGACATCGGATTTTACGAAAAGGAGCTTTTTAAAAGCCTTGACAAGATCTACGATCTGTACATTTATGTATTAGCGCTCTTCAACGACATTCACCACACGGCACACTTAGTGATCGAAGAGAACAAGAACAAGCGCCTGCCTTCGAAAGAGGACCTTGATCCGAACCTGAAATTCATCAACAACAGCCTCCTGGTAGCGCTGTCGCACAGCAGCGAGCTGAAGAAGGAGCTGGCAAACCGCAAAATTTCCTGGCAAAATGATTTCGACCTGGTACGCAAGCTGTATACCGAATTAAGGGCGACCGAGATTTACAAGGCTTACATGGCTTCTCCTGAACAATCGGTGAAGGAGGACAAGCAGTTCCTGATCGCTGTGGCCACGGAATTTTTGTATGAGCACGAGCTGCTCAACCATCTTTTCGAAGAGAAGAACATGCACTGGGCCGACGATACCTTCGGGGCCTTCTCGATGGTATCGCGTACCTTCGAAGCATACAGTAGCGGCACCCTGCACCTGCAACCTTTATACAAGGATGCAGAGGACGACAAAAACTTCATCTCGGTGCTGTTCCGCAAAACCATTGCGGGCGATAAGGAATACGAAACGCTCATCGATCAGAAAACGAAAAACTGGGAGCTCGACCGCATCGCTTCTATGGACATCCTGCTCATGAAGATGGCCATCGCCGAATTCCTCAATGTTTCCAATGTTCCGGTGAAGGTGTCGCTGAACGAATACATCGACATCAGCAAAGAATACAGCACGCCGAACAGCAAGACATTCATTAACGGCGTTCTGGATAAGATCATTTCGGAGCTGAAACAGGGGAACAGGATCCAGAAAACCGGCCGCGGCCTGATGGAAGGAAACTAGGAACGGCAAGGTCTCAGGCTTTTCACAGGTCCTTAATTTTGTTAAATCGGACTATACATTTGGAACTTAAAGATCAATTAGCGTAGCTTTGCTGCCTACAATATGTTCAATCAATTGCTCAATAAATTCTGGTGGCTTTCATGTAAACACATGAACAGCTAAGATTTTATTATACTTAACAGGCATTATCCCGGGCCCGCTGTTCAACGACAGCGGGCTTTTTATTTTCCACCATTTCAAAAAATTCTATCATGAAACTAAAAGTATGCGGGCTCAGAGAGCCTCAGAACATCGAACAGATCTGCCAACTGGACATCCATTATGTTGGCTTTCATTTTCACAAAGCGTCACCGGAGTTTATCGGCGACCGGATCAGCTTCGACTTTGTCAGAAGCCTTCCGAAACACATCCGGAAGGCCGGTGTGTTTGCCGATCAGGACAGCTATGCTATTTTCAGCGCTGTCGCACGTTACGACCTCGACCTGGTACAGCTTCAGGGGAAGGAAAGCCCTGCTTTCTGCCGGGAGCTAAGGCCTTATGTAAAGGTTGCAAAGGCGTTTGAGGTAAGCGATCATTTTAATGTTGAGATCCTCGAACGGTACATTCCGCATGTCGATTATTTTTTATTTGACGTCAACACAAACGGTTCTTTTCCGGATGAAGTTTTACAGCGTTATCCATACGAGGTGCCTTTCTTTCTGAGAGGAGCCATCAGCGGCGCATCCCTTCCGTCTGTCGGGAAGCTCCGGTGCAGCCGGCTTTTCGGTCTCGACCTGAGCACGGGACCGGGACCAGAGGTAGGGCTGAGCGATCCTTCGGCCATCCGTGCGTTCATCGATCGGCTCCGCCGGGATAACCAGGGTAGCTGAATCCACAATGGTATGCATGGATTGCACCGGCACTAAGCGGCGTGACAGCCTCGGGCCGGCTATTTTCGCATATTTTTATGGGTTTTTAGCTATTGTAAATCGGTATAAAAGCCTAAATTTACATCCTGTAATAATAAAAAGAACGATGAAAGTACTCTATATGATCCTTGCAACGGGCCTGTTGATGGCAAGTTCCTGCACCCCGGAAAGCAAAGAGGTTTCGACAAACGATATCAGCAATTCGCAGACCGCCGATGGCAGCTCGAAGGGCAGCCTGCCTGACATGAAGTTTGAAGAGGAAACGCACGACTTCGGGCGGATCACACAGGGAGAAAAGGTGGCCTTCGCCTTTAAGTTCAAAAATACCGGCTCCTCCAACCTGATCATCTCCGCGGCCAACGGCAGTTGTGGCTGCACAATCCCGGATTATCCTAAAAAGCCGATCGCGCCCGGCGAAGAGGCAGCCATCGATGTGGTATTCAACAGCGAAGGCAAATCGGGTCTCGCTGAGAAATCCGTGACGCTGGTGACGAACTGCGAACCGAGCACGAAGATCATTTACATCAAGGCGAACATCATTGTGCCAACGAGCACCAACTCCAATGAGTCGCCTGCATTCACACATTAATTTTTTAAACAACCAATAACACAAGAACCAATCACATGAGCAACTTAACTATTTTAATGACCGGCGGAGCACAGGGAGGAAATCCTATCACACAGATCGTACCTTTGATCCTGATCGTGGTCGTATTTTATTTTTTCATGATCCGCCCTCAGATGAAAAAACAAAAAGAGCAAAAGAAATACATTGAGGCACTGAAAATCGGAGATAAAATCCTTACCATCGGCGGTATCTACGGCACGATCTTCAAGATCAACGAAGACGGCACTATGATCATCGCCGTGGAAGACGGTGGCAAATTGAAAATCGCGAAAAGCGCTATTTCCAATGATGCGACTGCAGGCTTAAACCCAAAATCGTAACGCGTGAGCCGGAAAAATGCCATATTGCGCATTCGGCGCCGTTTTCTCAATACCAAAATTGTTACATTCCTGATTTGTCTGTGCATTGCATCACTCCTCTGGGTGGTGCATGCACTTAACA
>Ga0233425_10007350_pt1 | contig 15559 bp, 13 predicted proteins | sample Watercolumn_Towu_2_FD_181712 | JGI IMG/M metagenome (GOLD analysis project Ga0233425, IMG submission 181712) | Freshwater microbial communities from Lake Towuti, South Sulawesi, Indonesia - Watercolumn_Towuti2014_140_MG | ecosystem: Environmental > Aquatic > Freshwater > Lake | place...
ATGTTTTTTGCTCCTGCCACTAAATCCATGGCGCCTCCCATTCCCTTCACCATTTTCCCGGGGATCATGTAGGAGGCAATGTTTCCTTGCTCATCCACTTCAAAGGCGCCTAACACGGTGAGATCCACATGGCCTCCCCGAATCATGGCGAAACTATCGGAAGAGGAAAAAAAAGCAGCCCCCGTGATGGCGGTGATGGTTTCTTTCCCTGCATTAATTAAATCGGGATCCACATTTTCTTTACTGGGATAAGGACCCATGCCTAAAAGACCATTTTCCGATTGAAAAATCACGGAAATGTCTTTAGGAATGTAATTGGCCACTAGGGTGGGCATGCCAATGCCTAGATTCACATAATCCCCATCTTTTAATTCTTGAGCAATGCGTTGGGCGATTTGTTCACGGGTGAGGGGCATACATTTTCCTTAAGTGTGTTATGAAGAGGGGGGACCCTCTTGGGTGGTGCAACGTTCAATGCGTTTTTCAAAGCGGCCTTGAATGAGGCGTTGAACATAAATGCCAGGGGTGTGAATGTGGTTGGGATCTAATTCTCCCGGCTCTACAATTTCTTCCACTTCTGCCACGGTGATGGTGGCAGCGGTGGCCATCATGGGATTAAAATTCATGGCGGTTTCATGGTAAACCAGATTTCCCATGGTATCTCCACGATAGGCTCTAATGAGAGCGAAGTCTGCTTTTAAAGATTTTTCTAACACATAAGGTCGTCCCTCAAATTCTCGGGTTTCTTTTCCCCGAGCCACTTCGGTGCCATAACCGGTTGCCGTGTAAAAAGCGGGGATGCCGGCGCCTCCTGCGCGAATTTTTTCAGCGAGGGTGCCTTGGGGAGTTAAAATCACTTCCATTTCTTGATTCATGAATAATTCTTCGAAGAGACGATTTTCACCCACGTAAGAAGCAATCATGGTTTTAATTTGTTTGTTTTGAAGCCAGAGCCCTAAACCAAATCCATCCACCCCTGCATTGTTGGAAATGCAAGTGAGGCCGGTGTTTCCTAAGTGAGCGACATAATTAATAAGACCTTCGGGGATCCCGCATAATCCAAATCCCCCCACCATGACGGTGAGCCCATCTTTAAATCCTGCCAAGGCTTCTTCGTAAGAAGTCACTACTTTGTTAAATCCAGTCATCAGGCAATATCTCTGCTTCATGGGAAAGTGAGGGGACTATAGGGGATTTTTTTACTTTAATAAAGAGATTAGGATAAGATAGTCAGGGCAAGCGCATCTAATTGCTGCTATCCACCATAAAATTTGAAAAAGAACAATGAGACGTTCTTTTTGCTGTCAAGGTTGCTCTCTTGCTGTCATCCCCGCGCAGGCGGGGATCCACCCTATGCGCCGATACGAGTCAGATGAAGCGTAAGGAAATGAGATTGAAGAGAATTCTTGGCCTATCCGCTCATGATGGGTAGTTGCAAATAGATGAATGGATCCCCGCCTGCGCGGGGATGACAGCAAAAAGAGATAGTAAAAATTTTTGAAAGGTTTTTTCATTCATGTATCGTCCTCTCTCTTTGTACATTGGTTTACGTTATACCCGCGCTAAACGGCGCAATCATTTTATTTCCTTTATTGGTTTGGTTTCCATGTTGGGAATTACGGTGGGAGTGGCCGCTTTAATTACAGTTCTTTCCGTAATGAATGGGTTTGATGAGCAAATTAAAGATCGAGTGTTCAGTATGGCATTCCAAGTCACCTTGAGTACCTTTGATAATCAATTGCCGGATTGGAAAAAAGTAGATAAATCTCTCGATCACTTTCCTGGCATTGAAGCCAGTGCTCCTTATATTTTTGGTCAAGGCATGCTAACCCACGAGGATCAAACTCATCCTGCCTTAGTGTTTGGTGTGTTGCCTGAGGAGGAAAAAAATATTTCTGCTTTACCTCAAAAAATCATCGCTGGATCTTTAAGCGCTTTAAAACCAGGAAGCTTTGGCATTGTATTAGGTGAAGAGTTAGCGGCGAATTTAGGGGTGAGCCTTGGGGATTCCGTCACTTTAATTGCTCCTGTAGGGGCTATTACTCCCATGGGGATGATTCCTCGATTTAAACGATTCACCGTGGTGGGATTATTCAATGCGGGACGTGGATTTGGTTTTGACAGTGATTACTCCTTTATTCATTTAAAAGATGCCCAAGTGTTATATCAAATGGGCGATGCAGTGAGTGGGTTACGATTTAAATTAAATGATTTATATCAAGCGCCTTCCATTGCGGATAAGCTCATTGCTTTTTTACCTCCCTCCTACATCGTGGGAAATTGGACCGTGCAGTACGGAGCTTTTTTCCAAGCCATCGCCTTGGAAAAAACCATGATGTTTATTGTATTAAGTCTCATTATTTTAGTGGCGGCTTTTAATTTAGTGGCTTCCTTAGTGATGGTGGTGACGGATAAACAATCGGACATTGCTATTTTAAGAACTTTAGGCGCTACGCCTAAGGATATTTTGAAAATTTTTATGGTGCAGGGTTCCGTCATTGGTTGTGTGGGAACTTTCACAGGGCTTTTGAGTGGATTACTCTTAGCAAGTAATGTGACCCACATTGTGTCTTGGTTGCAAGGATTGTTGGGAGTGAATGTATTAGCTTCTAGCGCCTATTACGTGGATTATCTTCCCTCAAAAATTCAAATGTCTGATGTGTTATTCACCTGTGGTTTAGCCTTATTAATGAGTTTATTAGCCACTCTTTATCCCGCATGGCGTGCTTCCAAAATTCAACCTGCGGAGGCTTTACGCTATGAGTGAAAAAAGGTTAGTGCTGCATTGTGAAGAAGTAAAAAAAACCTATCGCGAAGGCCCCATCGAAAGTATTGTATTGCGGGGTGTTCACTTAAAAGTATTCGCTAAGGAAAAAGTAGCCATTGTGGGGGAATCCGGTGCGGGAAAAAGTACCTTATTGCACATGTTAGGGGGATTAGATCAACCCACCTCCGGCAGCATTTCCGTTGATGGCATGGCCTTTTCTTCCTTATCAGAAAAAAAACGTTCTTTATTACGAAATCAAAAATTAGGTTTCGTATATCAATTACATCATTTGCTGCCGGAATTCACCGTGTTAGAAAATGTGTGTATGCCCCTTTTATTTCAATCCATTTCTCTTCAAGAAGTGGAAGAGCGAGGTAAAACTTTATTAAAGAAAGTGGGATTGGAAAAAAGAATGCTTCATAAGTTGGGAGAAATTTCTGGAGGGGAGCGTCAGCGAACCGCCATTGCTCGCGCCTTAGTCACTAATCCCGTGTGTTTGTTAGCAGATGAACCCACGGGGAATTTAGATCATCGCACGGCTCAAACCGTGTATGACACCATGCTGGAAGTGCAACAAACTAGTGAAACCAGCCTCATCATTGTGACCCATGATTTAAATCTTGCAAAAAGAATGGATCGCATTTTGTTATTAGAAGAAGGGATCTTAAGAGAAGTGGATTCCACTTACGGTTCTTAAGCTCTTTTTTTCCATCGATTATTTCCTCTCAAGGATCCTGCATTTATGTTCTTATGGACTTTTTCTTTTTCCTTAGGCATTGCTACATTCCTTTTATGGATTTCTTTCCCCCATGAAATGTGGGGACTTCTCTTATTAGCACTCAGTGGGGCATTGCTGTGGGGGCGACGCCATGGATGGATTTTATTATTGTCAGGATATGTGGCAGGGTTTGGATATACGGAATTTCGAAGCGCGCTTCAACTCAGAGATTTTTTACCTTCTCCTTGGTATGAAAGCGATGTGGGGGCAACCGGTGTGGTGAGGGGAATTCCATCGGTGTTTTCCCTAGGCACAAGATTTGAATTTAAAACTTCAGAATTATGTAGAAAGGATCAATGCATTTCTAAAAAAATAACATTGAGATTAAGTTGGTATGGACAACCTCCTTCTCTGAAACCAGGAGAGCGTTGGAAATTGAAATTGCGTCTTAAGCCTCTTCATGGATTATCTAATCCAGGGGGAACTAATAAAACCTTGTATTTATGGATCCAAGGCATTGCAGCAGAAGGGCGCGTCACTCCTCGAGGAGACAATGAATTATTGCCAGGAATGGAAATTTCTCAAGGGGTGAATCGTTTTCGAGAATCTTTATTAAAACGCTTACTTCACACCCTTCCTCCCTCCCAAAGTAGGGGGGTGATCATTGCCCTTATTTTAGGGATGCGAAGTGAAATGCCTTCTTTTTTATGGCAGCGTTTTCAAGACACGGGCACCAGTCATTTAATGGCAATTTCAGGGTTGCACATTAGTTTGGTGGCGGGATTTTGTTTTTTTCTGGGAAGTTTTATTCTTCGACAATATCCCCCTTGGCTTTTATGGCTTCCTGCAAAAAAAGGAGGAGGCATGTTTGCCTTGGTGGGCGCTTTGATATATAGCTTGATGGCGGGGTTTTCCATTTCCACAAAGCGGGCATTTATCATGGTGAGTGTGGCGGTGGGGAGCTTTTTTTTAAAAAGAAAAGTAACCCCTGCCGTTCTTTTTGCTTCTGCTTTTCTTCTCATTCTTTTGATAAATCCCTTTTCCTTGTTGAATGTGGGATTTTGTCTTTCTTTTTTTGCCGTGGGGGTGATTTTTATTTTAGTGGCATATCGTTCCTCTTCTTCTTCCTCTTGGCGTCAAAGTATTAAGGTGCAAATGGGATTGATCTTTGCTTTATTACCCTTGAGTTTTTGGTATTTTGGTCAATGGTCTTGGATGTCTTTTGTCGCTAATTTGTTTGCAATTCCCTGGACGAGCTTTGTGATTGTTCCCTTGAGTTTTTTGGGAGTTTTATTTCTTCCTCTTAAACCCCTGGCTTCTTTTTTCTTTACCTTGGCTCAGTGGGCTTGTGAATGTTTGTTAGTGGTGCTGGGATGGATTCAAAATCACAGTGAAATTTTTTATTTTTCTCCTCAAAAAATAAGCGTCTTTTTATTATGGGTGCTGGGAACTTTATTTCTCTTATTGCCTCGAGGGTGGCCGGGACGATGGGTGGGAGTGTTGTGGATTGTTCTTTCTTTTCTTTTTCAAGAAAAAAGTTTTCATGAACACTGGCGCTTACGACTTACGGTATTAGATGTGGGGCAAGGGTTGGCGGTGGTGGTGGAAACAAAAAATGAAACTTTCTTATATGACACGGGACCTGATTATTCTGAGGGGTTTGATGCGGGAAAAGGAGTGATTTTGCCTTTCTTAAGACACCTAGGAATTTTTCATTTAAATAAAATCATCATTAGCCATGGGGATAGGGATCATCGAGGAGGCTTGCATAGTGTTTTAAAAGTATTTCCAAATACACCCATTCTCACCAGCGATCCCCGTTTAGTAAAAAAAGAAAAAAACGCCTCTTTTTGTGAACGAGGGCAACATTGGGAAACGGGGAATGTTTCTTTCCGTATTCTCTATCCACCTCCCCATCTTCCTTATAGAGCCAATAACAGTTCTTGTGTTTTAAGCATTGAAACGGGGAATGTGAGAATTTTATTACCGGGGGATATGGAAAAAGAAGGAGAAGCATTTTTAACTGTACAAGAAAAAAATTTAAGCAGCCAAATTTTGGTGGCTCCCCATCACGGAAGCAAAACCTCATCCACCAAGGAATTTGTAAAAAAAGTACATCCTCTTTTTGTGATTTATGGGGTAGGATGGTTTAACCGATATCATTTTCCCCATGGTTCCGTGGTTTCTCGTTACGAAGCCTTGGGAGCGAAAGGGTATGAAACGGCTAAAGAAGGTGCAATTCAGTTTATTATTGATGAAAATCAGTCTATCATAGGCCCGGTTTCTTATGGGGTAAAACAGAAATATGTTTGGAATCAAAACTAATTATGAAAATTGAAAAAAAATATTTAAAGAAAAGGCCGGAGGGGAATAGTCTCCTTTTGTATCGTCGCTTATTAACCTACGCCATGCCCTATTGGGTTGCTTTGGTTTTAGCCGTGGGGGCGAATATTTTATATTCCGGGGTGGACGCCAGTTTTGCTTATTTATTAAAGCCCTTATTGGATGAAGGATTTACCAATAAGAATCCCACCTTCTTAGAAGCCATTCCCTTTATCATTGTGGGGCTTTTTGTTTTGAGGGCAGTTTTTAATTTAACGGGAAATTATGCCATGTCTTTCGTGGGGCGTCGTATCGTACAAATTTTACGAGTGCAATTGATGCATCGCATTTTGCGATTGCCTTGTAGTTTTTACGATAGAACTTCTTCCGGTTATCTCTTATCCCTCATTGTGTATAACAGTTCTCAAGTGGCGGATGCTTCCACCAATGCCTTAACGGATTTCTTTCAAGCGTTTTTCTTGGTGGTGGGTTTCTTGGTGGTGATGCTCAGTATTAGTTGGCGCTTGTCTCTTATTTTTTTAGTCACCATTCCTTTCATTGCCATCTTTTTAAATTTTAGCAGTGGTCGCTTACGACGTTTAAATCGCAAAACCCAAGATACGGTGGGAAGCATTACCAGCATTGCGGAAGAAGTGATTGATGGTTACAAAGTGGTTCGAACCTTTGGGGGAGAAACCTACGAACTCGATAAATTTATGAATGCCAACAAAAAGAATGTATTTAATGAATTGAAAGTAGTGATTACAAAAGCCTTGAGCACTTCCACGGTGCAATTAATGGGAGTGGTGGTGTTGGCAGTGATGGTGTGGTTAGCCACTCACTCTCATGAATCAACTACTTTAACTGCAGGAAGTTTTACCGCGGTGATTGCTGCCATGATGGGATTGTTAAAACCCATGAAAGCACTCACTACTATTAATGCGAGTATTCAACGAGGATTAGCGGGGGCGGAAAGTGTGTTTAGTGTATTGGACGAACCCATGGAAAAAAATGAAGGAACTTATAAAGTGCCTCGAGTTCAAGGGGCAGTGTGCTATAAGAATGTTAGTTTTTCTTATCCCCGTACTTCAGTGAAAGTACTTCATGATGTGAGTTTTGAATTAAATCCCGGGGAAACCTTAGCCTTGGTGGGACGCTCTGGTAGTGGCAAATCCACCATCGCTAGTTTGCTCCCACGTTTTTACGATTTAGTGTCGGGAGAAATCACCATTGACGGGCTCCCTATTCAGGAATATGAAATCACCAATTTAAGAAGTCATTTTGCCTTAGTGTCTCAACATGTCACTTTATTCGATGACACCATTGCCCATAACATTGCATACGGTCGCTTGGGTCAATCCGTCACGGAGGAAGAAATTATTGCCGCAGCCCGAGCTGCCAATGCCATGGAATTCATAGAAACGTTGCCAGAGGGATTGAATACCCTTATTGGAGAAAATGGGGTATTACTGTCGGGAGGGCAACGACAACGTTTAGCCATTGCTCGAGCCATTTTAAAAGACGCGCCCATTTTAATTTTAGATGAAGCAACTTCTGCTCTAGATACAGAGTCAGAGCGATTGATTCAAGAAGCCTTAGAACATGTGATGAAAGGGCGCACCACCTTAGTGATCGCCCATCGCTTATCCACCATTGAAAAAGCAGATCGCATTATCGTGTTGCAAGAAGGTCGTATTTTAGAAATGGGAACTCATGAAACCTTAGTGGCTCAACAAGGCCAATATGCAAAATTACATCGATTGCAATTTCATGGGGAAGCCGCCTAAATGAAATCTTGGATGCAGTATCGAGGAATGGCTTATGCCTTGCTTCCCCTGTCTGGATTGTACGGGCTTTTTTCTTTTCTTCGAAAACGATGTTACCAATACGGTATTTTTTCTTCAAAGTCCTGTGGAGTTCCTGTGATTGTAGTGGGAAATATTACGGTGGGAGGCACGGGAAAAACCCCCACCATCATCGCTCTTTGTGATTTTTTAAAAAAAGAAGGCTATCGTCCTGGGGTGGTGAGTCGCGGCTATGAAGGTCGAAGCCCTCAATATCCTTTGCACATTACGGAGAACACAGATCCTCGTTGGAGTGGGGATGAGCCTCGTTTGATTTATGAAAAAACCGCATGTCCTGTGGTGGTGGATCCTTCTCGTGGACGAGCGGCAGAGTATCTTGTAAAAAATCATTTAGCCAATGTGATTTTAAGTGATGATGGGTTGCAACATTTAGCCTTAAAGCGGGATGTGGAAATTGTTTTAGTGAATGAGAAAGTAGGTTTTGGTAATGGTTGGCTCTTGCCCGCGGGACCTTTAAGGGAACCTCTTTCTCGCTTAAAAACTGTGGATTTTGTTTTGTATAAATCTAAAAATCCTGAGATGGTTTCAAAAGTGGATTCCACCATTGTGGCCATTGAATCCATTCTTTCTAAGGAACCTTTTCAAGGGAAAAAAACAATTCATGCTGTGGCGGGCATTGCCTTTCCAGAGGCTTTTTTTGAGGAACTTCGAGGGCTTGGATTTTCTGTGGTGGAACATGCTTTTCCTGATCATTATGATTTTACCTTGGCAGATTTTAAGGGCTATGAACATTTTCCAATCATCATGACAGAAAAGGATGAGGTAAAGTGTCGTGGTTTTGCAAAACCCCACTGGTATGTGGCTAAACAGGAAACTCGCTTACCCGATTCTTTTTTGATAGGATTAAAAAAGGCATTGTCTACCTCAGGGAATGGAGTATGTCACAGCACACAAAACAATCTTTCCCCCTCATCGTAGGTCATCGAGGAGCCGCAGGCCACGCTCCGGAAAACACCCTGGTATCTCTTTCGTATGCAAAACAATTGGGAGCCACATGGGTAGAGTTTGATACCATGATGTTGAAGGATGAAGAAATCATTTTAATGCATGATGTGACCCTCACACGCACCACAGGGAAAAAAGAGTTTGTGAGAGATTGTGGTTATGAAGAGGTTGAACTTTTAGATGCGGGCCGCTGGTTTGCCAAAGCCTTCAAAGGAGAAAAGATCCCCACATTTTCCCAATATTTAAAAGCACTCACCCACTTAGAAATGAATTATATTGTGGAGTTAAAAAATAATGGCTCCCCAGGGCATGTTTTTGTTGATAGGGTTTTATCCCTGGTAACTCCTTATTGGGATCCCAAAAGATCTCATCCCATTTTTTTTAGTGAAGAACCTTCTTTTTTGAAACAAGTTCGAAACACCTTGCCCGGAGCGAAACTAGGGCAAGTGATGCACCATTGGAATGAAGGAGTGTATTCTCAATTTTTAAAAGATGATTTTTCCATTGCCTGTGTGAACCACAAAGAATTTCCTCGAGAACGAGTGAAAGAGTTAAATGAATTAAAAAAAGAAATTGCAGTATACACGGTGAATGATCCCCTTTTATTTTGGGATTGGGGCCATGAGCCCATTCATTATCTCATTACAGATTATCCTTCTCTTCAACCCTTATTATATAAAGAGCGGCCTTATGACAACCAATGAAATTTATGATGTAGTGATTATTGGCGGAGGTATTAATGGTGCTGGCATTGCTCGGGATGGGGCTTTGCGAGGATTAAAAATTCTTTTGTGTGAGCAAGCGGATTTAGCCTTTGGAACGTCTTCCCGCTCCAGTAAGTTAATTCACGGAGGGATCCGTTACTTAGAAAATTTTGAATTCCTCATGGTGAGAAAAGCTTTAAAGGAACGAGATATTTTATATCGTAATGCTCCCAATGTGATAAGTCCTTTAAAATTAGTACTCCCTTATGAACCTCGTCATCGAAAAGCCTGGGTGATTGATGTGGGACTGTGGTTGTATGATCATTTGTATTCTTCTCAATATTTTCCAAAATCGAAAAAAATTTATTTTTGCCAAGATGTGGTGGGGGATTCTTTAAAAGCCACCTTTACAAAAGGGTTTTCTTATTTTGATGCCTGGGCGGATGATGCTCGATTGGTATTAAATAATTTATTAGGGGCTCATGAAGCAGGAGCCACTATTTTAACTCATACTCTCTTTAAATCCGCTGCCAATGATGGTGCTTTTTGGCATATCGAGTTGGAGAATTTAATTACCCATGAAATCACTCATGTGAAAGCCCATTGTGTGATTAATGCAGCAGGGCCCTGGGTGGATGAAGTATTGAATTATCGTTTAAAACAAGGGATTTCTAAAAAATTAAAATTAGTGAAAGGAAGTCATCTTATTTTTAAACGGTTTTACCCGGGGGAGCAAGCCTACGTATTACAAAATCAAGATGGACGCATTGTGTTTGTATTACCTTATTATCGTGATTTTGTCATGGTGGGCACCACAGAGGTTTCTTATACGGCTCCCATGGGCATGGTGGGGATTACCTCCGAGGAAGAAAATTATTTATTAAACACCTTAAATCAGTATTTTAAACGGCGCTTGTTACCGGAAGATGTTTTACATCGATATGCAGGAGTGAGGCCCTTATTAGCTAACAATAAAAAAAATCTTTCTAAAAATTCTAGAGATTATCAATTTGAATTAACGAAAAAGGATCATACGTTACTAGTTTCTATTTTAGGAGGAAAGCTTACGACTCATCGAATATTGGCGGAAGAAGTGCTAGATGCTTTGAAATCTTATTTTCCCCACATGGGCGCTTGTGTGACTCGTACCCAATCTTTACCAGGGGCTTTATCTTTACAGGATTATTCAAAGGAAAAAGAAGCCTTGGCGAAGCAATATGCTTTTCTTCCTCCCACTCTTTTTCAGCATTACTTAAGTACTTATGGAACCCGCATGGCTTTATTTTTAAAAGATGCTCAAGATTGCCAGCAGTTAGGGATTCATTTTGGACATGATTTGTATCAGGTAGAAGTGGATTATTTATTGACGCAAGAGTGGGCTAGGAATAGCGATGATATTTTATGGCGTCGCACCAAATTAGGACTTTATTTTACCGCCGCCCAAGCCCAGTATTTAGAAGAGTATTGTGCCTGTGTTATACTCCGCGAAACTTAAACCAACCCGCCGGAGGAAACAAATATGGTGATTCTAGAAACCAACTATGGACCCATTCACATTGAATTGGATACGGAAAATACCCCAGAAACTGCAAAAAATTTTAAAAATTACGTGTCCCAAGGGTTTTACGATGAGACGATTTTTCATCGAGTGATTGATGGTTTCATGATTCAAGGAGGGGGCTTTACAAAAGACATGACCCAAAAATCCACCCAATCTCCTATTAAAAATGAAGCTCCTCATGGAGGAACAAACCGTAGAGGCACCATTGCCATGGCCCGCACCAGCGATCCTCATTCCGCCACCGCACAATTTTTTATTAATGTAAAAGACAATTCTTTTTTGAATTTTCAACGGGAAACCTCCGATGGTTGGGGGTATTGTGTGTTTGGTCATGTGGTATCCGGCATGGAAGTGGTGGATCGAATTAAGGAAGTGAAAACCACTTCTGTGAATGGTCATGGTGATGTGCCTGTAGAACCTGTCATTATCGAAAAAGCCTATTGCACAGAAACAGAAGAGGAGTAACTCCATGGCCCTTTCAAAAATTTTAGTGGGTGTCATTATGGGATCCCAAAGTGATTGGGACACCATGAGTTCTTGTGCAGACGTGTTAAAAGAATTAAAAATTCCCTTTGAAGTGAAAGTGGTTTCCGCTCATCGCACCCCTGATAGAATGTTTCAATATGCAGAAGAAGCCTCTTCCCGAGGAATTCAAGTGATCATTGCTGCCGCAGGAGGCGCGGCTCATTTGCCCGGCATGGTGGCTTCAAAGACTCATTTGCCTGTGATTGGTGTTCCCGTGCAATCAAAAGCATTGAAGGGATTAGATTCTTTGCTTTCCATTGTGCAAATGCCAGGAGGAATTCCCGTGGGTACCATGGCCATTGGTACCAGTGGTGCAGTGAATGCTGCCTTGTTTGCCGCTTCCATTTTAAGTGGACAACATTCTGAAATTGAAAAAGAGTTAAAAGCCTATCGATCACGACAAACTGAGAAAGTGATGGCCTTGGACACCTGGGATCCTTTTAAATGATAACAGTGGGGGTTTTAGGCGGCGGGCAACTAGCGAAAATGCTAGCCTTGGCGGCGGCTCCTTTAGGCATATCCATTCTTTGTTACGATCCTGCGGAAGAAGCTTGTGCAAAACAAATTGCTCCCGTGATCACTGCTTCTTACTCCGATAAGAATGCCTTAAAAGCGTTTGCAGATTCTGTGGATGTGCTCACCTTTGAAACGGAAAATATTTCTCCGGAAATTTTTTCCTTGTTAGAGGGGCACAAGCATTTATTTTATCCCAATGAAGAAGCTTTGCTGATTTCCCAAGATCGTTATTTAGAAAAAGAATGTTTTCATCAAGAAGGAGTGAAGACCGCTTCTTATGAAAAAATAGATTCTTTTGAAGATTTAGAAAGAGGGGTGGCCCGTTTAAACATGCCTTGTATTTTAAAAACCCGTCGGGGGGGATACGATGGCAAAGGCCAGTATGTGCTTCGTTCTTCTGAGGATCTATTACCTGCTTGGAATGCCTTAAAGGGAGCTCCTGCCATTTTAGAAAGTTTCGTTCCCTTTGAAAAAGAAGTTTCTATGATTGGAGTGCGAAGTCAAGAAGGAGAGATCCGCATTTATCCCCTCGTTGAAAATCAACATGAAAAAGGGATCTTAAGAGAATCCTTCGCTCCCTTTGAACATGAATCATTAAAACAAGAAGCGAAAGCCATTATTGAGAAAATTCTTTTACGTTTAAATTACGTGGGGGTTTTAACCATTGAATTTTTTCTACAAGAAGGAACTCTCATTGCAAATGAAATGGCGCCCCGAGTTCATAATACAGGCCACTGGACCATGGAAGGGGCGGTGACGAGTCAATTTGAAAATCACCTTCGCGCCATTACGGGATTTCCCTTAGGAGATCCTTCCCCTCGTGGGTATAGCTGGATGGTGAATATCATTGGTGAAGAACTTTCTCAAAAAGAATTAATGATGGTGAATGGATTACACTACCATCACTATGGCAAACTCCCTCGCCCAGGCCGTAAGCTAGGACATTTCACTTGCAACGCAAGCCGCTTAGAAGATTTAAAAAGAATGCAAAAGGAAGTGTTAGAAATTAATTCCCGCTTTTAGATAAGTAACATCAGGACAAGAGGGGCTTGAAGTCATGTCATACCCTGATTGATTTAATGCATTGTAGAGTTGGGCACATAGGGTGTCTGGTGGGGATAAAATCACAATAAAATAAGTGGGGGGCGTCTGTCCCGAAGCAGGAGTTGAACCTGCACAAATGGTTTGCCCAGTGGGACAAGTGAGAGCACCCTGTTGAGGAGAAGAAGGCCAAGGAGTTTGAGTATTAATGGCTGCCACATAATGACCTTGCACTAAATCAGGATAAGCCGTGCGATTAGCGCTATTCACCGTGCGCAAATATAAAAGGTAACCCTCCGTGACTTTCTCTACTCGCTGTATGGCTTGGGAAACTTGTGCTGCGCTCTGATCATTCTTAAAAAAATGACCTAAGGACATGAGCACCACGGCCACCACCGCAAGCCACAATAAAAGCTCAATCATGGTGATGCCTTTGAGAAAAACAGATTGTAAATTTCTTTCACTCATGAAAATTATCCTATCGGATCTACTTTTCATTGACAAGCACTAGCTCCTCCCGAGAGGGGGTCCAACCTTAGAAGAACCATTCCCCTTTATATCCCAAAATGGTAGACTCCATCCCTTATTCATTACTGAAGGGGAGAATCATTGAGAATGGCTTATGAACACATTAAAGTGCCAACAAGCGGCGAAAAAATAACCATGAATGGAGATCTTTCATTGCATGTGCCTCCTCATCCCATTATTCCTTTTATTGAAGGGGATGGCATTGGTGTGGATATTACTCCCGTGATGAAACGGGTGGTGGATGCCGCGGTTCATAAGGCCTATGGAAGTGAGAAAAAAATTGCATGGATGGAAATTTATACGGGAGAAAAAGCCCTCTCTGTATATGGAGAAAATCAGTGGCTCCCCAAAGAAACCTTGAAAGCCATTCGAGAATATACCATTGCCATTAAAGGCCCTTTAACTACTCCCGTGGGTGGAGGGATCCGTTCTTTGAATGTGGCATTGCGTCAAGAACTAGATTTATACGTTTGCTTGCGCCCCATTCGTTATTTCCCTGGAACTCCCAGTCCCCTCAAAGAACCCGAAAAAACAAACATGGTGATTTTCCGAGAGAATTCTGAAGATATTTACGCAGGGATTGAATGGTCTGCCGATTCAAAAGAAGCGAAACAAGTATTAGATTTTTTAATTCACGAAATGCATGTATCGAAAATTCGTTTTCCTCAACATTGCGGTGTGGGAATTAAACCCGTTTCCAAAGAAGGCACACAACGTCTCGTGATACGAGCCATTCAATACGCCATTGATAATGATCGCCATTCAGTGACTTTAGTTCACAAGGGTAACATTATGAAATTTACGGAAGGGGCTTTTAAAGAGTGGGGATATGAAGTGGCCCGCACTCATTTTGGAGCTACTCTTTTAGATAAAGGTCCTTGGCATGTATTAAAAAATCCAAGAACAGGAAAAGACATTATTATTAAAGACGTGATTGCAGATGCGTTTTTACAACAAATTTTATTACGTCCTGAAGAATATGAAGTTATCGCCACCTTAAATTTAAATGGAGATTACATTTCTGACGCTCTTGCGGCCCAAGTGGGAGGCATTGGTATTGCCCCAGGCGCAAACATTGGAGATGAAGCCGCTGTGTTTGAAGCCACCCACGGCACTGCACCCAAGTACGCAGGACAAAACAAAGTAAATCCCGGATCCTTAATTCTTTCCGCAGAAATGATGTTACGTTACATGGGATGGAAAGAAGCAGCGGATCTTATTCTTCGAGGGGTGGAAGGGGCCATTGCAGCCAAAACCGTCACTTATGATTTTGAGCGCTTAATGCCGGGAGCCACTCTTTTAAGTTGCTCTGATTTTGGGGAAGCCATTATTAAGGCGATGTAGAAGTTCCGAATGTTGGACTCGGAGATCCTAAGACTTCATAAGAAGATTCAGAGGAATTTTTTGTTCCTCCACAGGGTTCTATTCTAAAGAAGTTTTTAAAATCTAAGTACAGTAATCCCACCAGCCCCAAGGCAGCAATGGAGGCTCCCACAGGAATTAAAATGGGTGCAAGGGGTGTAAAGAAAACAGAAACCCCTGAGATGGCAAATCCTGTTACCACGATAGCCATGGCAATACTGCCATAAAGCATTTGATCTTTTTGGGCTTGTATTTTTTCTTGGAGTTTTTCTCTTCGGGTTTCCATGGTGCTTTTCATGTTGCTCAAAGTAGTTTGGATCTCTTTAATGTCTTTAAATTGATGTTTTTCTAACAGATCACCGATGCGACGATGAAAGGAATCTTCCGAAAGAATGGAAAGTTCAGAGTTTCTTTTTTCAATAAAAGTTTGTACGTCGGATGCTTCATCGCACCACCGTATTTCATCTTCTAATTCCCTCAGATCTCTTTCTAAGAATGCTACTTCTTCACGAATAGAAGTCATGAGCGAATAAGGTTCTTCCACTTCAATGATTAAGTCATAAAGATAACCAATTCCATATAAGAGAAAGGTCATACCTAATCCAATCAGCGCGGTGGAAGGATTTAAAATCACAGGGATCAGAGCGATAATCCCTAATTGAAGAACAAGCCAAAGAATCATGGTACGAAGGCGAGGGGTGCGGC
>Ga0233425_10007351_pt1 | contig 15558 bp, 16 predicted proteins | sample Watercolumn_Towu_2_FD_181712 | JGI IMG/M metagenome (GOLD analysis project Ga0233425, IMG submission 181712) | Freshwater microbial communities from Lake Towuti, South Sulawesi, Indonesia - Watercolumn_Towuti2014_140_MG | ecosystem: Environmental > Aquatic > Freshwater > Lake | place...
CCGCAGCAGGGCGTCTTCCAGCCGCTCGATCCACTCCTCGGTCACCTCGGGCTCTGTCGCGCGGCCGAAGAGGCGCGCGAGGAACCCGCCCCGCGTCTTCTCGAGGCCCTGTTCGAGGCTCACGCGCCTGCGGCGCCTTTGATCCTCCCGGGGGGACCCGCGTCCTCCGCAAGGCGCATGGAGATGACCTTCGAGACGCCGCCCTCGTCCATGGAGACACCGTACAGGGTGTCGGCGGCCTCGATCGTCCCGCGGTTGTGCGTGATGACGATGAACTGCGTGCGGTCGGTGAGCTCGCGCAGCGCCTGCGTGAACCGGCCGATGTTGCGCTCGTCGAGCGCGGCGTCGACCTCGTCGAGGACGCAGAACGGCGCGGGCCGCACGCGCAGGATCGCGAGGAGCAGGGCGACCGCGGTGAGCGCGCGCTCGCCGCCCGACAGCTGCGTGAGCGCGCCGATCCGTTTGCCCGGGGGCCGCGCGACGATGTCGATGCCGGCCTCGTCCGGGTCGTCGCTCGTCCGCAGCCGCGCCTCGCCCCCGTTGAAGAGGCGCTGGAAGAAGATCCCGAACTCCCGGTCGACGGCCATGAGCGTCGTCGAGAACTGCTCGGCGATGGTCGTCGCGAGCTCGTCGGCGAGGGCGCGGAGGTCAGTGATGGCCTTCTCGAGGTCGGCCTTCTGGGTCACAAGGAAGTCGTGGCGCTGGCCGATGTCAGCGAGCTCGGTCGCGGCGAGCGGGTTCACGGGCTCGAGCGCGATGAGCTTCCGTCGCAGCCGCTGCAGCTCGCGGACGACGTTGCCCTCGACCGGTCCGTCGTCGCCTTCGAGGGACCCGGGATCGGGGAGCGGCTCATCGTCCGCCAGGCCGAGCTCCGCTCTCACCTGCTCCTCGAGCAGACGGAGCGCGCCGCTGGCCCGCTCCTCCTCGACCGCCAACTTCGACCGCTCGCCGCGGAGCTCGGCGAGGCGCTCGCGCGCCTTCGCGAGCCTTTGCTCGGACTCGCGACGCGAGCCCTCGGCCGCGATCGCGCGTTCGCGCGCGATCTCGACGGAGCGCTCGGCCTCGCGCGCGTCAGCGGACGCGCGCCCGAGGTCCGCCTGCGCGAGCGCGAGCCGCGACCGGCTGTCGTCCTCCTGGCCGGCGAGCACGCGGGCGCGCTCCTCCTCGGCGGCGATGCGCTTCTCGGTCTCCGCGATGCGCTCCTCCAGCTCGTCGCGCACGCGCGCGAGCGAGCTGCGCCGCTCCTCGCTCGTCGCGGCCTCGACGCGCGCGTCCTCCGCCGCCTTCGACGCAGCGGTGTGCGCCTCGAACGCCGCGTGCTCCGCGGCCTCGGCGGACGCGACGTCGACGGAGCCCTCGGGGACGGCGACGCGGATGCGCTCCAGCAACGCGGCGAGCGCGCGTCCCGCGCCGCTGATATGCACGACCCCGCCGCTGGCGACGAACCCGTCGCGCGTCACACCGACCCCACCGCTCCGGGCCACGGCCAGGGCCGTGCGCCGGTCGGGCGCGAGCGTCACGTTGAGCGCCCCCCTGTCATCCGGCATGAACACCGAGACGCCTCGCACGCGCAGGCCGAGCACGGCCGCGTGGGTCGACGCGGTGGCCATGCCCTCACCGAAGTCCGGTGACCACTTGACGCCGGCCGGCAGCTCGCCCTCCATCTCGCGCGCCACCGCGGCCAGCGCATCGCGCAGCTCCGCGGCCTGGCCCCGCAGCAGCGTCTCGACCCGCGCGGCCTGCGCCTCGGCGAGCGCGACGCGCGTGCGCGACGCCTCTTCCTCGGCGACGCGCGCCGCGTCCGCGGCCTCGCGCGCCCGCTTCGCGGCGCCCTGCGCCTCCTCGTCGTGCGTCGCACGGCGCGCGCGCAGCACCGCGAGCTCGCCCGGCAGCGTCTGCACGAGCACGCGCGTGCGCCCGCGCTCGGCCGAGACCGCCTCGATGCTCGCCTGCAGCGCCGCGATGCGCTCGCGGAGCGCCGACTCGTCGCCGAGCGCGTCGGCGAGCGCGATCCGGCGCTTCTCCTCCTCCTCGCGCGCCTCGCGCAGCTCCTCGTCCGTCACGGCGCTCAGCGACGCGGTCTCGTCGATCTGGTCGGTGTACCGCTCGATCTCCGCATCGACGCTCGCGAGGCGCGCGGCCAGATCGGCGCGCGTCTTCGCCGTCTCTCCGAACGACGAGCGGTACCAGCGCAGCGCCTTCCGGCGGAGCTCGTTGCGGATCGTCTCGTATTCGTGCCACTTCGCGGCCTGCTCCCGCAGCATCTCCACGCGCGGCCCGATCTCGCGGAGGATGTCGATGACGCGCACGAGCTCGGCCTCCGCGCCCTTCAGGCGCTGGAGCGCATCCTCGCGGCGCTCGTGCAGGCGGCGTACGCCGGCCGCCTCCTCGATGACCATGCGCCGCTCCGACGGGCGGAGCGCGAGCACCTGGTCGACGAGGCCCTGACCGATGAACGTGAACGGGTTGTCGGCGAGGTTGGCGCCGGCGAGCAGCTCCTCCATGTCGCGCAGGCGCACGCGCGCGCCGTTGATGAGGTACTCCGACTCGGCGTTCCGGTACACGCGGCGCCCGACCTCGACCTCGGTGAAGTCGATGGGCAGGCGCCGCGCGCTGTTGTCGACCTGGAGGATGACCTCGGCCATCCCGAGGCTGCGCTTCGTCTCGGAGCCGCCGAAGATGAGCTCCTCGCCCTTCTTCGCGCGGAGGTGCCGCGGGTTCGTCTCGGCGAGGACCCAGCGGATCGACTCGCCGAGCACGCTCTTCCCCGAGCCGTTCGGGCCGATGATCGCGGTGATCCCCGGCGCGAACTCGATCGTCGTCTTGTTCATGAATGACTTGAACCCGACGATCGTCGCGGTCCGGAGGACCGCGTTCGGCCTCCCGGCGCCGCCTTCGATGACCTCGAGCGTCATGCCCAGCCGACCTCCTCGAGCAGCTTCGCCGCGGCCGCCTCTTCCGCCTCACGCTTCGATCGACCCTCGCCCCGCGCGACGCGGCCCGCGGCCTCGACCTCGATGACGAAGTCGCGGCTGTGCTCCGGCCCGCGCTCCTCGACGACGCGGTACAGCGGCAGCGGCTGCTTCTCGGCCTGCGCCCGCTCCTGGAGGACGCTCTTCGCCGACTTCGTCGGTGCGGTGTCGGTCGCCTGGATCTCGTCGTGCATCACGCGCAGGATCAGGTCGCGCGTCACCTCGAAGCCGGCCTCGACGTACACGGCGCCGACGACCGACTCGAAGAGGCTCGCGGCGAGGCCGACCCGCATGCGGCCGCCCGACGCCTCCTCGCCCGCGCCGAGGCGCGCGCGGTCGGGGAGCCCCAGGCGCTGCGCGACGGCCGCCAGGCTCTCGCCGGAGACGACGCGCGCCCGGAGCGCGGTGAGCTCGCCCTCGCTCGCGCGCGGTGTGCGCTGGAAGAGCTCCTCGCCGACGACGAGGTCGACGACCGCGTCGCCGAGGAACTCGAGACGCTCGAAGTCCTCGACGTGGTCGTCCGGATGCTCATGGACGTAGGAGCCGTGCGTCAGCGCGGTCTCGAGCAAGCGGCCGTCCTTGAACCGGTACCCGGCGATATCGCTATTCATGCCCTCCACATATGCAAAGAGGCAGCCGCCCTCCGGGCTGGCCGCCTCCCCTGGCTTCCGCGTATGCGCTTGCGCTCAGTCTACCCGATCAGGACGCGCTCTTCTCCTCGATGTACTCCATCGCGTCGACGACGGTCTTGATCTTCTCGGCCTCTTCGTCCGAGATCTCCATCCCGAACTCTTCCTCGAGGCTCATGATCAGCTCGACGAGGTCGAGCGAGTCGGCGTTGAGGTCGTCGACGAAGGACGCCTCGGGCTTGACCTCGGCCTCGTCCACGCCGAGCTGCTCGACGATGATCTTCTTCAGGCGGTCGTAGGACGGTCCCTCGGCCAAGCTGTCCTCCTCATCCCGGGGCCGCACCGGCCTCGGTCGTGCCGCGCAAGTGTCCCTGCCGCCTCCGGATGCGTCAATTCCGGGCTACCCAGGGCCATTCGGCGGTACGTCGCCGCCGCGTCCCCGTTAGAAACGGAGTCGTGACCGGCCGGCAGCGGTGGCTCTTCGCGGCCGCGGGCATGCTCGCGTTCACCGTCCTGCTGTTCGGCGCGCTCGTCGGCGGCACTCCTCGCACCCCGCCCTCCCCCTCGCCCGCGCCATCGGCGGGCGCGGCGACCCCACCTCCGGTCCCCATCACGCCCACCCCATCGCCTGCACCGGCGGTCGTGACCGCGAGCCCGATCCAGGCCTCGCCGTCCGGGCCGGCGTTCGACTCGGCCGGGAGCGACTTCCCGAGCGGGTTCACGATGACGACGTCGTGGTCCGTCGGCGAGGTCGCGCCGGGGATGGCGCGGTTCCTCATCACCGTCGGCGGGACCGGCCGCTACTACCCGAAGTTCACGATCAGCGCGTACGACCGTTCGAGCCTGACCGACTCGGGCGGCGAGCTCGAGATCACGATCCCGAACGGCATGGACACGACCACGGTCGCGGAGACGGTCGGCCGCGACCCTCTGCGCGCGATCGCCGTCGGATCACCGGTCCGCTTCCCCGCGAGGGTGTACCGGCTCGGGCTCGATCGCCTGCGCCCGTGGCGGGTCGTCGTGCTGTGGGACCCGCTGCGGATCGCGGTCGACGTGGGCGGCCCCGCGGACGGGATCTCGGACGACGGCCAGACCGCCGTGTACGCGCCGGCGCCGAACGCGTCGGTGGGCCGCGCGTTCCGCGCCAGCGGCGCCGTGCGGGCGTTCGAGGCGACGTTCACGTGGCGGGTGCGCGACGCGGCCGGCGTGGTCGTCGCGAGCGGGTTCGGCAAAGCGAACATCGGGACGAGCCCGGTGTGGGGCGCGTACGACGCCGAGGTGGCGCTGCCGGCGTCCGTGAGCGGACCGATCACGCTCGAGGTGCTCCAGCACAGCCCGAAGGATGGGAGCGAGTTCGCGGTCGTGCGCCTCCCGCTGACCGTGCCCTAGCCCTCGTCCTTCCCGCCGACCGCGGTCGCGAGCACCCCGTTCACGAACTTCGCCGACGCCTCGGACCCGAACAGCTTCGCGAGCTCGACGGCCTCGTCGATGATCACGCTCGCCGGCGCGTCGCCGCTGTAGCGCAGCTCGTACAGCGCGATCCGTAGCACGTTGCGGTCGATGCGCGGCATCTGGTCGATCGGGAACTCGGGCGCGAGCTCGCCGATCTCCTGGTCGAGCTCCCTGCGGTGCTCGCTGACGCCGCTCACGAGCTCCCACGCGAACGCGCCGGCGTTCTCGTTCAGGCCGGCGCGGAACACGCCGCGCTCCCAGGTCGTCTTCGCATCGGCGCCGCGGTTGAGGTCGATCTCGAACAGGGTCTGGAGCGCCAGCCGGCGGGCGGGATGCCGCCCGCCGCGCGGCTCACGCCGCCGCTGCGCCACTGCCGATCGCATCGATGAGGCCGGACGCCACGGCGCGCTCCGCCACGTCGATCGCGAGCTTCATCATCCGAGCGCGCGCCCGGCCGTGCGTCACCACCGAGACGCCGTTCACGCCGAGGAGCGGGGCCGACACGTAAGGCTCGTAGTCCATGTGCCGGCGGAAGGTGCGAATGCCCGGCAGCGCAAGGAGCCCGGCGGCCTTCCCGAGCGGCCCGCCGAAGATGTCGCGTCGGATGCCCTCGGTCATGACGTCGAGGACGCCCTCCATCGCCTTCGCGGTGACGTTGCCGGTGAACCCGTCCGTGACGACGATGTCCGTCGTCCCGCGCAGGATGTCGCGCCCCTCGACGTTCCCGTAGAACTCGATGTCCGTCGCGGCCCTGAGTAGGGCGTGCGCCTCGAGCTGCGGTCTGCCGCCCTTCTCGGGCTCTTCGCCGACGTTCAGCAACCCGACGCTCGGACGCATGACGCCGTGCACCTTCTCCATGAAGCGCGACGCCATGCGCGCGTACTGCAGGAGGTTGCTCGCATCGGCGTCCATCGTGGCACCGGCGTCGAGAAGGCATGCCGGCGTGCCTTTCGTCGTCGGGAGCATGCCGCAGAGGGCGGGACGGTCGATCCCGCGGATGCGGCCGAGCGTGAGAAGTGCCGCCGCCATGGTCGCGCCGGTGTTGCCCGCCGATACCACCGCGTCGGCGCGCCCGTCCTTCACGAGCTGCGTCGCGACGCCGATCGACGTGTCGCCGCGGCGGCGCAGCGCGCTGGAGGGGTGCTCGCCCATCTCGACGACCGACGCGGCGTGCACGACCTCGAGACCGGACCCGCGCAGCCGTTCGCTGTCGCCGACCAGCACGACGTCCGCCCGACCGCCGTCGCGCCGGTACAAGAGCGCGCCCCGGACGATCTCGTCCGGGGCGTGGTCGCCGCCCATCGCGTCGATCGCGATGCGCACGCGCTAGGCGGAGCCTGGCGCCGCCCGCTTCGTCTTGATCGTGACGACCTGCCGGCCGCGGTACGTGCCGCAGCGGGGGCAGGCCTCGTGCGGCCGCTTCAGCGTCCGGCACTGCGGGCAGGGCACGAGCGTCGGCGCCGTCAACGCCAGGTGGCTGCGCCGCTTGCCCTGGTTCGCATGCGAGTGTTTCTTCTTGGGATGACCAGCCACATAGAGCTCCTTCTCGGGGGGTCGGCGGGGGGCGGAGCCCCCTGCCTAGGCTCTAGTCTTTCACATCTCCGTCGCCCGCACGGAACCCTCTCAGCGCCTCCCAGCGCTCGTCCGTCCCCGGCTCGTGCTCGTGGGGCGACTCGTTCAGGTCCTTCCCGCAGTCCGGACAGAGGCCCTTGCAGTCGGGACGGCAGAGCGGCGCCGGCGGGGTCGCGAGGATGACCTCCTCGCGGATGAGCGGCGTGAGGTCGATCCGGAAGTCGTGGTCGATCATCTTCGCGTCGCGCGGCGGCTCCGGCATCGGCACGCCGGTCTCGACGTTCAGCATTGTGTAGTACTGCTCCGCGAACCGCGCCTCGACCGGCGACTCGATCGGCCGCAGGCAGCGCGCGCATTCCTGCGAGACGGTCGCCCGCGCGTCGCCCTCGAGGTACGCGCCCGGGTTCGTGTGGGTCATCTTGATGTCGGCGTCGATCGACGTGATGTCGGCGTCGAGCAGCCCGGCGTTCTCGCCGTGCGGGTCGATCGGGCGCTCGAGGACCTTGTGGTCGACGCTCTCGCCCATCGGCTGTTTCAGCAGCGGGGCGACGCTGACCTTCATTACGCCTCCGCGGGTGCGGGCTTGCGCTCCTCCAGGACCTCGAGGCTCTTCTTGACGATCGAGAGCGTCTTGTCCAGGTCCCCCTGGAGCCGCAGGAGCACGTCGGTCGCGTACTGGTCCGCTCCGCGCATCGTCTCCTCCGCACGCTGCTGGGCGCGCGCCTCGATCTCGTCCGCGCGCGACTCCGCTTCCCTCAGGACCGACGAATCCTGCAGGAGCAATGCCGCCTGCTCCTGCGCGGCGGCGATGATCCGCTCGGCCTCCTCGCGCGCGTGCGTGAGGACGCGGTCGCTCTCCTGGTTGATGCGCCGCGCCTGACGGACCTCCTCGGGGATCGCCACGCGGAGCTGGTCGATGAGGTCGAGGAGCGCGGCCTGATCGAGGACCACGTTGTTCGTCATCGGGAGCTTCCGAGCGTTCACGACGAGGGTCTCGAGCCGCTCGACCAGGAACTGCATGTCCACCGGATGCGTCCCTCCTCCGCTGATCAGCGGGGATCGTAGCGCAGGAACAGCAGCGTCTCCTCGCCGATCGGCCTGTCGCGCTCGACGCGCGCCGCCGGCGGGATGGCCGGACGATGCTTCTTCAGGACCCGCGCGACGACGAGCGCGTCCGGCGCGAGCGAGGCGCGCAGGCCCTGGTGCGCGAGCGTGGCCGACAGGAGATCGACCTCGGCGAACGGCGGGTCGCAGAACACGAGGTCGTACGGGCCGCCGGCGTCGGCGAGGAAGCGCCTCACGTCGGCGGCGACGACGCGCGTGCGCCCCGCGACTCCCGTCGCGTCGACGTTCGCTCGGATCGCCGCGAGCGCGTTCCGGTCGCGTTCGACGAGCGTCGCGTGCGCCGCACCGCGCGAGAGCGCCTCGATCCCGAGCGACCCCGCGCCGGCGAAGAGGTCGAGGACGCGCGCGCCCTCGATCGTCGGCTCGAGCATCGCGAACAGGCTCTCGCGGACACGCTCGGTCGCGGCACGGGTCGTCGCGGCCGGCGGCGAGACGAGGCGACGGCCCTTCAGCTCACCCGCGACGACCCTCACTCCTCGCAGGGGGCTGCGCCCCCTTCCACCCCCATCTCTCAGGCGTACGCGTAGCGGCGCCAGAGCTCGTCCACCGCGTCGCGCAGGCCGCGGTGCTCGGCGCGCTCGAGGTCGGGATCGGCGCCGATCACGCGGTCCGCCTCGGCCGACGCGTCGTCGAGGAGCTTCGGGTCGATGTCCATGATGTCGACGACGCGCAGCTGATCGGCGAACCCGCTCTGCTCCTGCCCGAGGAACTGACCGGGTCCGCGGATCTGCAGGTCGCGCTTCGCGAGCTCGAAGCCGTTCAGCAGCCTATGAGGGGGCCCCGCCCCCTCAGACCCCCAGCTCGCCCGCTCAGACCCCCGGCTCGCCCGCTCAGACCCCCGGCTCGCCCGCTCGTCCGGCACCGTCTCGGTCATCGCCGCGAGGCGATCCGAGTCCTTCTGGGGGCTCACGAGCACGCAGAAGGACTGCGTCGCGCCGCGCCCGACCCGCCCGCGGAGCTGGTGGAGCTGCGCCAGGCCGAAGCGCTCCGCGCCGAGCACCACCATGACCGTCGCGTTCGGGATGTCGATGCCGACCTCGACGACGGTCGTCGCGACGAGCACGTCGATCTCGCGGTCGCGGAAGCGCGTCATGACCACATCGCGCTCCTTCTGCGGCACGCGGCCGTGCACGAGCCCGACGCGGACGTCCTTCAGCGGTCCGCGGCGCAGATCCTCCTCCATCGCGACCGCGCTCGGCGCGAACTCCGCCTCGCGCGGGTCGAACAGCAGCGTGCGAGGGGGCCGCGCCCCCTCAGACCCCCGGCCACCGTCCGTCGGGTCGTCGCTCGGATCGATGCGCGGGCAGACGACGAACGCCTGCTCGCCACGGCCCACGCGCATCTTCACCCATGGCCAGAGACGTGGCAGCGAGTCTGGCGTCCGCACCTCGGTCTTGATCTCCTGCCGTCCCGCGGGCATCTCGTCGAGGATCGAGACGTCGAGGTCGCGGTTCAGCGTCTGCCAGAGCGTCTGCGGGATCGGCGTCGCGGTCGTGAGCAGCACGTGCGGATACAGGCCCTTCTCGCGAAGCGTCGAGCGCTGCCCCACCCCGAAGCGATGCTGCTCGTCGATCACCGCGAGCGCGAACCTCTTGAACTCGACGTCCTCCTCGAGGAGCGCGTGCGTCCCGACGACGGCGTCGAGCTCACCGCGTCGCGCGCGATCGAGCGTCCGCTCGCGCTCGCCGCGCGGCACGCTCGCGGTGAGCTTCTCGAGCGTCGGTCCGCCGCGCTCGAAGAGCGCGGAGAGCGTGTCGAAGTGCTGGTCGGCGAGCAGCTCCGTGGGCGCCATGAACGCCGACTGCGCACCGGAGCGCATCGCGATCCGCATCGCGAGCGCTGCCACCACGGTCTTGCCGGACCCGACGTCGCCCTCGAGCAGCCGCGACATCGGCACCGCGCGCGCGAGGTCCGCGCGGATCTGGCCGAGCGCGCGCCGCTGCGCGCTCGTCAGCGCGAAGGGGAGCTCGCGGGTCCAGGCCTCGAGCTCGCGGTCGGCGACGGTGAGTTCGATGGCCCTCGCCTCGGCGGCCCAGCGCGCGCGGCGCTGCGCGGTCGCGAGCTGCAGCGTCAGCAGCTCGTCGAAGCCGAGCCGGCGCCGGGCCCGGAAGAGCGCCATCGGGTCGTCCGGGAAGTGGACCTGCTTCAGCGCCTCGACGATCGTCGGGAGCTGTCGACGCTCCCGGATCTCCGTGGGCAGCGGGTCGGGCACGTGGTCGACGAGCGGGCTCGTCGCGACCTTCCCGGAGCGGTCGCGGGCGCCCTCGACCGCGGTGTGCAGCCAGCGCCTGAGGTGGCCTTCTTTCAGCCCCTCGGTGAGCCGGTACACCGGGACGATGCGGCCGGTGTGGACGGCCTCGCGGTCGGCCGGCTCGATCTTCGGCTTGTCGAAGGTGAGACCGAGATCGCGGAACTTCGGCCTCACCTTCCCGGAGATCCGCACGCGCTGGCCTTCCATGAAGCGCTGCTTCACGAACTGGTTCCCGAAGAAGACGACGCTGTGTCGGGTCGGCGTGCCGTCCTCGTCGCGGAGCTCCATCTCCGTGATGAGCTGGCCGCGCGCGGTCCGGCGGGTGCCGATGCGCCCGACGACCGCGATGGTGGTCTGCTCCTGCCCGGCGCGGAGCGACCGGAGCGGCACGATCTTCGAGTAGTCGACGTAGCCGCGCGGGAGGTGCCAGAGCAGGTCCTCCACGGTGCGGATGCCGATGCGCTCGAGGAGCTTCTGGCCGTCGGGCCCGACCCCCCGCACGGTCGAGACCGGACCGCTCAGCAAGCTATGCCTTCTCACCATCGCGCCCTTCGGCGCCATGCTCGCTTCGCTCAAGCTCGCTCGGACCGGCAGAGCCGGATCCTCGCTCGCCTATTCCAACTGGACGATGAACGGGTAGTGGGGATGACCGCCACGGCGGACCTCCACCTCGGCGCCCGGGAGTGCTTCGCGGAGGCGCGCGGCGGCGCGGGCGACGTCGTCCTCGGTCGCGTCGGCGCCGCCGTACAACGTCGCGATGCCGACGTCCCGCAGCCGCTTCGCGGCGTCGGCCAGGGCATCGATCGCGTCCCCGCTGCGCGCGACGAGACGCCCGTCGAGGAGGGCGATCGCGTCGCCCGCCCGGACCGCGACATCGTCGATCGTCGCGTCGCGCGTGGCACGCGTGACCTCGATGCCATGCGCCGATCCGAACGCCTCGCGCATCTGGCCGACGACCTCGTCGGGCGGACGCATCGGGTCGAAGGCCACGAGCGCGGCCATCCCGTGCGCGACGCTCTTCGTCTCGAGGACGTCCACCTTTGCCCGCGCCTGCTCGGCCGCGGCGTGCGCCGCGAGGATGACGTTCCGGTCGTTCGGCAGGAGCACGACCTCTTCCGCGTTCGCCTCGTCGATCGCCTTCAGCAGCTCGCCGACCGACGGATTCATCGTCGCGCCGCCGAGGAGCGGCATCGCGTACAGCGACCGGGCGATCTCGGCGAAGCCGTCGCCGGGTACGACGGCGATCGTCGCGAGCTTGCGCGGCGGCGACCGCAGCACGATCCCGGTGGCGCGCTCGTGCTCCGCGACCATCTCGTCGAAGTCCTCGATGACCTGGTCCTCGAGCGCGCCCGCCGACCCGCCGATGGCGAGGATCGTCTCCGGCTTCGCCGCGTGCGCGTGCACCTTGATGAGCTGGTCGTCGCCGACGACGAGCACGCTGTCCGCGCCGGCCTCGACCATCTCGCGGCGGATGTCATCGGCCTTCCGCGATGGCGACGCGATGAGGTACTGGACGCAGTGGCCGCCGGTCCACGAGGCGACCTCCGTCGCGGCCGCGACGGCTGCGGCGGTCTTCGCGCCCGGCCGCCGCAGTCTCGGCATCGCGACGGCGTCCGCGGCCCGCGGGCCAGCGACGGCGCCGAGCGCCCCGAAGAGGAGGAGCCAGATCCCATACGCCCCCGCGTCGACGACGCCGGCGGCACGGTTGAGCGGGTTGTCCTCCATCGTGCGGTCGAGCGCCTCGCGGCCCACCTCGACGGCGGTGCGCAGCACGTCGTCGATGTCGTTGAACACGTCCGTGCGCTCCTCGACCGCCGCGCAGAGCGACAGCATCGTGCCGTCGGCCGGCCGGTCGACCGCCTCGAACGCGCTGCGGCGCGCGCGCACGAAGGCCTCGCGGAGCTGCGTCGGGCCGGCCTCGTCCGCGGCGGCGAACGCATCGCGGAACCCGCCGAGGATCTGCGAGAGGATCACGCCGCTGTTCCCGCGCGCGCCCATGAGAGCGCCCTGCGCGAGGGCCGCGCTCACGGCGCGGAGGCTCGGTCCCGTCCCGCGCGCGCGCGCGAGCGCGGCGGCCATCGTCTGGTACATGTTCCGGCCGGTGTCGCCGTCCGGGAGCGGATACACGTTGAGCGCATCGACCTCGGCGGCGTCACGCTTCAGCCGCGCCGCCGCCGCTTCGACGACGCGGAGGAACGCGCGGCCGTCCCACCGTGCTACGATGGTCGCACCCTACACCGCTCGCCCCGAAGGAGCACGCCCTCGATGCCACGCGCCTGCGCGATCTGCGGCAAGCACGCCGCGTACGGATACAACGTGAGCCACTCGAAGGTGCACACGCACCGCAGGTTCGACATCAACCTGCAGTCGGCGCTCGTCGAGGGTCAGAAGCAGCTCATCTGCACCCGCTGCCGCCGCACCCTGACGAAGGACGCGCGGATCGCGGAGAAGAAGGCGAAGAGGGCGCGAGTCCGCTAGCCCGCGCGCGCCGGATCGGCGACGGCGGCCCTTCCTTCCGCGACCTTCAGCTGACCGCAGCCCGCGGCGATGTCCTGTCCCTTGCTGATGCGCACCGTTGCGGCGATCCCGTGGCGCTCGAGCGTGCGCGCGAAGCGCTCCATGCGCTCGGGGGTCGGCCGCTGGAACCCGCCCGGTCCGGGGTTCACCGGGATCAGGTTCACGTGGTACAGCGTCGGCGGTGGGCCCGGCCCCCCGCCGACCCCTCGCGCTCCTCTGATCCTTCGCGCGAGCAGCTCCGCTTCCGCTTCGGAGTCGTTCACGTCCGCGAGGAGGATGTACTCGAAGGTGACGCGGCGCCTCGTCCGCTCGACGTAGCGCGCCGACGCGTCGAGCACGTCGTCGACGTGCCACTTCCGGTTGACGGGCATGATCCGCGTCCGTGTCCGATCGTCCGCCGCGTGGAGCGAGACGGCGAGCGTGATCGGGAGGTCCTCGGCGGCGAGCGCGTCCATCCTCGGGACGATCCCGCAGGTGCTGATCGTGATCCGGCGCGGGCTGATCCCGAAGAGCGCGGGGTCCACGAGCAGGCGCACGGACGACATCACGGGGCCGTAGTTGCGCAGCGGCTCCCCCATCCCCATGAACACGACGTGGGAGACCCGTTCGTCGCGTGATCGGAGCTCGCGCTGCCAGTGGCGCACCTGGTCGACGATCTCGCCCGCCGTGAGGTCGCGCACGAGCCCCATCTCGCCCGTCGCACAGAACGCGCACGCCATCGGGCAGCCGGCCTGGGTCGAGATGCAGACGGAGTTGCGCGCCCCGTGGTGCGACATGAGGACGCTCTCGATGTGATGACCGTCGTGCAGGCGCAGGAGCGCCTTCCGCGTCTCGCCGTCCGCGCTCGCGATCTCCCGCTCGAGCTCGACCGACGACCAGCGGAACGCCTCGGCGAGCGCGGAGCGGAGCGCGAGCGGCAGGTCGGTGAGTCCGCTCCAGCCGGGCGCGACGGACCGCGCGACGGAGCGCCGGATCTGCTTCGCGCGGTACGCCGGCTCGCCGCGCTCGGAGAGCCAGCGCGCCAGCGCCTCGTCGGTGACGTCGGTGATGGCAGGCCGCACTTCGCGCACGGGCACCTCGCTCATTGGTGCACCCTCACAGCAGGTCCAGCCTATCGAGCCGACTCGTGCTCTTCGGAGATCCTCTCCTTTGAGGATGTGCCTGAGACGACCCGCTGACGCCGAAGGGGAGCCGGCGTCCTCCGGGGGTGCGGTGTTTCCGTGTCACGTTGGCACGAGATCACCGGTGACCCGAAGAGGACACTCCTCTGCCGCCAGCAAGGTCAGCTGGGGAGCCGTGCTCCTTCGAGGTCGCGTAGCCCCCGCGCCCAGTCAGCGCCGCTCATGCCGCGCTTGCCGGCGGGCTTGACCTCATCGAGCCTCAGCCACCCCGCGCCCGCGGCGACGTGCGGGCCGCCTCTCTCGACCTTCAGCGTGCCGTGCTCCGCAGGCGACCCGGCCGCGACCGACGCCCGCGTCACCACGATGCGCTGGCCACGGAACGACGTGTACGCGCCCGGGTCCGGCGTGTACGCGCGCACGAGGCGCACGAGCTCCTCGGCCGGTCGCTCGAAGTCGAGCTCGCCCTTCTTCGGATCGAGCTTCGCGGCCCACGTCACCCACTTCGCCGTCTGCGGATGGGTCCGCACGTTCCCCTGCAGGTAGCGGACGATCGTGTCTTCCAGGAGCTGCGCCCCGTCCCGCGCGAGCCTCGACTCAAGCTCGCCCGTCGTGAGGGATCCCGGGTGATAGGTCCCGCCGACCTGCGCGATCACGGACCCGGCGTCGAGCTCCTGCGTCATCTCCATCAGCGTCACACCGATGGTTTCGTCGCCCGCGAGGATCGCGTGAGCGACCGGATCGGCGCCTCGCCATCTCGGCAGCAGCGAAGGATGGACGTTGATCGCGCGGCCGTGGACCGCGTCGATCACCCGCCTCGGGACGAGACCTCCGTACGCCGCGACGACGAGGGCGTCGGGATGCAGTCGCGCGACCTCGTTCCACATGTCCGTCGTCCTCCAGCGAGGACCGTCGCCGAGAAGCGGCGCCGGCTGGATCACGCGCACACCATGCGCGATCGCCGCCTCTTTCGCGGGCGGGGCCGTGATCCGGCCGCGATGGCCCGGCCGGTCCGGCTGCGTCACGACGGCCGCGAGCTCGATCTTTCGCTGATCGCGCAGGCGGACGAGCGCCTCGAGCGACGGGACCGCGAACTCCGGTGTCCCGAGGAACACGACGCGCGGGAGACCGGTGAGCAACGGCCGGTCTACGCGCCCACCTCTTCGGTCTCGTCGGGCCGCACCGGATGCAGATCCTCGCGCGAGCGCAGGCGATCGATGTACAGGTTGCCGCCGAGATGGTCGGTCTCGTGGAGCATGCACTGCGCGCCGAGCTCCTCGCCCTCGATCGCGAAGCGCTTCCCGTTCACGTCGGTCGCCGACAGGCGCGCGCCGAGCGGCCGCTCGAGCATCCCGTAGAAGCCGCGCACGGAGAGGCAACCCTCGCTCGTCTCCTCGACCTCCTCGGAGACGTCGTCGATCGTCGGCTCGATCGCGACGATGCCGGCGCCGTCGACGTCGATGATCGCGATCTTCAGCGGCACCCCGATCTGCGGTGCGGCGATGCCGATGCCGTTCGCCTGGACCATCGACGCGAACATCCGCGCGACCAGCGCCTCGAGCTCGGCCTTCGGCAGCTTCGGCTTGTTCGCGGGGCGGTGTAGCACCGGATCGCCGACCTGGCGGATCGCAAGGGCGTGCTGGCGCACGAACTCCGGAGCGGACCAGCGTTCGCGCCGGGCGCCACCGATGCGCCACGGCTTGCCCTTCGCCACGCGGACCCGCGGCTCGTGCCTCGCTTCTGTGTCTTCGGAAGCGCGCTCCGGATCGCGGCTCTCACCACTCACTGTTGAGCCCCAATGTTCCCTTATGAGTTCGATCCGCGACAGCGTGACACATCCGTTCAGCCGAGCAGCGTCACCGGGTCGACGTCGATCGACCACCGCGGCCCGATCTCGACGCGGTCGAGGACCGCGTCGGGCC
>Ga0233425_10007352_pt1 | contig 15556 bp, 9 predicted proteins | sample Watercolumn_Towu_2_FD_181712 | JGI IMG/M metagenome (GOLD analysis project Ga0233425, IMG submission 181712) | Freshwater microbial communities from Lake Towuti, South Sulawesi, Indonesia - Watercolumn_Towuti2014_140_MG | ecosystem: Environmental > Aquatic > Freshwater > Lake | place: Indonesia...
CCGCCATCGGGCTCGTACAGCACGTGCAGGTAGTGCTGATCGGCGTCGAGGTCGCCGAGGTCCGCTGCCGCGATCTCGGCCACGACTGCCGACGCGTTCGCCCCGACCAACACGGGCTCCGCGTGGGCGACCCAGCGGCTGCCGGAGAGGTCGCACACGGAGACCGTGAGCATCCCCGAAGAGGGCTCGAGGGTGTCGTTCAGCAGGTAGGCCCTGAAGGCCTCGCCTTCGTGCGCGATGGAGGGCATCAGCAGCCGCGACGCGCGGCAGACGGCGGTGTAGCCGACCTTCCTCCCGAAGTAGTAGTCTACAACCGCGTCCACATGCTCCGGCCAGTTGTCGAAGATGTTCCACCAGAGGATCCCGCCGCACTCGAACTTCCGCCGCCGCGCGCGCTCGATCCACTCCCCCAGGCACCACGCCTGCCCGTATTGGCTGGCGGCGATGTACTCCTCGAGGCTCTCAGCGTCGCGCCCGATGAGGTTGCGGATGCCCTCGTCCGTCTTCCAGCGGCGGTTGAAGTCGGTGGTCGGGATCGTGCCGACATGGTGCTCCCAGGCCTTGTTCTGCACCGGCCACTGGTCCTCGGGGGCGAGGAAGCGCTGCGTGCTGGAGAGGTTTGCGGCGCAGATGCGGCCGATCTCGCTGAGGAACTTGCTCGTGTCCTCGAAGTACATCGGATGCCGTGCGCGGACGGAGTGGTCCCACAGGTGCACATCGCCCTCCTCGGGGGCATTGGGGTTGCCGTGGCCCGAGGGGTTGTAGGGGCTGGAGGGGATGTAGGTGCGGGACGGATCGAGCCGCGCGCAGACCTCGGGCAGCACCTCGCGGGTCAGGCCGTTCTTGAGGTACCCTTCCGGGTCGCCTCCGCCCCAGGCATACGCGCAGTCGTTCTCGTTGTCACCCGCCCAAAGCGCCAGGCAGGGGTGTCCACGCAGCTCCCGGACCACCCACTCCGCCTCCTCGCGGAGCTGCCGGCGGAAGCTCTCGTTCTGCGGGTAGAGTCCGCAGGCCATCATGAAGTCCTGCCAGATCAGCAGGCCCTTCTCATCGCAGAGCCGGTAGAACTCCGGGTCCTCGTAGATCCCCCCGCCCCAGATGCGCAGCATGTTGCAGTGCGCGCCCCGACAGAGCTCCAGCACCGCGTCGATCCGCTCGGGGGTCACTCGCGCGAACATCGCGTCTATGGGCATCCAGTTCGTCCCGCGCATGAAGCACGGAAGGCCGTTCACGGTGAAGTAGAAGCGCGGCTCGAGGGTCTCCGGATCCTGCAGCACGAGGTCGAGCGTGCGGATGCCGAACGAGCAGTGTTTCACGTGAAACATCTGTTCGACAAGGCCAAGGGAGACGGTTCCGCGGTAGAGAGCCTGCTCTCCCATGCCATGCGGCCACCAGAGGCGGGGCTCGTGCACCGATCGGGTGACCGTCATGGTCGTCAGCCCAGGAGCCAGCGTCTGCTCGCAGTCCCAGGCGATCCCGTGGCCGTCGCAAGCTGCCGAGAGGCTCAGAGTAACCGTGCGGGCCTCGTCGGCCAGGTTCTCAACCTCCACCTCGAAGACCAGCTCAGCCTGGCTCCCACCTAGGGCCTTCGTCCACTGCCAGAACCCGCGAATCGCGACCTCCGGCACGCTGCGCAGGTACACCGGCCGCCACACCCCGACGGACACGATCCTCGGCGCGATGTCCCAGCCGTAGCTCATCTGGGCCTTGCGGGCGTACACGCGCTCCTTCGGGCTGAAGAACCCGGTGACGCCCTCGCCATCCTCGTCGGCCGCCATGTCGTCCTTCACGGCCTCGAACGGCGACCGTAACCGCACCGCGAGCGTGTTCGACTCGCCCCACTTCAGTCGCTCCGTCACGTCGAGCACTAGCGGCACCCACATGTTCCGGCTGGCGCCGATCTCCTCACCGTTGAGGTAGACCGTTGCGAAGGTATCGAGCCCCTCGAAGACCAGCTCGATGCGCTTCCCGGGCAGCGCCTCACGGTCGGGAGTGACGCTGGTCCGGTACCACCATTCCTGCTCCTCGACCCAGAGACACTGCTCGTAGTTCAGCCCGAAGAAGGGATCGGGGATCACGTCGGCGGCCATGAGGTCCAGGTGGACCTGGCCCGGCACTGTCGCGGGCAGCCACGCCGCGTCATCGTGGTCCACGAGGTGTGCGCCGGCGGCTTCCCCGGCGCCATCATCGAAGTGCTGCAGCTTCCAGTCGAAGGCAAGGGGCGTCTGGTTCAAGGCGATCTCCGGCTCGGGGCGAAGGGGTAACAGCAGTCCTCCGAGACCGGAGACGGGCTTCGACGCGTAAGGCGAGGCGTCCTCGTCTGGCCGACCTGATCGTCGCGGCGGCGACGGAGCTCCGTCCTACAGCATCAGGGGGTCAGTAGGTCGAAGCGCCAGCTTCGACGCCGTTCCCGTCATTGCCAACCGGCCTGCCCGGTTCGGGAAGGTCCCTACCCTCCCGCGTTGAAGTTGCGCTCCGTTGTCGAATGTCCTTCAGGAGGCCTTCGATGGGCGATCTCAAAGTCGCGATCATGCTGGGGAGCTTGCGGTTGGAGCCGTATGAGGGAATGAAGAAGGCGGCCGACCTGGGAGTCGGCGGGCTGCACATCAGCGTCGATGGAGGGATGTTCGCTCCCGAAAACCTCGACAGCGCGGCGCGGAAGGAGCTGGTAAGGCATCTCGGCACGCTCGGCCTGGAGATTTCGGCGATCTCGTGCTGGGGCGGGCAGGTCGACCTGACCCATGCCGATCAGCACGAGACGAACCTGCCGTGGGCGTACCGCGTGCTTGACCTCGCGGCCGACCTGGGCTGTGGCATCTGGCAGGGCCATATCGGCATCATCCCCGCCGACTTCGAATCGGAGAAGGGGCAGGCAGCACTGGAGGCCGCGCACCGCATCGCCGAGCATGGCGAGAAGGTCGGCGCCTGCCTCGCCATCGAGACCGGCCCCGAGCCGCCCGTGGTGCTCCGGAACCTCATCGAGACGGTCGGCTCGCCGGCGATCCGCATCAACTACGACCCCGCGAACCTCATCCTCTGGCCGCCGCACCTCTTCAAGCTCGAGGACCGGCCGTACGACAAGGCCGAGGCGATGGCGCGCTACGACCCGCACGCGGGCGTCGAGGTCCTCGGGCCGTACGTGGTCCACACCCACGCGAAGGACGCGCTCGTACACGAGGATGGCCGGGCGCAGGAAGTGCCATTGGGCGACGGCTGGATCGACTGGCCGCGCTACGTGAGCCTCCTCAAAGAGCAGGGCTTCGAGGGCTACTTCGCCATCGAGCGCGAGGTCGGCGAAGACCCCGTCGGCGACATCACGAAGGCTGTGAGATTCCTGCAAAGTCTGTGACGGCGGGGACCGTGACGGCGACGGCGGAGACAGGGGACCGGAACGGCAGGACGGCGGTTACCGGTCACCTGTAACCGGCCGTCGGGGACCGGAACGACAGAGGCACAGCTGATGACGGGGCGCGAACGGCTGTCGGCCATACTGCGGCGGGAGCCCACCGATCGGCTCTCGTGGACGGTCCTGGCCGACGGCCATACGCTGGGGGCGGAGGGTTCGTTCCTGAGCTTCTGCCGGGGGCTCGGGTGCGATGTGTTCAGCCTGAACGGCTGGGGCACGGCGCACGGGTTCGCCTCGCCGGAGCTGCAGTGGGGCGAGGACGTGAAGGCCCGGGCCTGGACCGAGGGCGATGCGACGATCTGGGAGTTGCGCTCGGCGGAGGGCACGCTCCGCAGCGTCTGGCGCGGCAGTCACCCGGTGAAGTACTACGTCGAGACCCTCGCGGAGCTGCACCTGTACCGGTCGATGTGGGAGGGGGCCCGATACGTGGTCCGAGACGACGCGGCGGCCTTCGCGGCGCTGGACGCGGAGATCGGCGACGCGGGCGTCATCACGCGCTTCTGGGGTCCGTCGACGATCCCCCGGCTGCTGGAGACGGACATCGGGATTGCGGGCTTCTACTACCTGCTGCACGACCACCGGCGCGAGATGGAGGCCCTCATCGACCGGATGCACGCGTGCGAGACGGAGGCCTTCCGGCTCCTCGCGCAGGGCCCGTGGAGCTCCGTGACCCTGGTCGAGAACACCAGCACCCGGTACATCAGCCCGGAGATCTACCGGCTCTACAACGGGCCGCACGTCCGCGACTTCGTCGACGCGATGCACGCGGGGGGCAAGGTCGCGATCCTCCACATGTGCGGACACGTGCGCGACCTGCTGAGCCAGATCCGGGAGACGGGCGCCGACGGCGCACATGCGCTGACCCCGCCGCCCACGGGCGACACGCCCTGGGAGCTCGCGCTCGATGTGCTGGGCGAGGAGACGATCCTCTTCGGGACCCTCGACCCGACCGTCTGGGTGCTGGGGCCGGTGGAGGCGATCGGTCCGGCCCTGGACCGGCTGATCACGCCGCGAGTCCGGCGGGCGCCCTTCAGCCTGTTGGTGGCGGCGGACGGGATTCGCGTGCCGAGGGAGCGCTTCGAGGCGGTTGCGCGGTGGATGGGGGCGAACGGTTAGGCCCGCTGCCGGCGCTGGCGCAGCACGTCCAGCAGGGCCGCGATGAGGACGACCGCGCCGACGATGACGTTCTCCCAGATCGACGCGTTCTTGGTGAACACGATGTTGATGCCGTTGTAGATGACCCCGAAGATGCACGCCCCCAGGATCGTCCCGACCACGCTCCCCGCGCCGCCCATGAGGCTCGCACCGCCGATGACCGCCGCCGCGATGGCGCGGAGTTCGTACATTACCCCCGCCCGCGGGTCGCCGACCCGGTTGTACGCGGCGTCCAGCACCCCCGAGAGCCCTCCCAGCAGTCCGCAGAGCACGTACGCGAGGGTCTTCATCCGGTGGACGTTCACGCCCGAGAGGCGCGTGGCTTCCTCGTTGCTGCCCAACGCCAGCAGGTACCGGCCCCAGAGGGTGTACTGCAGGAGGAAGATCGACGGCACCGCGACCACCACAAGGATGAACACGGGCATGGGGATGCCCCAGGGCTGCCCGTTGGCCAGGTAGTTGAACGCGCCGAACTCGTCCTCGGGGATGGCGATGGTCTGGTTCGGCGAAAGCACCCGCCCAAAGCCCCGCAGGATCAGCATCGAGGCCAAGGTCACCACGAAGGGCGCCAGCCGCGCCTTCGTCACGAACAGCCCGTGCAGCCAGCCGATCACCGCCGAGACCGCCAGCACGATCAGCACCGTCGGCCCGACGCCCACGCCCTGCTTCACCAGCAGGCTCGCCGCCAGCACCCCCGCGAACGCGATCAGCGAGCCCACCGCGAGGTCGATTCCGGCGGTGATGATGACGAAGGTCTCGCCGATCGCGAAGATCGCCAGCAACGCGATCTGACGGGACAGGTTCTGGATGTTCCCGACCCCGCTGAAGCCCTCCCGCGCCCGCGGCCCACTGGCCAGAATCAGCGCCAGCAGAATCAGCAGCGAGAGGAACAGCCCGACTTCCTTGGTGCGGAGGAGCTTCATGAGGCGGGAGTTTGGGGGCTTGGGAGCTTGGGAGTCCGGGAGCTTGGGGGTGTAGGAGTCCGGGGCGACCCACCTGGGCGCACTGTCACGGTGCTCCCAGACTCCTACACTCCTGCTCTCCCAAACTCCTGCCGTTACGAGCTCTTGACGCCCAGGGAGTCCAGGTACTTCATGAACTCCTCGACGTTGTCGGGCGTGACGACGGTGACGCCCGTGTCGATGACGCCCTTCGCGGGCAGAACGGCGGCGACTTCCTCGGTCCCCAGCACCTTCATCGCATAGAGCAGCTGTACGGACAGGTAGCCGAACAGGTACGGCTTCTGAACGACCGTGGCCTCGATCTCGCCCTTCTGCAGGTGCACGAGGGTCTGCGGCTCGGCGTCGAAGCTGACGACCTTGATCCTGTCTTGCTTCTTCGCGGCGAGGATGGCCTGGGTGATGGCGGGCGCGTCGTAGGACCAGATGCCCAGGAAGCCGTTGATGTCTGGGAAGGCCTGGATCACGTCCTCCGCGTTGCGACGGGCTTTGGCCGGGTCGGCGTCGTCTTCGCGCACATCCTTCAGCTCGATCTTGTAGGCCTTCGCCGCTGCCTCGAAGCCCCGGATGCGCTCCTTGGCGTTCTCGGCGCCCCGGTCGCCCACAAACCCGATCAGCCTGGCGCCGCCGCCGCCGAACACCTTGCCGGCCGCCTCGCCCGCGATCTTCCCCGCCTCGAAGTTGTTCGTGCCGATGTAGGCGAGCCGCTTGGAGGCGGGAGCATCCGAGTCCATGCACAGGACGAGGGTCCCCTGCCCCACGAGCTCGTCGATGACCGGCGTCAGCGGCTCGGACTCGCGAGGGGAGATCGAGATGCCGTCCACTCCGGCGGCTGCGAACTCCTCAAGCAGTCGGCGCTGCTCCTGCAGCGTGCCGGACTGCGGCCCCTTCCAGGAGGCCTCGCACGCCGGCAGCCCGCCCTGCTCCTGCCGGGCCTTCAGCATGTCGGTGATCTTCGTGAAGGCCGTCGCCACGCTCTCGGGCAGCTCCACGCCGCCGCCCAGCTCGGGCATGGCCGTTGGGTCCTTCGCGGCGCGCTCCATCCCGACCACCATCGGGTCCCAGAAGGGCGCGATGGCATTGGTTACGATGCCGATCTTGATGCTCGCCTCCATCTTCGGCGCGGTCTCGGTGATCGTCCCCGGGCCGGTCTCGACGGTCTCCGGCCCCTTGGCCTCGGTGGGCTCCTGCTTGCTGCACGACAGCAGGGCGAGGGCGATCAGGACGAGCACGCAGATCAGCAGCAGCGGGCTGACGAAGTTGCGGTGCATGGGCAGGTGCACTCCTTTCGCGACGGCCACGGAGGGACGGCAACGGCAAGGCAAGGTAACCACGAAAGACCCGGAAGGGACGGCAGCATCGGAAGCGGCTTCGGCGTGGGGGGCCGGCTCTCCTCCCTCAAGGGTCGCGGAGGGTCACCTGGACCTGTTGATTGGTCTGCAGATCGAAGAAGAGCACAAGGTGTTGCTCGCCGGCGGTGTTGCGGGCGAGGACGAACTCGCGGGCATCGGTCGCGATGTCCTCGGAGGACAGAGGGCCCTGAGCGGGGAGGTCCCAGAGACAGAGCGCGTAGTCGGCGAAGGGCGCCGCGGCCTGCAGCGTGAGGGTCTGGGTCAGACCCTCGGCGGTGCGCTGCCAGCCCGAGCGGCGCACGGTCACATCCGGTGGGCGCGTGTCCGCGATCGCGCTGCCCGCGGGGCCGCGCTCCTGCTGGCTGTAGTCGAACCACCAGATGGGGCTCGGGCACTCGCGCTCGAAGCGGACCGACCGCCGGTGGTCCTCCACCAGGAGGTACTCGCAGGAGAGCGGGTCCTTGAACGGATGCGGGCCGTCGCGGAGCGCGTGAAGGCTGGACAGGCGCGTGTCCCACGGGAGGCGCTCCAGCGTGGTCAGCTCGTTGCTGTTGCACCAGTTGCACAGCCACCACATGTCGTACAGCAGGTGATCGGTGCGGCTGGAGAAGACCGTGCGCGGCGTGAGGGGGAAGTGCCGCCGGTAGTAGTCCGCGATGTCAATGGACCGCGCGAAGACGACCCGGAAGTCCTTGGGCAGCTCGAAGGCGAGGAGCCGCTGGTAGCGCTCGACGAACTCCGCCATCTCGGGCTCGTCCTCGCCCTGTCCGCGCGCCCAGTCGCCCAGCCGGAAGGGGTCCGTGGCCGCCAGGAAGGGGCCCTCGGGCACGGCGCCCCGCGCGGAGACCTCCCCGTCGAGGTAGTGGATCAGCTCTCTGCCCCGGCGGACGACGACGAAGTGCTGCCAGCGATCGGCGGCCAACTGTGTGGTGGTGTCAGCACCGGCCCAGCCCGCGCCCGTCCCCGCGATGAGGTAGAAGCGGTTCGCCTGCTCGCCGACCTGTTCGAGAGAGACGCCGCGGTGGTTGGCGCCCGGGTCATTGTTGTGGCTGGAGAGCAGGTTGGCCCACGGCTCCTGGCGCGCCGCAGGCTTCACCCAGCACCCGAGGGTGAACTCGACGCCGGTCAGAGGCACCGGGCCCTCGGTTGTGGGAGCGTGCTCGGAGGGGAGGGTCAGCCCGTTGCCGAGGGGCCAGGCGACCAGGGCCTCGGACGCGGCGACGGCGCCCTCCTGCATCACGCGCCGGACCTCCTGCGCGTCGAGGGCCCGGTTGCTGACAAACACCTCCCGGACCTCGCCGCGGAACGGACGCGGTTCCGGTACCCGGCACGGGAAGCTCGGGTTGGGGTAGTCGGCCCGAACCACGCCGTCGTAAAGCGGCACCGCGAAGATCGGATGCCCGCTCATCCGCGCGGCCTCGGCGAACTCCTGCATCCCCTGGCGCACGCACCGCTCGGTGGCAGACCAGTCGCCCTCGGCAGCCTTGTAGTGCCAACTCACCGGGCCGATGAAGTGCCACCCGCCGCAGAAGTCCCACTGATGCGCGATCACGGACGCCCCGGGCTGCTGGGCCGCCTTCCGGCAGTCCAAGGGCGAAGCGAAGTACGGGAACTCGGGCATCCCCAGCCACGGCTTCGCGTTCGCCTCATTCAGGCCACAGTGGTCGTTCACGCCCAGTCGCATGAACGTCTCGGTGTACCCGGTATCGAGGGCATGGCGCATGTCGACGCGCGCCGTCCGCGCGCTTGCGGGGTCGGGCATCAGGGCGCGGACGCGCTCCAGCCCCGCGCCGTAGACCCTCACACGCTCCTCGACCGACAGCTCCGGCGTGTCGGGGAACGCGGGGATGACGTTGTCGCCGTAGAGCCGCTGGAACTCGATGAAGCGGGCGCAGAGGGGATCGCCCAGGTCGAACCGGTCGATGGGCAGTCGGTAATCCAGCGGCAGGCCGGCGCCGTGGAGCGTCGGCACGCCCTCAAGTCCGATGAACGTGCTGAACCGCAGCACGGTCCAGTCGTCCTCGACCGCAGCGAAGTACCGATAGAGCGTCTCGCTGCCGGCACGCCAGCGCGCGAGGTAGCTTCCGGGGGCCGAGGGGGTGTAGGTCACCGTCGCCTCGCCCCCCTCGAACCGCAGGCGCAGGCGCTCGGAGGGGAGGTCGCCGAGCCAGTTGGGCGGCTCACCCGGCACGAACCGACGGCCGGGCCGCGCGCGCTCCAGGTAACGGGGGAAGACCTCCAGGTCGCCCGCCACCGTGCCCGCCGGCAGCGAGAAGCGGAACTCGATGGCCTCGCCCAGCTTCAGCAGTCGGCAGCCGGTCACGATGTTCGGCGTCGCGGCCATGGCGCTCCCTCCGAGGGCCGACAGGGTCACGACCGCCAGCAAGGGGACCCGCGCGCGCGCCAACCTCACCGCCAGTTCACCTCCACCCGCGTCCGGCCCTGGGGGCAAGCGGCCCAGAGGGACACCCCCCACGGCTCGTCGCGCAGCACGGTCTCGCACGCGCCCGCGGACGACTTCACACCCGCGACGGCGCCGCGCGCCGGGACCTGCACCACGCAGCCTCGGGGCCAGTCGCACTCGACGGTGAAGCGCGTGGCCTCGGGGGAGACCGTCACCTCGGAGAGCCGCGCCCGCGAGCGCGCGAACCACCACCGGGCGAGCTCGTCGTTGCCCATGTGCACCACGTTCGCCCCGCGCGCGTCGATCCAGCGGAGCACCTCACGGATCGCCTCCCGGCAGGCCTCCGCCCGGTAGACGTTCACCGGGTGGAAGAAGAGGTCGGTGGTGAGGTGATGCCGGAGGGTCATCTCCAGGCCCCGGTGCAGCTCGGTGAAGTCCGTGGTCAGGTCCTCGTAGCGGTAGCCGCATTCGTACATGGTGATCGGCTCGGAAAGGAAGGGGATCCGCGCGTTCCCGCCGCGCCAGTCGCGGAAGAAGTGGTACGGGAAGCTGGTCCCGAAGACGTAGCCCAGCAAGTTCGTCGGGTTCAGCGGCGGGGACGTCCGGTGGATGCGCGAGTTGTCCGCGCAGCCACCCGCCTTGAGCATCCACTCTGCGGGCTCACTCCAGCCGGTCCAGTGGCACCAGTGGAACACACTGCACTCGGCGCGCTCGCCGAAGGCCTGCTCGTACCACTCGGCCTGCTGCAGGACCTCGGCCTCGGTGAAGGCGTACGGGTGCGGGAAGTCGGTCTGGAAGTCGTAGTGCATCGAGTTCTCATGCCCGTTCGCCTTGATGTGGTCGAACTCGGCCTTGCTGATCGAGAAGCGGCCCTGCTTGTCGGGCATGAGGTTCAGATGATAGGGCAGCCCCACCTCGCGCATGAAGTCGCTGGCGATCGTCTGCGTACCCGCCGCGGCCTCGTCATCTCCGCCCCAGAAGAGCAGCGCATCGGATGGGCGGCCATCGGGCATGGGCGGCGTCGGCGCGAGCAGCGGCTGACCTGTCGTCGCTATCGCGTCTCGCAGGAGGAAGAGCAGCTGGTCGGCGTACGGCAGCTCCGGCTCGAAGTCACGGGCCGGGATCGCGTCGGACAGGCGGTAGTATCCGTCGCCGTCGTAGTCCTGATCGACGGGCCGTCCCTGGTGAGCCACCCACATGTGCTGCGCCAGGTCGAACGCGAAGTAGAGGCTCGCCCCGGCGCCGCTCTCTCGGTACGTGATGGCCGGGGAGCAGGTGCCCTCGCCGTTGAGCGCATGCTGCCGGGCCAGCGGCCAGGCGTCCCCCAGTACCACAGACCTGGCCGGCGCCAGGACGGGCGAGAGCGCGGTCGGATGAAGCTCCCACACGGCGGACTGCGTCAGTCGGTCCTCGCAGAAGCTCAACGCTGCCGCAGGCGAGTACTCGTCGGGCTGCTCAAGGGACGCGCCAGTGCAGTGTACCCCGAACAGGTCGTCCAACCCCGCGCAGCCCAGTCCGACCAGCAGGCCTCCCTCCTTGACCCACTTCCGGAGGCTGTCGCGGGAGGCGCTGTCGAGCCACTCCCCCGCCGGTGCCGGAAGCACGAGCGTCGAGAGCCCGCTGAGGTTGCCGGGCGTCAGGGCCTCCGGCCCGAGGGCTACCGCCGGCAGCCCGAGCTGATCGCAAATCTCCGGCGCGTACGCGCTCCAGTGGTTGCGGCCGGCCTGGTTGTCGGCCTGCTGGGCGGAGGAGGAGACAACAACCCCGGGGACGAGAGAACGCTCGCGGGTAGCCATGGCGGGAGGTTCGACGGACGGCCCGCAGATCACTGCACGCCCCGCGACGCAGGGAGGCGCACCACCCAGGAGGAACTCCCGGCGCATGACGGCCCGGGCCCCGCGTCTGACGCAGGAGGAGAAGGCCGAGCGCGGGAAGCGCGCGGAGGACGCGGTGGCGCGACGGCTCTGGTGGGACGGTTACCGCATCCTGGACCGCAACTACGCCGTACGCGGGGGCGAGGTGGACATCGTCGCGCGGAAGGGCGACACGGTCGCTTTCGTGGAGGTCCGCGCGAGGCGGGAGGGCTCGATCATCGCGCCCAAGGACACGGTGCGCTACGGCAAGCAGCGGCGCATCGCCACCGCGGCCAGGGCTTACGCCAAGGCGAAGCGTCTGACGGATGTCCTCCTGCGCTACGACATCGCCGAGGTCTGGCTCGACGAGAAGGGGAAGCCGAAGCGGATCGACGTTCTAGAGGGCGCTTTCGGCGATCCACGACAGCGGTGAGGGGCCTGGTAGGCCGGCGCCGGCGTCCCCCCGTCGTCCGTCATGCTCAGTGCTCAATGCCCACTCCTGAGGAGCCCCCCCATGTCAAAGCCCATCATCGGCATCGTGTCGGTTACGGACCCCCGGCCGACAGCCTTGGCGCGAGAGCGCGAGGAGTACTACGAGGCCCAGCACAACGCGCTGAAGGCCCGGCTCGAGGCCGAGGGGATGAAGGTCGTCGATCCCGGCGCCGAGCTGCGGCAGGGCTGGACCGACATCTTCGGAATGCGCAGCCTCAGCGACATCCGGTACTGCGCGTCGCGGCTGAGGGCGGAGGGCGCGGAGGCGCTGTTCGTCGGCGTCTGGCACTGGACGGAGCCCGGGCTGACGACGCCCCTCGTGCTGGAGACGGGCGTTCCCGCGTGCCTCTTCATCGAGCGCAGCACGGGCTGGGCGGGCTCCTGCGCGCAGGCGTCCTCCGGCGCCTCGCTGTTGGAGCAGGGCTACTGCGAGGTCGCCCTCCGGCATGAGCGAATTCGTGGCGACTACGACGAGGCCGTCGCGTGGGCGCGGGGCGCGTCGGCGTACAGTCGCCTGCGTAAGCAGCAGGTGATGCTCTGGGGGGCGAGCTACTCGCTCACGATGGAGCATCTCCGCGACGATCCGCCGCACCTGAAGTGCCTGGTGATCGGCGACATCCTCGAAGAGGGGCAGTACTACCTCATCAAGCGCGCCGAGCGGATGCTTGCGGACGGCGACCCGCAGGTCGACCGGTTCGTGGCATGGCTGACCGGCAACGGGTGCCAGATCGCCTTCGACGATCCGGCGGGGGAGCGCGTGATGCTGACCCCCGACATACTCCGGCGGCAGGCGGCGCTGTACCTCGCGGCGCGGCAGCGGCTGGCTGAGCTGCCCGACTACGACATCGTCGGCGTCTCGATCAAGTGCCAGAACGAACTCAGCGAGGACTGGGGCTGCACGGGCTGTTTCCTGCCGGCCTTTCTGCCTTTCCCGGAGGACTCCGAGGGGCCGCAGAAGGTCATCTCCACCACTTGCGAGGGCGACCTGAAGACGCTGCTGACCGCCTGCCTCTTCAACGCGGTGCGGCCGGGGGTGCCGTCGCTCTTTGGGGACTTCAAGCACGCGGGCGACGAGTACTTCCTCATCTCGAACTGCGGTGCCGCGTCCATCTTCTACGCGGGGAACTCCACCGACCCGGCGCGGGTCCTGCCGAACGTGCGGATCTCCGGGCAGTGCCACTGCGCCAGCGGCGGCGCGGTCGGCTGGGACGGCCTCCCGGGGCAGTACACCGTCGGGCGGCTGGTGCGGATCAAGGGGCGGTACGTGATGCAGCTCGGGCTCGCTGAGGCGCGGGAGGTCACCGACGCGGTCAAAGCCAACGCGATCTTCGGGAACATGTGGCCGCACCACGCGCTTTCGATGCCCACCTCGCCGGACCGGATGGTGAAGGTGCTGGGCGGGAATCACTTTGCCGGGACGGTCGGCGATGCGACGGCGGAAGTCAGCTTCGCTTGCCGACAGGCGGGGATTCCGGTCTTGCGGCTTGACAATCCGGCCGCTGTCGATGCATTCTACCAGGAGATCGCACTCATGTGACAGGCCCTTCGCGCGCTGGGGACCCACCCGGCGGCGGATGGCGGGCCGGTACCCTCAGGAGGCAGTTCATGAGACTCGCGCTGGTCTGCGCACTGCTCATCGCTCTGCTGCTGGTCATGTTGACCCCCATCCTGTTGTCCGGCTGTGGCGGCAACGGTGGCATCGCGAACGTGACCAATCCCGACCCGGGCGGCGATCCGCCTCTACCCGGCAGCGGCCCCGCGCCGCCCGGCGACGGCGGCGGCCCGGTGAACCCGCCGGTCACCCCGCCCACGCCCCCGCCTCCGCCCGGTGGCGGCGGTGAACCCGGCGGCCCGCCCGATCCGCCGATCATCTGATCGGGCTCCAGGCTCAAGGACGACCACAACGGCGCCCCGGCACTCCCGCGGCGCCGCTGCCGTGTCTCGGGGGATTGACGCGCTCCCTCGGAAGCAGTAAGGTCCGTGAACTGCGTCGGGCCCCGAGACCCGACCGAACACGACGGGATGGTTCACCATGCAAGTCCTGGGCATTCACACCGATTCGTTCCGCTGGTTCACCACCGACAAGGCCCTCGAGAACCCCGAGGCCGCTCCCGAGCACGAGCGGACCATCGAGGAGGAGTGCCTCGTCTTCTACGTGGGCGTCGAGAAGGCCGATGCGAGCGAGTCGCCCGACGCGCTGGCCTCGGCGCTCGCGCAGCACGTCATCGACCGCACCAAGATGCTCTCGGTCACCAGCGTGGTGCTCTACCCGTACGTGCACCTCGTCTCGGAGCCCGGCCCGGCGGGGACGGCGCTCTCGATTCTCCGTGGCGCGCACCAGAAGCTCGACGAGGCGGGCCTGACCGTCTACCGCTCGCCCTTCGGCTGGTACAAGGGCTTCGAGCTACGGGCCAAGGGCCATCCGCTCTCGGAGTGGAGCGCGCACCTGACCGCCGATGCCGTGGCCTCGGGCAAGGCCAAGGCCGAGGTCGCCCCGGCCAAGGACAAGTTCGAGCGCTACGTCATCGCCGACACCGAGGGCCAGCTCCACGACCTCACGCCCGAGACCTTCGGCCAGTGTGCCGTCTTCAACCGGCCCGAGCCGGTCTACACGCTGCTGAAGCACTTCGTGGCCAACGAGTTTGGCCGAGGCGAATCGGGCGGCGGCGAGCCGGCGCACATCCACATCATGCGCCAACACGAGCTGATCGACTACTGCGACGTGTCCGAGAAGGGCCACTACAAGTGGTACCCCAAGGGCGTGCTGATGCTCCGCCTGCTGCTGGAGTACGCCCGGGGGCTCGCGCTCGAATGGGGCGCGCAGGAGATGCGCAACCCGCTTGTCATCCGCGGCGATAACAACGTCGTCGGCGAGCTGATGGGCGAGTTCCACGAGCGCGACTACAAGGTCGACGGCGGGCGGGGCGTCTGCTACCTGCGGTACGCCAGTGACCCCTTGGGCTTTCCCTTCATGCAGAAGGTCCGCTTCAGCGTGCACCAGTCACCGCTGAAGCTCTACGAAGAGGCCAGCTGCTTCCGGAACGAGCAGGAGGGCGAGGTCTCGGGCCTGCGGCGCGTGCGCAACTTCCTGATGACCGACATGCACGCCGCCTGCGCGAACGACGAGCAGGCCGAGGAGGAGTTCCGCATCCTCACCCTGCGCTTCGGGCGGCTGATGAACGATGTGATCGCGCAGAACCGCTGGGTGCTGGGCTGGGAGGGCACCACCGAGTTCTTCGAGCAGCATCGCGCGTGGCTGATCGGGCTCGGGACCGAGCTGCAGGTGCCCGCGTTCTTCAAGCTGATGCCCGAGATGACCCACTACTATGCGATGAAGAACGAGTTCCAGAGCATCACCCGCGACCTGCAGAACATCCAGGTCAGCACCGTGCAGTGGGACGTGAAGGACGGCCCGCGCTTCGACATCGGGTTCACCGATTCCGACGGCGCCTTCAAGCCCTGTCCGGTGATCCTGCACGCCTCCAGCTTCGGCAGCATTGAGCGGACGATGTGCACGCTGCTGGAGAACATCGCCGTCGATCAGGACCGCGGCAACCCGCCCTGTTTCCCGCTGTGGCTGTCACCGACCCAAGTGCGGGTCGTGCCGGTGAAGGAGGACTACATCCCCCTCGCCGAGGAGTTTGCCGACCTCTTCACCCAGGACCGCGTGCGTGCGGACGTGGACGACCGTCAAGAGTCGGTCGGTCGCAAGGTCCGCGACGCCGAGGTGGAGTGGGTGCCTTACACCCTCGTGGTCGGCCAGCGCGAGACGCTCGACGGCGAACTCACCGTCCGCTGCCGCGAGGAGCAGGACGACAAGCGCAAGCTCACCGCCGCCGACCTCATTGCCCTGCTCCGCGAGCGCACCGGCAACGTGCCGTGGCTCCCGCTGCCCATCCCCCGGCGGCTCAGCCGCCGGCCGATCTTCTTTGGGT